>OGGI01002526.1_pt1 | contig 10555 bp, 5 predicted proteins | sample 1571051 | NCBI WGS metagenome assembly OGGI01 (sample SAMEA2582075, study PRJEB24529) | metagenome | biome: Human gut stool | place: China | collected 2011 | reverse complement strand
TGGCTATCTGTTTATATTATAGGGTTTATATCATATATCGTCAAATACGGATAAATACTATATAAAATACGGATAAATACTATATAGAATTTACTCGCTAAAAGGTAGCAATCTAGATGTTACCTTTTTACTTTTATAACTTTATAGTTATGTGGCAAATTTCCCTCATATTTACAAGAATATAAATATTAAATATAATTAAATTATTTAATAATAGTTTATAGTATGTGAATGAGAGAGGGTTTTTATGAAACGCGTGTACAAAGCGAACTTATCTTTAGCGATTGCACTGACAATTGCTAGTTCTGTTGCGCCTTATGCAATGGCAGAATATCCTGTTTTTAGTTTGACTAAGGGTGAAACTGTAGACTTGGGAACACCGCAAGGTACAATGTATGGGCTTGATGCAGATAATTTGAGTACTATTAATGCAGATTACGTAACCGGTAGATTAATTGATGAACGTAATACTATCATTACTAGCCAAAATGGCAGTACTGTGAATATTAAAAATGGTGATCTTCAAGTTGGTCGTAGCAGTAATCCAGTTGTTATTTCTAAAGGTGGCACTGTAAATCTTGGCGTAGATGGTATTACAGGTAATTTTACTGGGCATAATATGTCTATTGAAGGTGACGTCCGTATCGATAACAATCCTAATTATGCATCTGTAATTAATATCGGTTTAGATAGTGATGAAGTATTTTGGACTGGCTTTGCTCTTAACTTAGCAGATAAAAATTCAAAACAAGTAAACCATATTAATGTATACCTTGGTCAACGTGGGTATTGGGATCATCTCTACCAAGGCGGTTTAAATGGCACTAGCTATAGTTCAATGACAACACCAAGTCATGTACATCGCCTGGTAGGATCTAAAAATCGTAATTTCGAAAATGCTGTAGTACAAAATGAGCACAATGAAATTCACATCGATAAATTAGAAGGTCATGTAAACTTCTTTTATGATGTAAATGGTGAATATGATGATACAGAAGATCCAGAATACACACCACCAACGAAAACCTATAATGGTTTAACACCAGAATCCTTCTGGGGTGGTGATATCCACATTACAAGTGCAAAACCTAATGCAGCGGCTCATTTGTATACATCCCAAAAAGGTCTTGATGTATCTAGTGAGGATAATGTAAATAAGATTTTAGATAACTTGGCTCACAAGGTGTATTACCATAATTATGTAAATGGTGAAAGAAACCTTCAAGGTACAGTAGCTATTGCATCCAATGGTGCTGAATCTGCACGCTTTAAGGTGTTGACTGAAGGTCATGCCAAAGAAGGAGCTATTACTTGGCAAGCAGATAAAGATGGTCAAGGTAAATACGTATATGGTGAAAATAAACCAACACCGAAACCAGAAGTAAAACCAACACCTGAGGTTAAACCAACGCCAAAACCTGAGGTTAAGCCCGTACCAAAACCAACGCCTAAACCAGAGGTAAAACCGACTCCAAAACCTGAGGTTAAGCCGACACCAACACCAACCCCTAAACCAGAAGTGAAACCAGCTCCAGTGCCAGAGCGTAATTCTCATATTCACGTTAATATGGGTGATTTTGATACACCTCATATGCGCGGTGCCCGTTCTGCTATTATGAGCAATATTAATGGTTGGAGAACATTGACAGATAATATGTATCGTCCACGCGTATTGCAACAAGGCGAACCAACAGGCATTTGGGCTCGTGTTGGGGGCGGTAAATATAGCTATACCGCAAAAGGTATCGACACAGATACAACATATACACGTATTCAAGGCGGTTACGATGCTAAAACAGGTAGTGGCTGGACTGTAGGTGGTCAAGTATCCTACCTTCGTGGCAACGATGATTACGTATTTAATGGTACTGGTAAGGAAAAAGCCTTTGCTGTAGGTGCTTACGGTGTGAAAGATCTTGGTAAAGATCAATATATTCACATCGAATCTCAAGTAGGTCGTGTTTCTAATGCTTTCACAGCTCGCAATGAAATTGGTGAAAGCCTTTCTGGCGAAACGAAAGCGAATGCTTATACAATTGGTGCATGTTATGGTAAAACTGTGAAATTCCAAAATGGTACGTATATTGAACCACAAGCACAATTGAGCTACACTCACTTCGGTGGAGATAGCTTCAATGCTGGTAGCATGCATGTAAACCAATCTGGTGTGAGCAGCACAGCAGGTGGTCTTGGCCTTGAAATTGGTAAAACATTCGGCGCAGGTAATATCTATACTCGCGTTGGTGTAAACCATGCCTTCTCTGGCACTGTAAATACAGCGTACACAACTGGCAATACTACAAAATATACAAAACAAGACCTTAAAGGTACTTGGACTGATCTAGCATTCGGTGGTCGCTATGGCTTCAATGATAATAACAGCATCTTTGCTGACCTTAGCACAGGCTTATCCGGTGACTATAAAGCAGGCTGGTCTGTAAATGCTGGATTTACACATAAATTCTAAGGATTAATTTAATAAATTATTCTTTGTAATATAGTCAATATATAAAGCCTCCTAATAGTAGAGTAATAACTTTACTATTAGGAGGCTTTTATACTCTAATTTCATAACTCATCTATTAATATTTTAAATAATTTTAAATAAAATTCACAAAATTCATTTACAATTCACAAAAAATAGTGTAATATTTTAAACATATTTTAAAAGTGTTAGACCTAAGTTCTTAATAAGGTGAGTATATATCTATCTTTTCTGTCTATTTAGACTAATAAATCAACTTACAGATATATATTCTTTTATGAAGGAACTTTCACAAATGTGATTGTAATTGTATTTATAGTTGAGGTGTAAGAGGATGAGAGCAAGAAATAAATTTTTATTATCTGCTGTTATGATGACTTTATTGTCATCTACGATGGCTATGCCTAGTACATGGGCTGCAGCAGGTCTTAATTCTGAGGGACGCGTTTTTGCAACTACTGCAAATAGTAAATTTGAAAGCACTGGGAATGTGACTGCGAATGGTGTGGTAGCATCTAATGGTGGCCAAGTTATCATTGGCTCCTTGGATACTCCTGATGCATCTCAATTGCCTAAACGCTATCGTCAACCAGCTTTCATTACAGGCATGCTAGATAATAGTTCTATCCAAGTAGATGGCGGTGTTATGGACGTGACTACTGCGCCATGGACGTCTCCATATCCATTAGCTTTTGCGTATAATAGTAAAATTAACATCGGCATTGATGATGAAGGTACTGTAAAACATAAAGCGTTGAACATGCAAGGTGATGTGCTCGTAACTGATAAAACAATGCCTCCATACCAACAACAGCAACCATCTGTTATCAATATCGGTCTTGGTCGTGCTCATAATAGTCCTAACCAATTCTCTGGTAAAGCAGTGAATACTTTAGAGGATAAAGGTGGCGAGATCAATATGACCTTTGATGGAGGTATGTGGAGCCATGATAATATGGGTGGCTTAGAGCCGTTCATGATCGATGGTAAAGAGGCTCGTAGTAGCATTAATACCCTCACAGGCACTCGTACACGTGAAGGTTTCAGCCGCATTTCCCAAGATTCTCGTAGCGACATTCATGTTAACAAGCTAGATGGTCATATCAATGTTATTTATGATATGAGCGCAAGTACTGGGCTAAACTTCGGTAAACCAGCTTCTCAAAAAACTGGTCTTGATGCGGCTGATATCGAGGGCGGTAACTTCATCGTGAAATCTGCTGCAGCTGGCTCTGGCGTGCATGGTTATGTAACAGGTGATAATCTTGATACTTCTTCTGAAAGCAATGTAAACAAGATTTTAGATAACTTGGCCCACAAGTTCTATTATGAAAATTATGTAAAAGGTGAAAGAAACCTTTCTGGTACTGTATCCATCGCTTCTAAAGGTATTGTATCTAGCTACAAAAAAGCGTTGACTACAGATAAAAAAGAAGGGGATATTACTTGGAAAGACGGTAATGGTCAAGGCTCCTATGTGGTTCCAGACCCTAAACCAGTTACACCAGTAACTCCAGATCCTAAGCCAGTTACACCTGTAACTCCAGAACCAAAACCAGTTACACCTGTGACTCCAGATCCTAAGCCAGTTACACCTGTAACTCCGGATCCTAAGCCAGTTACGCCTGTAACTCCGGACCCTAAACCAGTTACACCAGTAACTCCAGATCCAAAACCAGTTACACCAGTAACTCCAGATCCAAAACCAGTTACACCTGTAACTCCAGATCCAAAACCTCAAATTCCAGCACCTACACCAGTAAATCCTAATCCTGTTGTTCGTGGTGCGTACGATACACCTCATATGCGTGGTATTCGTTCCGCTGTAGTAGGTAATTTCAATGCATGGCGTACAGTAGCTGACGATATGTACCGTCCTCGTGTATTGCAACAAGGTGAACCAACTGGTATTTGGGCTCGCATCGGTGGCGGTAAATACAGCTACTCTGGCAGCGGTATCGATACAGCTACAGATTACACACGCATCCAAGGCGGTTATGATGCTAAAATCAGCCGTGGTTGGACTGTAGGTGGTCAAGTATCCTATCTTCGTGGTTCTGAAGACTATGTATTCGATGGTTCCGGCAAGGTGAAATCCTTCTCCGTTGGTGCTTATGGTTTGAAAGACCTTGGCAAAGATCAATATGTACATGTAGAAACGCAAGTTGGTCGCGTATCTAATGACTTCACAGCTCGCAATGAAATTGGTGAAGCCATGTCTGGCGATACAAAGTCTAATGCATACAGCATCGGTGTTCGCTACGGCAAAACATTAAAATATGCTAATGGTTTCTATGTAGAACCACAAGCACAATTGAACTTTACACACTTCGGTGGTCGTAACTTCAATGTAGATAATGTATCTGTTAATCAATCTGGTGTGAACAGCACTTCTGGTAAGCTTGGTCTTGAATTGGGTAAACAATTCGGCAATGGCAATATCTATACACGATTTGCTGCAGGTCATGCTTTCACAGGCAATGTAAAAACTGCATTCTCTAGTGGCACAGCTGTGAAATTAACAGAGCAAGATCTTAAAGGAACTTGGACTGAACTTGCCTTCGGCGGTCGTTATGGCTTCAATAGCAACAATAGCGTATTTGCTGATGTTGCCACAGGTTTGTCTGGTGACCTCCAAGCAGACTGGGGCGTAAACGCTGGTTTCACGCACAAATTCTAATATATAGGCAATCATGCATAAGGTCATGAGACCTTGTGCATGCCTATCCATGGCCATATAGCTGTATGTCTGTATAGATATATATTTCCTTCACATATATTACCCCTTACATATATACAACGTATCTATCTATACATATACGTAGCATCCATATGCAACTTCCCCTTTTATCATGCAATTACAATCCTTACGGATGCTATACTTCCCCCTGTATAACATAAGTATATGGCCTATCTTATTATATTTAGACCTGGTCCGAATATAATATACTAACCTTCTTAAATACAATGCAAAAGAACCCTCTTAAGGAAACTTGAGGTCATCCTATCATCATTTTGAATGTAGGATAAATCTAGTATGTTTCCTAATAAGAGGGTTCTTTTGTATTAATTTTAGTTTAAAGATAAACCTTTTTTTTGACTATCTTAGGTGTTATAATTAGAAAAAGGAGGCAAATACTATGTTAATTGATTTTTCTGTTGCTGGCTTTGCATCGATACAAAAAAGACAAGAGTTAACATTTTGTGCTTTCAGTGGGCAAAGAATTAAAGGCACTAAATATGAAGATAATTATATATTGACAAGTGAATCACGACCTGCTAAATCTACTATTATATTTGGTAATAATGCAGTCGGTAAAACTAATTTATTGCATGCTATAGATTCTTTGATTCATATTATTAAAGATGAAAAGATTTTTTCTAATAATCGATTATTTAATATATTGTCAAATCATATTCAATATAATATAACAGTAGAATCCAAACAAGAAAACTTATATCAATACTCTCTAGTTATTGATAAAAACCAGACCGTATTATCTGAAAAGTTAGAACAGAATAATAAAATTATATATAAATTTGAAGATAATATCTTATTCAGTGATGTCTTAGAGGATGCTGTTACAGAAATTTATTCTCGTAAATCAACTGCAACTATTCTTTCAAAGATAAAAGATTTTATTAGCGATATTTATATTGATTTTATAGATACTATAAAATCTATCAGTATTATTACTGATCCTTTCATTAATCCTGATGTTAAACGATTTAATATAACTATTAATGAAGAACAGAGAAATTTAATTGAGGATAATAAGGATTTAACATTAGAAATTTTAGCTCAATTAGATGGAACAATTTCTTCAATTGAACTAGAAAAAAGAACTACAGCAGAGGAAGAGGCTGTTACATATGATGTGTATATTGTGCGTGATTTAGGAGAACAAGGTCCTATAAAACTACCATTAGCTTATGAATCAAAAGGGATAAAGCGTATTATGGCAATACTTACATCGCTTCTTCAAGTTCATAATGGTATAACGGTATTAATTGATGAGCTAGATGCATCAATCAGCACTAAATCTCTTATTTTGCTCTTCAATCATATTATCAACTCTAACTCTAATACTTGTGGTCAATTGATTGTTACATCCCATAATTTAGAGCTTTTTAATATTAATTTATTTGCACCAGAACAAATTTATATCACTACGAAAGATCAAACATTATCTACTATAGTTAATTCGTTAGCTGATTTTGATTTGAGAAGTAATAAAAAAAGGTTGGCTATCGACTATTTACAAGGAAAATTCGAGGTATAAAGTCATGCCAACAAAGCCTAAACGTATTAGAAGAAATCTTAAAACCAGCTTAAAGATTCAAGTTGTGTGTGAAGGAGATACTGAATATAGTTATCTATATAGTATCTTGAAAGGGTTATCTAATGTAAATATCTTATCAATAAATGGAGGAGGATATGGCAAGTTTAGTAACCATATAGAGAAATATTCATCTTTATATAGTATATTCCTTGTAGTTGTAGATTTGGATAAAGCGCAACATAGGGATAGTGAGTGTAAGTTGCTAAATCGCTTAATTAAGAATCTAGCTACTCTGGATATACGTAATTGTATATTTTTGAATGGGCCCGATATTGAGTATTGGATTGCCTGTTGTATCGGTAGGCCTAATGATACTCTTACTGAATTGAGTGAGTTAGGATATGTTAAAGGCAATACAGTTAATACTTTTTTAAATAACCAGCATGGTAGTATAGACATTGCTAAACAGCATGTTAATAGTACAAGGGTTTACTACAGTAAGCCAAATGTTGATTGTAAATATGGTCTGTATAAAGAGTTTTTAAATGAACGTCAGAGTACATTAGGCAATTTACTTCCTTATATAGAAGAATTAAATAGGTCGTAGAAATCTTTAAGTAAATTATTGATTATAGTGAAAGAACCCACTTACTGTCTTAAAAAGTAGTAAGTGGGTTTTATATATGTATTTTTTATTTTCTAAAGTACCCAAGGTATTCTAAACGAAGTAGAGATTCATCTAGGTATTGTTCTGTAGGTACTTTATATGTATAGCCGTCTTTAGTCGTGCGCTGTACAGTTAGGTTATCGTTATCCATAGTCTGTATTAAGGTTTCTCGTGAAGTAGGTTTTGATAGCAATGTAGCAACATATAGTAGACCATTATCGATGCTTTCATCGATTTGATTGTACATATTGCCAAGAGCTGTATATTGGGTGCCACCATCTTCGACGAGTGTTTTTAAATAGTTGATGAAAGGCTCAGGTATATAGCTTTCATGTTCAACAAATGGAGTGAGAGGATAGGATTCGCCATAAATATTAAGATTACCTAAGATGATAAGGAACAATAGGCGCTGATACAGTTGGTTATTATCGATGATATAACCAGGATAGGATCTGTTGATATAATTTACAATATCTTGTACCGTGAATTGTTTAGCGGTATCCATTATCTCTTTGATGGCAATGTAGATGGTATTGGTCCAGTCCGATGGAACACCTTTTTCGTTGGCCGAATTAGCCACATAATATAGACTATTTAAGATATCCATCGTTACCGTTTCATCATGATTGATAACAGACTCATTGGCTTCTTTAGTTAAGAGACTCATGCGGAACTGTGTATCATACACATAGTCATAGAACTGCTCTTTATCGATATAGTTGCCATTAGATAAGGCTCTAATATTATCTGCCACATCCTCTGAAAGCCATGAGATAAAGGACCGTTGCGGTACTTCATCACCAATATAGGCACATCCTTGCTGCTGTGCGCGCTCTATGAAGTCAGATACGTATACAGGATCATTAAAGGTTTCTAAATATTCATGGGCCACATAATAATCGCTAGAGTTCAGTACACGATGGATATTACTGATTTTATAATTCGATTGCGTACGAGACCGTTCATCGCTGTTCATAGTATCTGCTACCATTTTTAATACATTTTTTGTATATAATGTACGCTCTAATAGATTTTGATCCTTCGCCCGTTTTTCTGAATACAACATAATATCCCGCAATTGCTCTAAGCGTTTCCATCCTGGGTAAGTGTTATAGGAGACATAGGCGATCCCATTATCAGATAAATTTTTATTGCAAATACTTAGTATTTTATCCTTAACTACATCGGGTACCCAGGACCAAATGCCGTGAACGATGATGTAATCAAAGGTGCCAAAGCTTTCATCAATATCGAGAATATCCTTTTCTAATAAGGTCACATTGGTGAGGCCTATGGATTTAATAATCTCATTGCCATGTTGTACCTGTACACCTGATAGGTCGATGCCTGTGAAAGTTGCTTCTGGATAGTACAGCGCTTGTGGGATGAGATTGCCCCCACAGGATGCACCTAACTCAAGAATGCGGGCACCCTTGAGGGGCGCAGGATTAAGACCATATAGCTTAGCTTTAGCTTGTAAATTGTTAATATTCGTACTAGAAAATGGTTTGGATACATAGAGGAAGGAATCATATGAATCCTTTACCTCATTTATATTGATTTGTAATTCCTCAGATATATCTAGATTGTTTGCTATGATTGCAGTCTTTTTTAAATCTGTTGTTTGTTCTCTGTCTTTCTGGCTCATATACTACCCCTATGATGATTTCTTTAGTACATAATGTTGAACATAGTATAGCATATAAAGAAGAACTGCACCTTATAAACAATTAGAATATAAGGTGCAGTTCTTAGTTTTTGTGTGTAATTAGGATTGTAATTAGATTTTGTAGTGTAAAACTGTAGTTTGGAACAATATAGTTTGCGTTACATAATTTGGTTTACATACTATGTCATGGCTGAATTATATTATTTGTTTAATTTTGCCATGAGTTGATGTACAGTTTCTTGAAGTTCTTTGTTTTGTGTTTCTAAAGCTTGTACACGAGTTTCAAGGTTTTGACTGTGGCTCGTTACTTGAGATTTGCCAGGCTTGTATGTAACACCTACGTTTGCCATGATATGGCTATTAAGTGTAACGCCTGTAGTCAATAATAGATTATCTCTGTGGTAATATCCCACACCGAGGGCGAGGGCATTGGCGTTCTTGTAGTGGCCATAGCCTGCCATATATTGAATGCGATTGTCTGGGTCGTATGCCATAGGGTGTAAAGCTGCTAAGGCTGCGGCACGAGCATCGCCTTTATTGGATTCATTTTCTACATAATCGATCATTTGATGAGCTCCATATAATTGGGAGCCATTGATAGCATCTGTAGACGTAGCGCTAACGCGACCAGCTGCTACGTTTGTAATAGTTCGTTCCTTGTCTTTAGCGCCTACCGATACAGTAGAGATAGGCGTAGTGCCTGCATAGTTTACAGTCTTACCATTGTTAAAGGTATAGCTAGATGTGCTCACAACGTCTCCATCTGTAGAGTCATTGCCTAGGATTACTGCATTTTCTAAGGATGTTGTGACATTGTTGCCCATAACGAAGGTGTTGTTACCAGAAATATGGTTGTAGTTACCAATACTATAGGAGCCGCTCGCATCGATGGCAGTTTTCCCATATTGACCTTGACCGAATACGCCAGATTCAGTGGCCTTATCGGATAAGGTGTTATAGGAACCGATAGCGAGGCCCTTATTGGCATTAATATTGGTGTAGTGACCAATGCCGAGGGTGAAGTTCCCCTTTACAGAGGAGCCAGAGCCGATTAGAACGGAATTGGTAGCCTTACTGTTGGTCCCTTGGTAATGACCGAGCCATACATTTTTTTCCCCTTCCGATTTTTCCCCAGATTGGGTACCCATGATAATGGACGTCGATAGTTTTGCATTGTTTGCTGCCATTGCACCGGCAATGACATTTAAATCACCCGTGCCTTTTTGGAAGCTCTTACCACCTAAGGTAATATTGCCGCCCCCTTTAGATTGGTTACCGGCGAAGCCACCGATGGCTACATTGTTGCCGTTTGCATTTGGACTGGCTATTACTTGATGGTTACTAGTTGTGGCACCGGCACCTCTACCGAGCGTAATATTGCCATCATTAGTGAACGTGGTTCCTACAGCCCCTACGTTGCCGTTGTCTTCTACAATGTTTACAGGTGCTAC
>OGGI01002519.1_pt1 | contig 10581 bp, 10 predicted proteins | sample 1571051 | NCBI WGS metagenome assembly OGGI01 (sample SAMEA2582075, study PRJEB24529) | metagenome | biome: Human gut stool | place: China | collected 2011 | reverse complement strand
CGGTTTTCATCTCCCACTATCAGAAAGGAGAATTTTTATGGCATCTAACCGTATCGGACGCATCAATGAGGAGATCCAGCGGGAGCTGGCAGACCAGCTTCGCCGTCTGAAGGATCCCCGCGTCTCTCAGGTAGGCATGGTCTCCATCACCCGTGTGGACACCACCGGAGACCTGCGCTATTCCAAAATTTATGTCAGTGTTCTGGATAAAAATCAGGAAAAGGATGTGCTGAAGGGACTGAAGTCCGCTTCCGGCTTCCTGCGCCGGGAGCTGGGCCACGCCTTGCAGCTTCGCTACACCCCGGAGCTTCAGTTCATCGCTGACGATTCCATCGCCTACGGTGCACACATTCTGGAGGTCCTCCGGGATCCGGAGAAGGTAAAGCCGGTGAACCCTGACAATGACGCCGTTTTGCCGGAGGAGGAATAAGGGATGCTGACCGTTTCCGAGGCCGCCGCGCTGCTGCGCTCCTTTGACCGCGTCCTGATCCTGACCCATATCCGGCCCGACGGTGATACCGTTGGCTGTGCTGCGGGGCTGTGCGCCGCGCTGCGGGCCATAGGCAAGACCGCTTACCTGCTGCCCAATCCCGGACTGACGGAGAATACCGCCCCCTATTTTACCCCTTACAGCGCTCCGGCGGACTTCGTGCCGGAAAAAGTGGTATCTACGGACATCGCCACGGTGGGACTGTTCCCCGACAATGCCAAGTCTTACGCGGATAAGGTGGATCTGGCAATCGACCACCACCCCTCCTTTGAGGGCTTCGGCAAGGCCAACATCGTCCGTCCAGAGGCCGCCGCCTGTGGCGAGCTGATCTTGGACATTGTCCGGGAGCTGACGCCCCTGACGCCAGAGATCGCTTTGCCGCTGTATGTGGCCATCTCCACGGACACCGGCGGCTTCATCTACTCCAACGTCACCGCCGCCACTCACCGGGCCGCAGCGGAGCTGATGGACACCGGCATTGACTACCGCGCCGTCAACAAGCTGTTCTTCCAGACGAAATCCCGTGTGCGGATGCAGCTGGAGGCCGCCATGCTGGCAGAGGCAAAATTTTATGACAACAACCGGACGGCGGTGCTGTCTGTTCCCCAGTCTCTGCTGGAAAAATTCCACGCCACGGAGAGCGATGCGGAGGACCTCTCCGCTTTAGGCCCCCAGATCCAAGGGGTGGACTGCGCTGTGACCATGCGGGAGCTGGGAGACGGCGTTTGGAAGTTCTCTCTCCGTACTGGCGAGCGGGTCAACGCTACGGAGGTCTGCCGTCTGTTGGGTGGCGGCGGCCATGCCCGCGCCGCCGGAGCCACGCTGGAGGGCGTTACCCAGGCGGAGGCAGAAGAAAAAATGCTGAACGCCATCGCCCGGATCGTCCCGGATTTCAAGAAATGAGGAACCGCCTATGGCCAGCGGCATTGTAATAATCGATAAACCCTCCGGCTGGACCAGCATGGATGTCTGCGCCAAGATCCGGGGGATCCTGAAGGAAAAGCGGGTGGGCCACGGCGGCACGCTGGATCCTATGGCCACCGGCGTTCTGCCGGTGTTTGTGGGACAGGCTACCCGTGCCGTAGAATTCGCGGAAAACGGCGAAAAAGAGTATATCGCCGGTCTGCGGCTGGGGCTGGTCACCAACACCCAGGATACGTCCGGGGAAACGCTGGAGACCCATCCCGTCACTGTGGACCGGGCGGCGTTGGAAGCCGTCCTCCCCCGCTTCACCGGCCCTATCGCGCAGATCCCGCCCATGTATTCCGCCATCAAGATCAACGGCCAAAAGCTCTATGATCTGGCCCGAAAGGGCAAGGAGGTAGAGCGGAAGCCCCGCAATATCACCATTTTTGAGTTAGAGCTATTGGAACAGGTCAGCGAGACGGACTATCTGCTCCGCTGCCGCTGCTCCAAGGGAACATATCTGCGGACGCTGTGCCATGACATCGGGCAAGCGCTGGGCTGCGGCGGCACTATGTTCAGTCTCTGCCGCACCATGGCCGCTGGGTACACGCTGGCAGAAGCGGTCTCCCTTGAGGACGTACAGGCCCAAGGAGAAGCTCTGCTGCGGCCTGTGGAATCCATGTTCACGGCCTATCCTCTTTATACCCTGCCCTCTCCAGGCAAGGAAGCCCGGGTCCGCAACGGCAACCCCATTACGGTGCCGGAGCTGGCGGACGGCACCTATCGGGTCCATGGCAAAAACGGTGAATTTCTCTGTCTTTCTTGTGCCGAAAACGGCACACTGACATCTATCAAGAACTTTTTTGGAGCATAAAACCATGTCCATTCAACCAAAAGTCATTGCTCTGGGCTTTTTCGACGGGGTCCATCTGGGCCACGGCGCCTTGCTGCGCCGCACCGTGGAGGAAGCCAAGCGCCGGGGCGTCCGCTCTGCGGTGTTCACCTGGGCGCAGCCGCCGAAGGAGGTAGTCACCGGCGTACCGGTGCCCCTCATCAACTCCCCGGAGGACCGGGCCTGGCTGGCCAAAAGTCTCTACGGCATCGACGATGTCATCATGGTCCCCTTTAACAAGGAGATGATGACTACCTCCTGGGAGGATTTCGTAACGGAAATTCTCATCAAGCGGTATCACGCCGTCCATCTGGTGGCCGGTCATGACCACCGCTTCGGCCACAAGAACCAAGGCACTCCGGAGCTGCTGAAAAGCAAGTGCGCCGAGTTGGGTCTTGGCTGCGACATTATCCCGGAGGTCACGGTCGACGGCATCACCGTCAGCTCCACCTACATCCGCCGTCTGGTAAGCCTTGGACAGGTGGAGCGGGCCATGGAGTATCTGGGCCATCCCCATATCCTGACCCAGACGGTGCGGCACGGTCGCCGCATCGGCCACACCATCGGCATCCCCACGGTGAATCTGGTGCCGCCCCCTCATGTACTGGTGCCGGGAGACGGCGTTTATATCGCCCGTGTCTGCCTTATGGACGGCAGCAGCTATGCCGCCGTTACCAATGTGGGTACCCGCCCCACCGTCAACAACGGCAGCGACCTGACTGTGGAATCCTGGATGCTGGATTTTGACGGGGATCTCTACGGTCAGTCCATCCGGGTGGAATTCTACAAGCGGCTCCGGGACGAGATCCGCTTCGATTCTCTGGACGCTCTAAAAGCGGAGATCCAGCGGAACGCCGATGATGCCCGGGCCTATTTCGCAAGCAAAGCTTGATTTGCTTATGATTTCAGCAGCACATACAAAAAGAATCCGCTTTGACATGATGTCAAAGCGGATTCTTTTTGTATACAGGCTTTACCGGACTGCCAGCCATCCCCGCAGGGCAGGGATCCGGGGCATGACCTCCAGCAGGAGCAGCCCCAGCACACAGCAGGCGATGGCCTCGCCGATGCCCACCGTCAGGGCATTGTAGGCGAACAGGGCGGGGAACTGGGCGGAGAAGCCGCCTTCGTACCATGCGATCATTGCACCGATGATGACGGCATTGCAGATCACCGGCGGCAGGGTCGCCAAAAACTTGTTGGGCATCTTCGCCGTCCACAGCGCTGCCAGCAGCGTGGCCATGGAGCCGAAAATGATATCCAGCGGACCCACGGTACTCATCAAATTTGTCACCAGACACCCCACAAACAGGCCGGGGACCGCCTCCGGCAGGAAAAAGGGCAGCACCGTCAGTGCTTCAGAAAAGCGGCACTGGATGGGGCCATAGGTCAGGCCGAAAATTGAGGACAGCAGGGACATCACCGTGTAAAGTGCGGCGATGATGGCAGCAGTAGCGATCTGCCGGGTAGACCATTTGGACATAAAAAAACCTCCATTTTTTTGTTTAGAGAACGGCGGGCCTATGTTGGCTTGCCGAACGAACGCCCGGTCAAAGGCGCTTGGACAGGGAGATGGCACCTGTCGAAAAGGCAGTATAGCATAATTCAAACAAAAAAGCAATGCCAAAAGGCATTGCTTTTTCTGCATTTCCGTTTACGCGGTTTATTCGTCGAGCATTTCCAGCCAGATCTGGTCGCTGTCGGTGTCCTCTGTTTTCAGTGTCACACCCCGGTCGGCCAGCTTCGCCGCCAAGTCCTCAAACTCCTGCCGGGTCAGCAGATACCGGCACACGCCCGGCTTTACCTCGGTGGGTTCCCGGTCATCCAGCAGCTCGCCCAGATCCGATTTGCTGACCGTCACCGTGGGGAGGTCATCCTGAGCGGAGGAACCGTCGGTCATAGCTGCCGTGCTGTCATTCTCCATAGTGGTCTGATCCGGCGGCAGAACGCAGGCATAATACACATCTGTCTTTTTGCTTTCTGTGTTCGTATCGGCAAAGCTGTCCGAGTCATTGTCCCCGCCGGCGGTGGTCAGGCACCGTTCCTCGGGAGCACTTTCTGCTGCGGCGGCCTCCATCGGGGCCGTATCACAGGCAGCGGAGGTATTGCTGCTGCCGCTGATGCTGCCCAATGTACCGTGCTGCATCAGTACGATCACCGCCAGACACGCGGCAGCCGCCGCCAGCTTGCCCCAGGGCTGCCGCTTCTTAGGCCGGGACTGAGGCGTTTCCGCCACAGCCTTCATCACCGTTTCCGCAAAATCTGCCGGCAGCTCCGCATTGTCCTCCGTGGGGAAGGACGCCCGGATCACCAGCACGTCATCCACATAGGCCCGGCACTCCGGGCACTCGTCCAGATGGGACTGGACGGAAATCATTTCTTCACTGGTCAGCTCGCCGTCCACAAAGGCGTCCAGCAGGGCGGTGTTTTCATGGATATTCATTTCACAGCCCCCTTTCTGTTTTGTTAGACGCAGCGGACGATAAAAAGTTCCCCTGTTTCAGCAAAAATTCCCGTAATTGCCGCCGTCCCCTGTTGATCCGGGATTTTACCGTCCCCAGATCCAGCGATAAAACGTCGGCGATCTCATCGTAGCTGAGCTGCTGGATCTCCCGCAGGATCAGCACCTCCCGGTGCTCCGGGGACAGCATTTGCAGTCCCGCCTCGATCTGCCGGCGCAATTCCTTCTGCTCCACCGCCTTCTCCGGCGTGGGGGTGGGGTCCGGCACCTCGGCGCTGACGGTCTCATCGTCCAGGGACGGTCCCTGATGGCGGTTCTCCTTCCGCAGAAGATCCACGCAGGCGTTGGAGGTCAGCCGGTAAAGCCATGTGGCAAAGGCGGAATCTCCCCGGAAAAAGGGCAGGCCCTGCCACGCGGCGAGGAATGCCTCCTGCGCCGCCTCCTCCGCCAGCTCCGGCGTGGGGCACATCCGCACCGCAAGGGCGAACACCCGCTTCTGGTACTGCCGCACCAGCTCTCCGAAGGCCGCCTGATCGCCGTTCCGGGCCGCTTGTATCAAGTTGTGTTTCTGATCGTTCATGGCCCCTCCTAATCCCGCAGATCCCGTTGGATGCCTTTCGTAATGCGGTCAACATCCTCCAGGGTATTCATCTGTACGATCTGTTCCTTATAGTAATTGGCATGGGGGATCCCCTTGAGATACCAGCAATACTGCTTCCGGGCCTCCAGCACCGCCACCCGCTCGCCCTTGTAGCTTGCAGCCATGCGGATCTGCCGCACGGCGGTCTCGCACCGCTCCGCCAGCGGCGGCAGCGGGGACACCGGCTGTCCCTCCAGCACGGCTTTGGCCTGCTGAAAGATCCAGGGATTTCCGAAGCAGCCCCGGCCGATCATGGCCATGTCCGCTCCGGTGTGGAGCAGAATACGCTCCGCGTCCTCCGGCTTCCAGATGTCACCGTTGGCAATGACGGGGATGGACACCGCCTCCTTCACCGCCCGGATGCAGTTCCAGTCGGCGGTGCCGCCGTAGACCTGCGCCCGGGTGCGGCCATGGACCGCTACGGTGGCCGCTCCCGCCTGCTCCAGAGTCTGAGCAAACTCCACACAGTTGCAGTGACCCAGATCCCAGCCCCGGCGGAACTTGGCCGTGACCGGCACGCCGGGCAGGGCCTTCACCACCGCCTCCACGATGCGTCCCGCCAGCTCCGGGTCCTTCATCAGTGCCGCGCCGTCACCGTTGTTGACGATCTTACCCATGGGACAGCCCATGTTGATATCTAAAATATCCGCCCCGGTGTGTTCCATGGCGATCTGGGCGGCCTCCGCCATACAGACGGGGTCGCTGCCGAAGATCTGCACAGCGGCGGGATGCTCTCCGGGAAACTGGGTCAGCAGGGAAAAGGTCTTTTTGTCATGGTAGCACAGAGCCTTGGAGGAGATCAACTCCGTAATAGTGTAGCCCGCTCCCAGCTCGGAACAGATCTGCCGGAAAGCGGCATCCGTCACCCCTGCCATAGGAGCCAGCGCTAATTTTGAAGAGATCTCCACAGTTCCGATGCGCATGATGCACACCCCTTTCCGCAGCACATTGATTTTAATAGTTTAGCGGATTTTCGGCAAAAATGCAAGGATAACAGAAATTGCGTCCCCCGATCCTGTTTGCGACGCTTTTCTTCCCGGACAGGCTGTAAACTGGGACTATAACCTTCCGTTTACACAAAAGGAGGAATCCTTCATGGAGTATGGTTCTATGAGCATCCAACGGCTCCAGTCCGGCCGATGGCTGAACTGGGGCATCCGCTTTTTCCTGACGGCGGCCCTCACCGCCAGCCAGACCGCCGGCGGCTATGCCCCCTTTGCCTTGGGCTGCATAGCGGCAGCCGGACCGGGGGCAGACGGGGCAGCGGCGCTGCTGGGCGGCGTGACGGGGGCGCTGCTGTTTCTGGACTTTCAGCAGGTCCTGGCTTTGGCCGCCGTAGGCATTTTGATCCTGACTGCCGCCACGGCGTTCCGGGACACTGCCTTTCTGCAAAAGCCCTGGGTGCTGCCGGTGCTGGCGGCCGGGATGGTACTGGCGGTGGGCGGTATTTATGTGCTGCAATCCTTAGACCCGCTGAGCCACGCCGCCCCCTGTGCCGCGGCATCGGCCCTGACAGGCGTTTCCGCCCACTTCTTCACCCGGCTGTTCCAGCCGGAGGAGGACCGGCTGGCCCCGGAGGGGCTGCTGTTTTTAGGGGCGGCTCTGACGCTGGCTTTAGGAGACCTGACCATCTTGAATGCCTCCGTGGGCCGGGTCCTGCTGTGCGCCCTGCTGGCCTACACTGCCTATGATCAAGGTCCCATGACCGGCGTGACGGCGGGGCTGGGACTGGGACTCATCACGGACCTCTCTGCCGGGACCAGCGGACTGTTCACCGCCGCCTACGGCGTGGCGGGACTGTGCGCCGCGAAATGCAGACGGCGAAGCATGGCTGCGCTTGCCTTCTTTTCCGGAGCAGCAGCGGCCATGCTGACCTCCCGGGAGGAGTTGGCCCAGACGCTTCTTCTGGAAACGGTGGCCGGTTCCCTGCTGTTTTTAGCCCTGCCCCGGCGGATCTTCGGCGGAAAGCGGCTTCTGCGGGAAGCGGCCCCGGACATCGCCCAGCGCACGGCCCTGAAAACCCATCTCAACCGGGCGGCGGAGGCGCTCCGGGAGCTATATGACAGCATGAGCCGCACCCCGCCGCCTCAGGAGGAAAACCCCGCCGTCATCTTTGACCGGGCGGCGGAAAAGGTATGCCGGGGGTGCGCCCTGTGCGAGCTGTGCTGGCAAAAGGATTACACCGCCACCTTCAACGCCCTCAATGACGCTACTCCCTACCTCCTCGAGCGGGGCAAGGCCAAGGCCAAGGACTTCCCCGTTCACTTCGCCGACCGCTGCATCCATCTGTCAGAATTGCTGCAGGCCATCAATGGGGAGTTGTCGGCCTTTCTGCTGCGGAAGCAGTACCGCCGCCAACTGGAAGAAACGCGCCGTAGCGCCAAGGGGCAATACGCCCAGATGTCGGACCTGCTGACGGCGGCGGTCTCAGCGGGGCGGCCCCCGCCTTTGGAGAGATCCCTGCCTGCGTTATCGGCGCGGCTTTGCGGCCCAAGGAGGGGGAAATGGTCTGCGGCGACACCATGGAGGCCTTCCGCACGGACAGCGGCCTCTGGTGCCTGCTGCTGGCGGACGGTATGGGCAGCGGGGACGCCGCCCGGCGGGAGTCCTCCCTCACCTGCCGGCTGCTGCGGCAGTTTTTGGAGGCGGATATCCAGCCGGAGGCTGCCCTCACCACCCTGAATTCCGCTATGGCCCTCCGGGGTGCGGAGACCGGCAGCTTTACCACGGTGGATCTGTGCGTTTTGAAAGGCTCGGAGGCCACCTTCTACAAGTTCGGCGCTGCCCCCAGCTATCTGAAAAAGAACGGCGCCGTCCGCCGGATCACCGGCAGCAGCCTGCCGGTGGGACTGCGGGGCACTCCTGCCGCACCGGATATAACCACCGTGACGCTGGAGCCCGGCAGCTTCGCCGTGATGATCAGCGACGGCGTGGCAGACCCCAGCCGGGACGAATGGCTCCAAGACCTGCTGGCGGGCTGGGGTGGGGACGATCCTCAGACGCTGGCCAATCTGATCCTCTCTGAAAGTATCCGCCGGGAACGGCTGCAGGATGACTGCGCCGTGCAGGTGCTCTACCGCTTGCCGGAGCCGGAGCAGCCGGTATGAGGAAAATTTTCAAAAAGCCGCCGCTGGTTAGTATAGACATCCCTCCTTTGCGGGAAAATGGAAACAGATCAACTGAGGAGGACAGCACGCATGGTAAAAGGCATTTCCCGGCGGGTCGTGGTGGTAGACGCGCCGGAGCATCGTTTTTTTGAACAGGCCATCTTCATCGTCCGCAATGACGCGGCGGGAGAAGGGATCACCTCCCGGGAGCTGGTGGAGGAAGCCCGACGGGTGGCCCACAATTACGCGTCCAGCGGGACCAGCCGCTTTTCCAACCGGTGGCGGACCCTGAACCCCATCGTATACACCCTGATCGGCGCCGGGACCATCGGTCTTGCTTGGCTCATTGCGGCGCTGGCCTGAAAAAAGCACGTTCTCTTTCAAAAAGAGAACGTGCTTTTTTGTGTGAAAATCATCTGTGCAGCTTGGCCTTCAGCTTCGCCTTGGCCTCCGGAGACAACAGCTTTCCCGCCGCCCGCACCGGCAGACTGGGAAGCCGGAAAAACTGTCTGCGGACCTCCTCAAAAGGCTCTACCGCATAGCTGGCAAAGAATGATGCCCGGTCCGCCGCCGGGCCGATGGGCCGCGCCAGCCGGGGATTTCCCGCCACGGCCCGCTCCACCGGGAAGGGCTGGCAGTTCAGCTTGAGCTGGTCGAAGAGGTAGCTGCCGTGGGGTGTGTTCACCAGCAGCAGGCTGACGCCTGCGTGCTGCTGCTCCGGAAACTCATCCGGCCGCAGGCCCCACAGATCCCCCAACGTAAAATCGCCGGGACGGTTCAGATTTGTATATTGGCAACCGTGGCAGCTCTGGCGCAGAAACAGCGCCCGGCCAAAGGCCCGGCCAAAGCCTGTGGCAAACAAGGGTGCGGAATCCGCAGTGCCATCGTCATATACAGCGGTAAAGTGGCTGTTCTTCCATCCCTCCACCTTATTGCGGAAGCGGACATTTGCCAGCCGCCGCCGTTTATTTCCTTCGATAAACCGGGCCTCGTCCTCCCACACACCGGGGGATGGTACGCCGTGGCACACCAGATCGCAGGTGGTGAGATTTTCCGGGCGGCACCCTAAAAAGCGGTACAGCCCATCCACCTGACAGGGTGTACCGGAAAACAGCACCGGGCGGGTCTTCAGCACCTCCCGGATCTCCCGGAACACGCCGTCCAGATCGCTCTGAACGTACTTGGCTCCCCGCAGCCGCCACAGGTCCTCTTTCCGGAAGCAGGGGATGTGCCGCAGATGCTGATGGCCGTCCATGGCAGCGCCGTATACCACGCCGCCGCCCTCCAGCACATATTCCGCAATGGCAGTGAACGCGCCACCGGAGGTAGAGTCCTTCCGGACGGCGTCATCCCGGTTCCAGGCGGCGAAGGCAGCGGGCAGATGAGCCGCCGGACCGCGCTCCTGCAAAACTGGGCACAGCCGGGTACAGCGTCCGCAATGGACGCATTTTTCCAGATCCACTTCCGGGAAATCAAAGCCAGTTTTGTCCCGGACCATCGTAATGGCGTCATGGGGACAGCCTGCGGCGCAGGCGGTACAGCCGGTGCAGCGGCTCCGCTCTGCCAGCTTCGGGGCAAAGCTCTGAGGAGAAAGCGGTGCTTCCGGCGCATAGGGCCGGTCTTCCAGCGCTGCCTGCAAATAATTCAGAGAATCCTTCCGGGCGGCAGTCAAAGCCGCTTCGGCAGCTTCCCAGTCAACGGGGTCCAGCAGCTCCGCCGTATCCCCCTTACCGATGACCCGGTTGGCAAGACCCAACCGGCTCAGGATGCTCACCGTCCGGGACCGTTCCGGGGCGGACAGCTCCGCCGGGGAGACCGTGGTGAAAAAGGGCCGGTGGAACTGGACGGAGAACACCGTGCCATGGAAGGAATTGGTGACAACATAGGCGGCATTCTGGAACAGGCCCAAAAATTCCGCCGGACCGGCATCCATGATCTGCTTCGCCTTGGGATGGACCTTCTGGCGGATGCCGCAAAGCTGCACCACCGGCAGTCCCGTCTCCTGATGGAGCCGTTCCAGATAGGGTGTCAGCGCACCGGGGCGGCTGATGCAGTAGCAGAGGATGTAGCCGCCCTTGGGGTAAT
>OGGI01002518.1_pt1 | contig 10581 bp, 10 predicted proteins | sample 1571051 | NCBI WGS metagenome assembly OGGI01 (sample SAMEA2582075, study PRJEB24529) | metagenome | biome: Human gut stool | place: China | collected 2011 | reverse complement strand
GTTCGCCACATACCAAGTACATTGACCAACTGGGTAGTTATTGCCTGGCTGTGTTGTCATTGAAGTCGTTGAAGGCTTCCCAAAAGCCAATTTACTTTCCCAACCGCTTGGGAAATTCCAAGAAGAGGCCTCTGTTCCACTTCCTTTGATGGTTTGCTTGAAATACGTCAGCATTTGTTTTGCATTATTTTGACGTTCTTTGAGCTTATCGCCTGCATTCCCTTCCCAATGTACCAGAAAGCGCTGCGTCAGGGTCGCGACATTCTCATTACTCGTTAAAATAGATTTTAAAATGTGAATATAATAAGGATTATCTCCTTCTAGCATGAAATCAATCTGCAGTTCCAGGTCATACCACTTCTTTCCTTTTGATTTTGCATAGTTTCTAAGAAGTGTATTCCGAATGGCTCCATCTGAAGTATCCGTCCACATACCCAATCCTAAGCCACGGTGAACGACTAAAGAGCCGATACTTGCCCCTTGAGCAAAGCCCATATTGAGCCAATTTTCATCATCCCAGGAACTTTCTGTCGCCCCAATCGGGGGACTTAAATAATCGCTTTCTGCTCGTTTAGCCTTAATGCCGCTCTCAGTCGCAAAATTTCCTAACATTGCCGCAATCCCATTATCCGTCGCATTCGGAATTTTCTTTTTAATGAAATCCCGTACAGCTCTAGAGCGTTGAGCTAAATCTCCAGAAATATCAAGGTCTGTCATGACAGAAGTAGTTTGTGTATAGTTCACCAGTTGGAAGTAAAAACCGACGTTTACATACGTCCATTTAGCTTTTTGCTTTTTCGTCGCCTTTTCTTCTTGTTTCTGGTAATAAACTTCCTGACCAGTGCTGCTCTTAACAGTTCCAATAAACGTACCTTGTTCAACGGTATCTCCTGTCTTGAAACGGATACCTGATACATCTTTGTAAGTGAATTTAGATTCCTTAGTTTCAATCGTGACATCAGTACCTGAAACCTTAACCGTCCCAGACATGACCGCCAAAAGCTGCTGCCCTGTATTAGCCTGAAGAACAGAACCTTGATAAATCTTGCTTTTACTGATATAGCCAAAACGTTTGACAATACGTAAAGGGCTATTATAATGTGCCTCATCTTTATCCGTATAAAATGGATTGTCTAATTCCTGCAGGTAAGTATAATAGCCATCTGTTTGAGCACTTTCCAATAGTTCTTCATAATCTTCACGGTCATCTTTTGGTAAGATAGCCCAAGCAATTTTTGACTTCTTACTATACAAGTCTTTCATTGTTTTAAGATGGTCTGTATCCTGATTCAGACCATTCCAAAGACTGGTTAAGGCATTCTCATAAGTTTTGTTATGGTCTGCTCCAGCTTGATTAGAGTTAATACCATCATCCCATTTTCCTTTCAAATCATAATCACCATAACGATAATTCATATAAGTCATGACTGAATCAATGTCTGACCAATAATCAACTCTAGAATTTGAGTTTTCTCTATCCAGGTGAGAGAAATAAAGCCAAGCTTGGTTGAGTTTAAACTCATCTTGAGAAACCGTAGAGCTTCCACCTAAAACACCGACAAGGGCAACGATGACCGCTGCTAAGAACATGATAATATAACTCTTAGCAGATAAGGGATTATGTAAAACCGTACGAAGAGGCTTAGTTAGTAAGTCAATCCCTCGACCCGCTCCACGTGTCACTTTACCAGTCTTAGAGGCTTTAAATCTGACTGTAAAGTTACGATAACGTTTAGCCAATTTACCTTGCCAGCTTTCCTGAAATGGTGTCCTTGTAAAACCTCGACCTCGGACAAAATTATAGCCTCGATTAGTAAGACCATAGCTTTTCTGTATCGTCCACTTTCCTAAATTTCCACCTGCTTTAACTGACCTTGAGGCACTATCTTTTTGGTAATGAAAGTTACGAATTTTTCGTCTGCCCTCTGCCACTGCTCCTAGGGTTTCATCTTGAGAAGCAGCGTTCTCAAGGTTTGAGCGAACAAGTTGTTTAGACGCCCGATAAGTCCCACGTCGAAACTTTTGTCCTACTGTTCCACCTGATTTTTCCGCTGTTTTGACATAAACCTTTTTAGCAATCCGTTTATCCTGCTTAGCACGCTTCCAAGCTTCCTTATCTTTGGGAGAGACTTTCAAACCGTAATGTTGCTTGCGCTTTTTAACCAACTTATAGAATTTCTTTTCCGCTTTTTGAGTCTCTTTAGCCTCTTTATAGGCGTCCTTCATAGCAAACTTAGCTTCTTTAACATTATAAGTATCTAATGCCTCTTGGGTGGCTTCCTTGACAGCCTGACGACGTTCTCGAAAGCCACGTGTTTTTTTATGTTCCGTCAATCTGCCACCTCACTTTTCTAAGCGTCTGTAGCAATTAAATTGAAAAGTTTTGTTCCTCTTGGAATAGGATTTTCAAATGGTACAACTGTTGATCCAGCCACAATTAAACCTGTCCCCTTAGCCTTTGGTTTAGCTACATAGCGTAAAAGAGCAGGTGTTAAGTGAATGGTGTCAGCCAGAACTTTCAAATCTGTTGGCTTTTGCTTCAACAGAATAATAAATTCACTATTTGAAAGCAGCTTACGACCTTCTTCACGTGACATAAGAGTCTCTACATTTTGAGTGATCCCTGTTGGGATTGCTCCATACTTGCGGACACGTGAGTATAATTCTGTAAAGAACTGCGCCTGATTATCTGTAGTAAACTGCAGCTGCATTTCATCAAAATAAATATGTGTCGTAAGTTTTCCCTGGTTATTGACTACCTGGTTCCAGATATAGTCTTGGATAACCATGAGGGCAAATGGTTTGAGTTTTCCAGAGAGTTTCTTCAGATTAAAAATAACGAAGCGACTCTCCATATCAACGTTTGTCTCATACGAGAAGACATCCTGAGAGCCCGTTGCATAGGATTCTGATTTAAGCGCAAGATTTTGTGCTTCTTGCTCAGACTGTTGCTTCAAGATAACATGCCAATCTTTAAGCGTTGGCGTTCTGTCTGTAATTTTCTCATAACAAAGATGAGTAACACGGTCAATAATAGAGAACTCCTCGTCTGTAACTTCTGTCAAGATGTTTTCAAACAATCCCATAATCAAGTTAGATTTTTGACCGATTGGGTCTGTATCATCCGAGGATAAACTATCTTCATCTGGTAAGTCCATAAGGTTCAAGTGAGTGTTTGACCCTACATAAATATCAATGAGTTGAGCACCAAATTCACGACCAATATCAGAGTATTCATCTTCTGGGTCAACAATAATTACACGGTCTTCAGGATATTTTAAAATAGTTGGAATAATCTCACCTGCTTTAACCGTAACAGACTTACCAGAACCAGAAGATCCCAACACAACGCCAGAGCCTGTATTAAGGTCTCGCTTACGGTCAACTGTAATAATATTATTGGATAGTTGATTTTGACCATAATATATCGCCCTTTTTGATGTAGATTGTAAATCTACATTGGTAAAAGGTACTTGGGTTGCGATATTTGAAGTGGTCATATCACGCATAAGGGACTTTTTCACGTCTAAAAAACAACGTCCGATAGGTAAGACCGTGTTTAAAGCCTCTTCTTGATGATAATAAATATCTTCAAAATCTACCACATGTTTACGACCAGCTGTTTTGACACGGTTACTATATTCATTTAGTTGTTCTAAGCTGTCCGCTTTAAAAAAGACACAAATCACTCCTGAAAAGATTTTCTGATCATTATCTTGTACTTCTTTACGCCAACGCTTAGCTGCTTCATTGGTTTCACTGGCAACTCCACCGATAGCAAAATCTTCAGGAATCCCTTCCGAGAAACCTCGGCGCATTGATTTAATCATATCCAGCTTGACATTGCTTTCTGCTGTGTTAATGTCTTTCACTGCTTCACCAATATCATAAGGCTTAGCATTGATAGAGATGGCCAGTTCAATTCCTGTATCTGTTAAAGATTTAACGATTCCATCATTAAGGAATGAGGGATATTGACGGATAAACATAATTTTGGCAAACTTATCATCAATCATCATATAGTTTTCAAAAAATCGAATCCGATTAGGGGCTACAAAGGACTTTGTCTTCAATCCTGAAATGACCAAATCTTGATAATCCAAGTTGAGATAAGGATTCCCACGAAGCAGATCAGAAAAGATATTGAGGCGTTCGCTGCCCGTCTGTGCAGTTAGTGTAACCTCAACCCCTTGAAATTGGTTACGCAAATTCGTCTCCACATCTTTCAGTTGACGCTTAGCCATTTTACGGTCAAAGGCTGACGTTGTGACGGTAATAAATTTTTCTACTGTAAAATTATTTTGGTCATAAGCAAAGCGGTGCTCAATCAAATCATTATATTCTTCTCTGTAGTCGTCATAACCATCTCCTTCGGCGTCATAGGTGATATTGGTTAATAGGTTACTATCGACCTGACGGTTGATGATAAGAAGTTGATAGCCATTATCTGAGTTGAGACTGTTCAAAGCTCCAGCGTAAAAATCAACAATATCAACCTTTTCTTCCTCACCTGCAGTGATGTAATTCACATCACCGAGCCGAAAAGTCTGGGAATATTCACTCCCATCAATATACATAAGCCCATCCTCAAAGAGTAGCTCATAATCAATTGTATTTTGTGTTGAGGGCTTCATTGTTCGTTTGAGACGCTTCCCCCTCTCCTGTTGGGATGGGGTCAAACTCGTTGACCCCTTTTTCTTGAGAAATGGTAAATTTACCATAAGGTTCCTCACTTTCAAATTCAGTTTGATAGGCTCTTTCTTGAATGGTTAGCCTAAAAGTCAACATATCTTTCAATCGTTCCTCTTGTTTTAGTCCAAAAATCATAAAGGGAATCAAAATAATAGGGAGGATAATATAATGCAAAATATCAGGTAAGCCTAATAAAATGATTCCTGCTGCTAGAATAGTCGCTAAAACAACACCTGTCAGCATGACTATATGGCGAAAAGTAAATCCGCCAATGATACTCCGTTCATAATCTTTGACTTCTTTCAAAAATTCACTGCCTAATTTATTCATACGGTCTCCTTTATCCAAAATGCAGGGAAATAAAAAAGTCAGAACTCCTGTCCTGACTAATAACTTAACCCATTACGTTTAATAAGCTCCTGGCTTTGCGACTGCTTCCAATCAGAAGAAAAATAAAGACAATTCCTTTGGCAATAGAAGCGAAGGAAGCCACAAAATTTCCCCAAAATCCAGTCATAGTGACTTTAAACAAATCATCCTGAATCACTAGGGGATAGATGGCACAAAGCACAATCAATACCAACCCTTGTAGCGCCACCGACGCAAAGGTCATAATGACATTTTTCGCAATGCCTCGAAAAGCATCTGACATAAAGAAAGCCACGATAACAGGTGCAATAGCTTTGAGTAGGTACATTTCAATAAAGCGTAACATAACAAGGATATTGACAGTAACTTTTGTAATAAATTCAGTACTACCTCCGATAAATGAAATAATACGTTTAAAAAACCAGTTTCCTTTAGTTGGTTCAACAAATTCATAGGTAATATTCTTGTTCGTTGCGACCAGATGAATAGTTGCATTTGTCAACCATAGAATTGCATCAAAGATTTGGCTAGAATAGGTGATTAAAACAAAAGCAAAAAGGTATTTAATCCCAACCTCTAACCAGGTTCTTACAGTAATTCCTCCACCTGAAAGACGTAAATGTTGGTAAAAAGAGAGCATTTCTAGCATAAAAAAGAAGGATAATAAAATATAACCTACAGCTAACAAAGACTGATTGATAGCCATTATCTGAGTATTTAGTGTTGGGTTATATTTACTGAGACTTGAGGTCAATTGATTGATAATATTCGTATCAATCATAAGCGACTCCTTAAAATGCAATGGCGTTGAGAGCTGCCACTATAGCTGTTGTCAGACTACCTGAAATGATTGCCATAGCACCTCCTGAGATGATAGATTCCAGCCCTTGATCTTGACGGGTAGTGTCACGGCTGCGACGACCGCCAAAGTAATCATAAGCTCCAGTCAAGCCCCATGTGAGACCTAAAACAGTGATAATTGCTCCAACAACAGTAATAATACGTACGATAGTGTCCATAATTTTTTCTCCTTTTGAGTATGAAAAAGACGCCTCTTAATAGCTGGGACGTCTAGTGTAAGTATAATTGTTAATCAGGGTTAATTGTAGCGCCAACAGCGCCAATAACCGCCAGCAGAAGCATGATAGAAACTTCAATCATACCTCCAGGGAAGAGTTGGAAACCTCCTATCCCACCAATATTAAAAAATAGTTTAGGGAGACCTTCAACAATAAAAATAAGATTTTTTTCAGTATCAGGTAAAAAAGAAGTAATCGCTCCTCCCACTAATAAAACTAGAAATAAAATAGCAAATTTACCGACTATCCAAGTGATAAAAACCCCGATAATCATTTTCAACAAGTTAATTGCAAAGAGAACAAGAAAGATAGGGCTGTAAAAAAGAACCTTGAATAACCCAACCAAGAAATCCCAAAAAGATGCACCCGTCCATGGATAAACTCGGTTCTGACGTTTTGCTTTTCTCCGCTGCTTGCGGAACTCTTTCAAATCTTTTCGCTTTTGTTCAGGACTAGTTTCTTGTTCATACTTACGAACTGCAGCATTGTACTGATCAACTAGTTGATCCAGTCTATCTTTGGGCTTCTCTTGAGTCGTTGTCAGTGATTCTTTTTGTTCAGTCATCTTCTCACCCCATTCCCTTTTCTTGATTTTATTATACCATGTTTTACAACTTTTTTTGGTATAATAATGATTCGTGTATTATCAACACCCCCTTTTAGTCGTTATTAGGTCTGTGATAGCCTTTACCAGTGAGCTGTAAGATTGTCTCTCTCTTGTGCTTAACTTTCCTAGCGATAAGAATATTTCTTCGTTTCACTGTTCTTATCTGTTTGTAAATTTCTGGGTAGAAAACAATTATTTCAGCTTCAGTTTCTTGACCTGCAACAATTGCCAGGCGTTTTCTTATCGCATACTTTGCTTTCAATTCAATAATCTCGCCTGAATCTAGTCGAGCTGTCACGTCGCCCTGACGTCCTAAATTTTTTAAATCTGACACGGTCACTTCCGTGTCTTTTTGTGTTTTGATTCCATTCATTTTGATTTCTCCTTTGTGATATGGAAGGCTGAACTACGCAGCCATCTTGGGAGGGTATTTCACCTCCGCCGTGGTTTTTTACGCAAGGTTTATAGTCTAGCTCACCTCAAACTCCTTTGGCTTATAGCATTGATTGCTATGCTTTTACGTTCCTGTGGCAGGCACTAGATATGCATTTCTAGCTCCCGTTACACCGCCCCTGCTTCTTCTTTTTATACCAAGCCACGCTAATCGGGACAGTCGTTCTATTCAGTTTTCAAAGGCCACAAGTAGTTTTCTGACATGCTCAGGTCAAAAATCTAAAATGTATGCAATCAGTGTCATAGACTCCCCTTTTGAATCTACTGTCTTTTTGTAAAAGTCACTTTTTTAACCCACCTTGGATTGATGGCAAATGGAGGGTTAGCAGAGGAAAAATTCATACTAGCCCCCGTTTTAAACGAACTAGCGACCAGGTGTTGTAACGTTTCGAGGTTATAAGTAATTGAGATAGTATCGATTGAATGATCATAATACTCAATCAACATCTCTAGTTTTTCTACTGGTTTAGGGGCTTCTCGCATTGCAGACATTCTTTGTGACTCTCTATTATTTCCAAAAAGTGCCATTAGTTTATCCCCTCCCGTTTTCTTACAATGTTATTCCATTCTGCTAGTAGTCCATTAAAGACATACTCAGCAAGTTTCTCAGACGATCGGGCGAACCTCATATGTTCCAAAGCGTACTGATAACGCTCATCAAATTTCAGCAGAATAAATTCGCTCGTGGTCTTTGAGAAATTCTCCTTCAGCAGCTGGTCATGAACCAACTCCCAAATATACTCTTTATCGTACTTTGTTACCTTTTCAACTTTTCGAGATAAAATTTCTTTCTCTTCTTGATGAGAATTTTCAGCTGGCTTCTCCTCGTCCTCCTCTATAATTAAATCAGTATCACTATTATTAGTATCACTAATATCAGTATCATTAGGTTCTGATTTTCCGACTTCTTGAATTCGGTTTTTCAGAAGTCCGGACTTCTGATTTTCAGAGTTCCGGAAGTCGGAAAAATCGACTTCCGCTTGTACCAAGGGTTTAGCTGATGTTTTAGGTGATAAAATACCTAGATAAATTAGATTTGGTTTGTTCACGCCTTGACGAACTTCTTCCAACAACTCATATTTTGCTAACTCTTTTTTGAGTTTAATTGCCTTATCTTTACCACAACCCATCATCTCTCCAATTTCTTCAATGGTAAAGATAAAGTAAATATTTCCATCTTCATCTACCCAATTATTTTTAAGAGAAAGTTCAAAACGATCTTTGAGAATTGCATACAACAATTTTGAGTCAGCAGACATTTTCTTATAGCGTGGGGACTCAAAGAACTGTTTTGGCACTCGGAAGAATCTCTCACTATTATTGACCTGTTTTATTGATATTCTTTCCATGCCTATGCCTCTTTCAATCTAAAATCACCCTTTGAATTGAAACCAATCAATCCAAAAGATTCAAGTTCTTTAATACTTATCATTGTTTCTTGACGTGTTAAACCTGTTTCTTTCATCAGGAATGAAAGAATGGCTTCTCGTGTTTCTTTCTCTTTAGGCGACATATTAGCCCTCCTTAGGTATTTTGAGTAAAACAAAAGAGAACGTGAATTTACGTTCTCTTAACTTATTTTATTCAATTCTCCCAATTCGGGACACATACTAGGCAAGAATGTGTCTGTTTTTGGGAGAAAATGAAAAATCATCAAGAGAACGACAATCAAGACCGAAACGTTTGGACTTTTTTTCCTGTTTCAGTCTTGATTTATTGCTCTTTTGATGTTACAATATTTCTAAACTGATTAACAAGCCCTACTTGTTTAATCGGTGGGCGTTTGAGTGCTACAACACTCAGCGCCTTTTCTTCGTGTTTTTCTATAGCTGTATTATACCATATCCTACAAATAATGCAAGCATTTCATGTTAAAATTGTACACAAAAGCGCTAAATCTTAAGGGATTTAGTGTTTTTATAATCTACTTCTTATACAAATAACTCTTAATTCTTCGAGAAGGACAAACATCCGGCAAAGCATGATGTACTTTTCTAAAAGTGGTAAGACGCTCTCTTTGTGTGTCATCTATTTCTTGTATTTTCTCGTACTCCGTCCGCCAATTGCCAAAGAAGAGATCTCTTAGCTCTCCTGTATGGTTCAAAAGAATCGTACGACTCATTGTATCTGCTCCCTTTTTACTCCAATACATCCCTCTATTCTTCATTCGATAGGCAATTTTACGGTGTTGGCTTTCCATAATCCCAATACCACTGGAACTCAATCCTATCTGTTCAGGTGTAATGGTATACTGAAAATTTCTAAGCAGTTGCCTCTTAAAACGACCGAAGGTCTCAAATTTGTTATCCGAATCAATCAAAGATTCTGCAGTATCTAAAACAGTCTTTAGCCTACTTTTATCTCGTTTCTTAATAGCCTTAAAAGCCTCTTCTGTCAATTCTGCTGATAAAGGAGTTAAGTTGATTTTCAAAGCCTGATGCACATGAAAAGCATCCCAAAAATGAAAATGAGCTTTGGGTTTAAAAGCACTTGCTAGGTCTTGAAAAATATGTGGTGAATAACCATGACCGCCATCTGAATTGGTGATAATGAGTGTTTTAGGTGTAATCTCAAAGTGATTATAGATTAAGTCAATGAGTTTGTCTTTCGCCTTATAGTATTGTGTCGAAACCACTTCCATCTTATTTTTTAAAACATTCCTTTTTCCTCTCTTGCTACCAGTATGAACGACAAAATGACTTAATTCAACGGACTTGGTCTCCGTTTCAGGATGAGATTGTTTCACCCAAACACCATCTCCTTCTACGTATAGAATCTCTGGTTTGATTCTCTTTTTCTCTTCAGGAACTGCTAATACTCGGTACTCGTCCCGCTCTTTCAGGAGTCCCCCTGCTGTCTCTAGCGCTCGTTGAACGCTATTTTTTGTGATATAAATATTCTTCAGCAATTCCATCACCGATACCACTTTACGATATGGCATAAAGTTAGAGAGTGTGGTTAGCTGATAAAGGAGTTCTTGTGAGAACCTGGCATGTGGTTTAAGTCCTAACTTTTCATCAACAGGTATCCTGACAACATCCCCTTTCTTCCACCTACTCCGTGAAAAAGTCATCTCCCCAAAAGAAAAGATAACAGTCCGTTCTTTCTGATTGATTCTCTTGAAGCCCTGAGTTCTCATGATCGGGGCGATATAGCTCTCATATTTTTCAATCATTTTGAGGAACGTTTGGCGATTGTTCTCTTGTAAAGCAGTAAAAAAATCTCTTTCGTCTAAGACTGCTAAATCCATCTACTCACCTCTTCTACTAGAATAAAAATATATTATACCGCAAATCAAGGCAAAGAAAAAAGCCTTCCCTTTCAGAAAAGCTATAAACAGTTTATATACAGTATAGAAAATTTATAAAAAGAGTATAGAAT
>OGGI01002516.1_pt1 | contig 10589 bp, 6 predicted proteins | sample 1571051 | NCBI WGS metagenome assembly OGGI01 (sample SAMEA2582075, study PRJEB24529) | metagenome | biome: Human gut stool | place: China | collected 2011 | reverse complement strand
TCAAAATGCAAATATCATTTTGATAATCTTACAGTTTGAAACAATCCAATAAAAATGACCATTTCCATACTCGATTTTGAGTAAAGAAATGGTCTTTTCTTTGCTTTTAGAAGAATCCTCCTTATAGATTGATAGTTGTCAAGTTATTAATTTGCATTTTGACACACCCTCTTAGGGGGTGAGGCTCACGAGGGGTATCTCACATTTCACGCCCCTCCCTCTGGGGGAGGGGTAAGGGGGAGGGGCTGGTTATTTTGGGGGTGGGGCTTTTACTTCGCATACCCCAGATTCTGCTCCAACTTAGGATTATCAGAGATATTCCACTGTGGAATAGGCAGGTATCTGTTGAAGGTTTGGAACGTACGGTCCTCAACCTTACTGCTACCACTGACTACGGCACGCATGGTTGGGTCGGTAGCAGATGTGTTAATAGTACCTGTGATACGGTTCAATGGACCATTCAATACTGTCTCTGCCACCATCTTACCATTACTTGTCCAACGTAAGATATCAGCACGACGGAGACCTTCACCAGCGAACTCTGAGCCACGCTCACGACGAATCAACTCACGGAGTTTGTCCTTTGTGTTATACTTTGACTGGTCAACAGCAGGCATACCCACGCGTGTACGCACCTTGTCAATCATTGCATAGACGTTGGCAGAAGGACCATTCAACTCGTTCTCTGCCTCAGCCCATGTCAAAAGCACCTCAGCATAACGGAAGACAATAGGGCAAGCCTCAGTGTCCCATACGTCAGCATACTGCGTCTTTGGATCTAAGTACTTACGCCATGTGAGGGCAGTCTTAGATGAGTTGGCAGCATTGGTTGGGTAGTTAGGATTCTTCTTACCATTGACATTCTCGTCGAGGGTATTGAAGATAGTACCTTCCCAATCGCAACCGGGATAGAGAATCGTCATTGCCATACGTGGGTCACGACCATGGAAAGGATGCGTTGCATCGTATCCAGAACCCGCCTCAGTGATTGTCATACCATTGCTCATCTCATAGTTATCAACACACTTCTGTGTTGGAACCACTGATGACCAGCCACCATCGGCATTGTTATAGAGCTGTCCGATAGTGCCCAGTGGGCGAGTACCGCTCTTATACTGTACGGCAAGGATGATTTCTTTTGAGTCAACACCAGCCAACTTAAAGAGGTTGGTATAGTCAGGATCAAGTTCATACTTACCCAAGTCGATGATAGCTTGAGCAGCATCCTTCGCCTTCTGATAGTCGCCCCAGTAGAGAGCAGCACGCATCTTCATAGCTAAGGCAGCACCCTTTGCGATACGTCCACGTGCAGCAGGAGACGTATTAATATCAGCAATCGCCTCATCAAGGTCTTTGAAGACCAAATCCTTCACTTCTTGCTCCGTATTACGTGGCACACGTGCCTCCTGAGCACTGGTGAAAGGCTTAACGATTGGCACACCACCATAGAGGAAGCCCATGCGGAAATAGTTGTAAGCACGGATAGCTTTCACCTGCGCAATGAGGTCTTTCTTTACTGCATCGCTGCTGAAGACACACTTATCAACATTCTCAAGGAAGGTGTTACATCTACCAATGATAGTATAATCATAGAACGACCAGCCCGGAGATGAAGGTGAGAGCGAACCATTACCGATATTGGTAAAGCCTTCCCAAGGGAAGTTGTTGTACGCAAAGTCAGAGCCAGCGTCCCAATAAAGCAGGGCTCCACCATCTTCCCAACCATCATAACAGCCCACAAGGAACTTCTCAGCATCGTCGCCTGTCTTCCATGTAGTAGATGGCGACATAGCATCCTTCGGCACAGTGGTAAGGTAGTCATTACAAGATGTGAGCGCAAAGGCTGCCACACCTGCTAATATATATGTTCTTACAGTTTTCATAATGTATATCGGGTATTTACGGTTAGAATGTGATATTGATACCGATAGAATGTGAGCGCAGCAATGGATAAGATGATCCACGCTCGCTGGTCACTTCTGGGTCAATATTGAATGGCAATGCATCGAAGGTAAGGAGGTTTTCACCTGCATAGTAGATACGTACCTTCTCAAGTCCAATAGCTTTGAGTGCACTCTTTGGAAGGGTGTAACCCAACTGCAAAGTTTTCAAACGCAAGTAGGCTGTGTTCCACAACCAGAAGGTTGACATAGCACGAGTCATGTCGCTTGGGCTGTTTCCTGTCTCGAATACGCGTGGCAACTTAGCATTGTGATTATCCTCTGTCCATGAGTCTTTCCACAGTGTTGAAGGGTGGCTGGCATCACCAGAGAACTCACCAAGTACCTCACGGTTGTAGATATGAGATACAGCACCAACACCCTGCCAAATCATAGAGAAGTCTACGTTTTTCCATGTTGCACCAAGGTTGAAGCCGTAAGTAATTGCTGGGATATCAGTATGCTTGGTGTAGATACGGTCGTTTGAATCGAGCTTATTATCACCGTTTGTGTCCTCATAGATAAGGTCACCCGCCATGAACTTACGTCCGAATGGGTTGCCATACTTCGCTGTGAAGTCGTCAGCCTCCTGCTGTGAGTTGAAGAACTTACCCGTTGCCTTGTACATATAATAGCTCTTGTACTGCTGACCAATAGCTGTACGGCGGTTGCGGTTATCCTTATCTACAACATATTCGGTTCCCTCACCCAAGTAGAGAATCTTATTCTTGTTGTAAGCGAAGTTCGCACCGACATTGATTGTCCAATCCTTGTTCAACTGCTTTGCATAAGCCAATGAGAGTTCAACACCCTGATTGCGCAATGCACCGATATTATCCTTGTAAGCACCGAGTGCAAACTCTGCTGGAGCAGACACATCCATGATGATACCAGTCGTCTTGCGGTTGTAGTAATCCAACGAACCAGTCAAACCACCGAAGAGGGTGAAGTCAAGACCAACGCCCCATGTGGTTGAACGCTCCCAAGAGATTGTCTCAAGGTGATAGCTACCCTGATAGTAACCCGGAGTGAGCTGACCGCCAAATGGATACTTCGCATTGAGGTTGTAAGTGTTCATCCAAGGATAGTAATCGTTCAGTGCGTCCTGATTACCCAACTGACCCCATGATGCACGCAGCTTCAAGTTGTTCAACCATGACTTTGAACTCTCCATGAATGGTTCCTCAGAGATACGCCATGCAGCAGAGAATGATGGGAAGAAACCCCAGCGATGAGCCTCCGCAAAGCGTGAAGAAGCATCAGAACGGAAGTTTGCCTCAAAGAGGTAACGACCAGCATAGTCGTAGTTCAGACGACCGAAGTATGACACCATTGACAGCTCGCGAGTGTTACCAGCATTCTGCTGTGTCGAAGCATCACCTGCGTTCAGGTCAGTAAGTTCGTTGTTAGGGAAGTTCTTACGATACATCCAGTCTGGCAGATACTTATAGCGTTCAGTATGCCAACCAAGCATAGCCTTGAAGTTGTGCTGCGCAAATGACTTGTCATAGTTCAGGAACGCATCGAAAGTTGTGCGATGCCAGTCATAGTGAGCAATCTCTAACTTATTAGGGTCAGAGGCCTTATTAGGGTTATACTGAATGAACTTTTGGAAGTAAGAGTAACGCTGTGAAGCATCAACGTATGCACCCTGCAGCGTCAACTTCAAGTCTTTCAGAATCTGATAGTCGAGTCCAATCATACCCGTAAAGTTACGATTGTTGCGGTTTACGGTCATTCCAGACTCCAGCCAAGCCATTGGGTTACCATCAGAAACAGTACCATAAGTACCATCTTCATACTTATAAACAATCCAAGGCGCGATGATATTCAGCTGACGAATAATCTGATCGCTACTGCCACCAGCGTATGCACTACTTGCATCGCGATAGTTGTTTTGGATATAAGCGAGGTTAAGATGGGCAGTGATGCGCTTTGACAACACCATGTCAAGATTCGCACGACCATTAAACTGCTCACGACCTGCATTAGGAAGAATACTGCTCTGCTTGAGATAACCTGCAGAAGCCAGATACTTCACATACTCATTACCACCCGTAATGTTCACGCTATGGCGATTCTGCCAAGCGGTTTTGAATGCAAGATCGTACCAGTCGGTATTAGGATAATTGTAAGGGTCTGAGCCATCACGGAACTTCTTAATTGCTTCATCAGAGAAACGTGCAGCCTTACCACTACGCTCCAATGCCTTATTATAATAGTAAGCGGCATCGGCAGAATTCATCCTTTCCATCAAGGCTGTTGCATTCTGAATACCAAAATAACCTGAATAACTAACCTTTGGCGCACCATTCTGCCCTCGTTTTGTAGTTACCAGTATCACACCGTTAGATGCTTTTGAACCATAGATGGCTGCTGAAGAAGCATCCTTCAGGACTGAGATACTCGCGATATCCTCTGGATCAAGCGAGTTGAGCGTTCCTGCTTCAACACCATCAATCAATATATAAGGTGAAGCGGAGTTCAATGTTCCCACACCACGCACAAGAATCGAACCATTGTCAAGACCCGGCGCACCGTCAGCTCCTGTCACCGTGATACCCGGAAGTAAGCCCTGCAAGCCTGAAGACACGTTAGAGATAGGGCGGTTTTCGAGCGCCTTACTATCGAGTTGTGCAACAGAACCAGAGAGGTTTGCCTTCTTCTGAGTACCATAACCGACAACAACAACCTCACTCAAGGCGCTGTTCTCATCCTTCAGAGTAATGTTATAGTTTGTCACACCACTTCTCACCATGACGCTCTGAGTGGCAAAACCAACATAACTAATCTTCAACTCCGTACCCGGAGCGACAGAGACTGAGAAGCGACCGTCCATGTCGGTCACCCCTACTGGAGTACCATTTGCCAGTATAGAAGCACCAATGACTGGGTCGCCATTAGCATCTTTCACTACACCATTGATACTCTGCTTTTGCTGCTGAACACTCATACTCGTGTTCGCATCTACATTGGCTAATACTGGGGACGGTGCAAATGCCATCAACCCAAGTGCAAAGGAGAAAGCTAAGCGACCACTTACAAATGGTGGGTGCTTTCTGCGGTTCTGACTTACTTTCATAAAATTAGACATATATTCTATTGATTTAGGTTTTGTGCTACAAATATAGTCGTTTATACAACAAATACCAAAAGAAATGTTCTTTTTTTTTAATCAGAAGTATTGTTCACGCACACAAGTAGCCTCAAGCAGCCCCTCCCCCTTGCCCCTCCCCCAAAGGGAGGGGAGTGATATGCGTGATACCCCTTGTTATTCGCAAATGCTTACGCTCATTATTACTTAATTACTTAAGCAAACTGTATTACTCAAGCGAACTGTTCCCTGCACTCCCCCTCTCCCTTCGGAGAGGGGGTTGGGGGGTGAGGCTTTTTTAGTCCAAAGAAAAAAGGGAAGACGTAAAATCATCTTTTACATCTTCCCTTTTGGGTTATATTCTTTTCTCAGTCCCCCTTCTTTCAGTTCCCCTCCCTACGAGGAAGGGAGTTGGAAAGAGACTTAATTGTTTTACTGACCAATGTAGATTGGACGGATGCTGTACATATTATTCTTAGGAGGGAAGATATCATCAGCACGAGAATTACCTACTGTAGCAAACATCACTCGTCCATTAGCTGCAAATTGGAAAGTGAACGATTTAGCCTGTGTAGCATTGAAGCAATCTGCTGTCCAATAATATCCCATTCTTCCTGCATTATTCAAATTGGTAGGACCTGAACTATAATTGGTAAATGTACCTGTAGCAGGGAAGAAGATACCCTTACTTATTTCTTCTGCGGTGAACTTTCTAACTATAGTAGAGGTCTGATAATTCTTACCGGAAAAACCTGAAATATTTCCATTCACATTAGAACTACTCACAACCTGTCCATTCTTACCAATGATTTTACCATGTGCAACACCATCAGGAACAAAGAGTACGCCAAGAACATCACCTGCTTCACTTGGATAGTACCCGATATATTCTGTTGTATTTCTCATCAGACTTTCAAATTCTGCTACATTAGGTAATCTCCAATCACCCTTTGAAGCATAGTAAGCGATATCTCCATACTCATTATTTGAATTCTTCTTTTCGATATTCTCCACTGATGTGTCATAATGGTCCTTATCATCATACGCAAAGCTATGTGCCTTAGAGATATCTCCCCAACGGAAATGATCGAATTCTGCATTATCTGCATTAGATGATGGGATTTTTATGACGTTAGGCTCTAAGTTCATTGGGCTACTTTCTGTATAGAAGTAATCCCATGGGTTCTTAGCAAGGTGATAACCATCTTTCCAACCAACTGTTTTTGAGTTTGGAGTGTACTGAAGGTTATACTTACCCCACTTCACACCATCAATTTCGATGTATGGAGGATTTGGGATATACTCCTTAACCTGCAAAGTAATTGGATAATATGCAGCAGCCTCAACCTTCTTACCGCTTACAGAAACGGTGTAAGTCTTATTGTCGTTTGTTTCAACGGTGAACTTAGGACTGAAGTTATTGTCTGGGAAAACGGCTACGTAAATACGATCGAGATTAGAGGTTTGAATCTCAATAGGGGTTAATACTTCCTCTTTTCTAAGCTCTCCTGTAGCTATATCAAAGTCACCTTGGTCTGTGACATTACTCATTGTAACCTTCTTTACATTCTCTGTAATGTCAGTAGTTGTACTATTCTTAGTTACAGTAAACTTTAAGCCGAGAACAGCATATTGCTTCTTCATATTTACGCTACCTGTTGCTTTAGCCGAACCGTCGGCATTTACTTGTACAGTCGTTGTACCGTAGCTATAATCAAAGTACTTTAAGTTCTCAATTGTACCGTTCTGCTTGTATTGAGCAACAGTCCCATTTGATGAAAGGACACCATTAATCATACTGATATCAACAAATTTATGAGTTGGGTACTGGTTATAGTATGGCTTATTTGGGCTTGGTTTATAAGGGAAGAAAACACCAATCTTATCACCATTAGCACAGTTAATATTTCCCTCTAACTTTGTTGAGGCGCCACTACCCTTAGCTATCAAAGACTCAAGGCTACCAGGGTCGGTTATATTGAAGGCACCAAAGAGGTCACCATTCTCCCACTTGTTTCCGTTTGTCTCAAGACTCACTACAGAGCGAGTACCTCCATCACCGACAGCGATAGTCAATGCACGTCTTGCTGTTTCGTTGGGATTAACTGTGGCGTTGCCTTCTGAGCTTAACTCACTTGAACATGATGTCAAGCCTGCTACTACAGCACCAAGAATGATACCGTAAATCTTCTTAAATGTCATGTTTCTTTTTCTTAATGGTTATTGTTTATTCGTCGTCTTCGTTTGGAAGTGAATTTTGTTTTGCACCAGACCATGTCTGAGGTGGCTGAGGGGTAAATCCACCATCGGTAACTGTCACACCGCTTCCTGCTAACATAGCTTGCTCAACAGCTACGACCATACTTGAACAGCATGGCTTTTCATAATTCTTTTTCATTTTACTTGAGTAATTTATTTCGTTTTTTTTATATAATTTTCTGTGGTGTATCGCTTAAGTGGCATAACACCTGAATACATTATCGTAAACCGTTTTCCTGAATCTTTCTTTTAGCTATAATAAGCTTTATTATAAGATTTGGTGCAAAATTACGATAATTTTACCAAACAAAGGATTCTAATAGTGTTAAAAGTACAAAAAGGTATGATGTTTTAACAAATGTTTGAAGAGATGAGAGGGGACCTCCCCCGACCCCTCCAAAGGAGGGGAGTGCCAAATGGGGTAATGATAAAAAACGAAATCAGCCAAAAGACAATCAGTTTACTCTGCTAATCTTTATCTATTAGGCACTCCCCTCCTTTGGAGGGGTTGGGGGAGGTCCCTGCTTTTGATTTAACTCTCACTCCGTTAGGCACTCCCCTCCTTTGGAGGGGTCGGGGGGAGGTGGGAACGTTTGTTTGTAAATAATTTTCTATACACTGTGTTTCAACATATGGTCTTTTAGCTTCTTAAAGGCACCCTTTTGGCTTGCAAAAGATGCCCTTTTGAGGTCTTATTAACGCCCTTTTGGAGTCTAATTAAGCACCTTTTGCATTACAAGTCTGCAATAAATTGATATACTGTTATTTACAAAGACGTTCAAAAAGGCTGTTTTTGGGTATTCTTAGGGGTGTTTTCGCCGTTATTATGTAAGGAAAATTCAAAGTTCAAGTGCGATACTCCCCTACTCTTCAGTCTTTTGCCATCGCCTCTCTTGTTTCTTTTGTCATTCTACTCTCTGTCCTTTTTTATTATGTCTTTTCAATAAACATATTATAGATTCTGTTTCTTTTGTCATTATACCTTCTGTCATTATGTCATTCTGTCTTCTCATTAAGCACATGACGGCTCTTGTCTTTCTGTCTTGATTTGCCAATATGAATTATTTTCGTTATCTTTGCCTACAAAACAAACGAAAGAATAAATGGCAACAGTAGACGACAAGAAGATTATCTTCTCAATGGTGGGTGTATCGAAGATTATCCCACAGAACCAGAAACAGATTCTGAAGAACATTTACCTCTCGTTCTTCTATGGTGCAAAGATAGGTATTATTGGTCTGAACGGCGCAGGTAAGTCTACGCTGATGAAGATTATCGCTGGTCTTGTGGAACCAACAGAGGGCGAAGTGGTATGGAGTCCGGGCTATTCAGTGGGTTATCTGCCACAGGATCCACCACTCGATGAGGCGAAGACCGTGAAGGAGAATGTTATGGAGGGTGTGCAGCATATCTATGATGCACTGAAGGAATACGACGATATCAACGTAAAGTTCGGCTTGGAGGAGTATTACTCTGATGCTGACAAGATGGATAAGCTGATGCAGCGTCAGGCTGAGTTGCAGGATATTATCGATGCAACAGACGCCTGGAACATTGATTCACGACTCGAAAGGGCGATGGATGCACTGCGTTGTCCTAAGGGTGATTTGCCAGTGACCAACCTCTCTGGAGGTGAGCGCCGTCGTGTTGCCCTCTGCCGTCTGCTCCTTCAGAAGCCAGACGTGTTGTTGCTCGATGAGCCTACCAACCACCTTGATGCTGAGAGTATCGACTGGTTGGAGCAGCATTTGCAGCAGTATGAGGGTACTGTTATCGCTGTTACCCATGACCGTTACTTCTTGGACGATGTGAGCGAGTGGATTCTCGAGCTCGACCGTGGCGAGGGTATTCCATGGAAGGGTAACTACTCTTCATGGCTTGATCAGAAGACAAAGCGCATGGAGCAGGAAGAGAAGTCGGCTTCTAAGCGTCGCAAGACTTTGGAACGTGAGTTGGAATGGGTGCGCATGGCGCCAAAGGCACGTCAGGCAAAGGGTAAGGCGCGTCTGAATTCTTACGAACAGATGCTCAACGAGGAGCAGAAACAACGTGAGGAGAAGCTCGAAATCTTTATTCCTAACGGTCCACGCTTGGGTAATAAGGTTATCGAAGCACAGCACGTAAAGAAGGCTTTTGGTGAGAAGGTTCTCTTCAACGACCTCAACTTCATGTTGCCTCCTAACGGCATCGTAGGTGTTATCGGTCCTAACGGTGCGGGTAAGACAACGCTCTTCCGCCTTATCATGGGCTTGGAGCAGGCTGATGGCGGTACGTTCGAGGTAGGTGAGACCGTTAAACTTGCTTATGTTGACCAGCAGCACAAGGATATCGACCCTAACAAGACGGTATATGACGTAGTTTCACAGGGTAACGAGACGATTCGTATGGGTGGACGTGACATCAATTCACGTGCTTATCTCTCACGTTTCAACTTCTCAGGTACCGACCAGAGCAAGCTTTGTTCAGTACTCTCTGGTGGTGAGCGCAACCGTCTTCAGTTGGCTATGGCATTGAAGCAGGAAGGTAATGTCCTCCTCCTCGATGAGCCTACCAACGATATCGACGTGAATACACTCCGTGCCTTGGAGGAAGGTCTTGAGGCATTTGCCGGTTGTGCTGTTGTCATCAGCCACGACCGTTGGTTCCTCGACCGTATCTGTACCCACATTCTTGCCTTTGAGGGTAATGGTGAAGTTGTCTACTTCGAAGGTGGCTTCTCTGATTACGAAATCAATAAGGCACGCCGACTCGGCAATGAGGAGATTAAGAAGGGTAGATATAGAAAGTTGATGGAGGAGTAAAAGACAAACAATCAACCAACCTACCAACTGGCCCCTCCCCCGTCCCCTCCCCCATAGGGAGGGGCGTGAAATGCGAGATACCCCCTATGAGATTGGGGAATGATTGAAAGGATTTACCAAAACAGATTAGCTCAAACAAGGCTTTCATCCTCAAGCGAATTGTTTCCAGCACTCCCCCTCTCCTTTCGGAGAGGGGGTTGGGGGGTGAGGCTGGAGGGGGTTGGGGGGGGGAGGCTTCCTAAACAAATATTATTATGAAAACATTACTTTGCAAATCCAAGACAAAACCGATCTTGTTCGTACTTTTCTTCTTATGTTTCTCCATTTATGGTAAGGCACAGACTGCACCAAAGAAGTTGACTGCACCCTCTCCAGAGCGTTTCCAAGCTATCAATGACTCTATCCTTGCGGAAGGAATGTGGTTGTATACTTATGAGAAATTACTTGAGTTCGGGATAAGTTTAGCATGAAAAAAGTTCCAACTGCCTTGTTTTT
>OGGI01002513.1_pt1 | contig 10600 bp, 8 predicted proteins | sample 1571051 | NCBI WGS metagenome assembly OGGI01 (sample SAMEA2582075, study PRJEB24529) | metagenome | biome: Human gut stool | place: China | collected 2011 | reverse complement strand
GTATTTGCCGAGGCAGTATTTTCTTATCTTAAATTACTTTTACAAGAGAAATTACTTACAGTTTTGCCGGCTACCGTTGCGGACGTACCGGGGATAAGATCATGAACTTGCTGGAAAAAGGAGTGGAAGGTAAATTCTGTAAGCTGAATGCCGTACTGACTTTCCGTGAATACCTGAATGATTATGCTTCGGCAGAAACCCGTCGGATCGGCGAGCAACTGATCGAAAAAGAGTTGCAGGAAATCGAGGGAATGTCTTTCTTTACAGATAAGAAATTATTGCCGACTTTCCTGAATTATTATAAGCGAATTGCTTCCGGGGAACGGGATTTATATATGTGATCGGAGCGGAGAGTCATTCTAATATTTTAGGTAAAGAAATAGGTAAATGTGCTCAAACTGAAATCTTTCTTAGTTTCTAGGTGTACCATATCTAGTTTTATTTTTTTAGGTTTCAAGGGGTACAAAAATTTCAGAAGTTAACCGTTGTCACTGAAAACGTACTAATTATAAGATCGATGCCCCCTGCGGCCGTAAAAAGGCGGTACAGGGGACATCGATTTGACAAACCAATTGCTCTTTTGGTTATTCCAGTACTTTTTTGATTTGTCGTTTGGCTAAGGTGAGGGGAGCTAATGAACAGGGGCCGTTGATACAACCTCCGTCGCAGGCCATTACTTCGACGAATTGAGCGTCGGGTTTTTTAGCCATACTCTTCAATAGGGCTTGATTTTTCTTATCCAACCCTTCGATATGAATATTGGAATATTTGTCGCCGATGGCATTGACAACAGCTGCCTGTACTCCGCCGGCCTGAGCAAATCCACGGCCGTACTTCGTCACTTCGTGGTTGAGCTCTTTCTCGCTGCAATTGGCTACATCTATGTCATAAGCCACCATAAAAGCACCCAGCTCTTCGAAGCTCATCACATAATCCACTTCGTCGACCGAATCGGCTTCATGGCGTTTGGCCAGGCACGGTCCGATGAATACGACTTCGGCATCCGGATATTTCTCCTTCGCGTATCGGGCTGCATAGACCATCGGGCTCCGGGTTTCCGAAACATAGGGTTTCAGCATCGGAGCATGCTTGTCCACCCAACCGGTATAAGCCGGGCAACAAGAGGTGGTCATAAAAGCTTGGCCTTCCTGCATTTTTTCTTCCAATTCTTTGGCTTCGTTTGCAGCTGTGATTTCGGCACCGAGAGCAACTTCGATCACATCGTCGAAACCGATTTGTTTGATCGCTGCCAGTACTTGCCCCGGAGTGGCATTGAACTGTCCATAGATAGCAGGAGCAGGGATAGCTACGATTTTTTTCTTCGGATTACTAATACTTTTGTGTATATCGATGATTTTCGACCGTTCCATGATAGCTCCATAGGGACAGGCTTGCATACATTTTCCGCAATAGATACACTTTTCTTTATCGATATGTTCTACGCCTTCGGCATCTTTACTGATCGCTTTTACGGGACAAACGTCTTCGCAAGGAACAGGCGTGTATACAATAGCATGATAGGGGCAAACTTTCTGGCATAATCCGCAGCTGACACAATCCTCACTGCTGATACTGGCTTTGCCGCCGATAAACGAAATCGCAGCTTTGGGGCAGTTCATCACACAAGGCCGGCCTTCACATCCCCGGCAAAGGTTTGTGACGGCATATTGTGATTGGATACAGGCACTACAAGCTTCGTGGACAACAGAAAGAATATTTTCCTTCATATTTTTATTAGCCATCGCCATGCGGGCGAAATCGGAGAGATGAATCAGGTCGATCTCTTCGTCTGTAATTTCAAAGCCCAGAATCGAGATAATCTTGTGTTTGAGGATGTAACGGTCTTTGTGGATGCAACACCTCACCGGTCGCTTGTTGCGTGGACGCATTTCGACAGGGAGATATTTCAGACCTGTGATCAGTTCGTCTTTTTTTAATAACTTGACAATCCGGATTAATAACTCCCGTTTGGTGAGCATCGCAAAATTATCGTACAACATGTCTTAATTCTTCTTTTATAATTCGTAATAGGGTTTCTTTACTGACACCGGTTATGATTTCTCCGTTCAGCTCTGCAAAAGGAGGTGTATCTTTGCCGTTACACCGTTGCAGACAAGGAGAAAAGGTGATTTCAATGCCTTGTTTTTCTTCTTCAGACAACAATTCTTCTATTTCCATTAATTGGGCTCCGCCCATGACATAACACATGGTTCCTGCACATAATCTCAGTTTGATTTTGTCCATAGGATTCAAATTTAAAATTTCTTTCCTGTTAATGTGTAGTCTTTGATGTGTGTCATTTTGAGGGGTCAAAGATAGGTAATTTCTACATCTTTCAGGAATTTCGTTTCTAATAAATATTTAATTTTTTTTACCACATTACGCCGGATTTCCAGTTCTACGGGTAGGTTGGGATCCTGATGTGCCACATTGATCCGGGTACCGACGATAAAGGTGATTTTATCACTGTTTTGTATCAGATTAACCAGGTCGTTGGCCGGACCCTGTGATTTTTCGGGGATCCCTTGGGTTAAAAGCCGCTCCACCTTACTTAAGGTCAGAATCCCTTCCGTGATCAGGTCGATTCCTTCCATATAGGAGAGTGGGGGGAGCTCTTTATCGGTGATATCCATACTGACCTGCAGGGGGAGTTGAAGTTCCCTTGAAATAATCGTGGCTGTCGTTCCTCCGCAGAGTACTTTTTTACCTTTGAAATCCCTGACTTTTTCTGCCAGATACCGGTCTTTTTTTTCATCGTAAGGCGGGCCCGTACAGATGAGCAGATTGCGCGGCGTTCGCCGGTAAATGACACAACAGCTGGTGTCGTCCAGCAAACGATAGTTATCGTTGCGTTCGGCCCTTAAAACGATCTTGCGGGCTAATTCTTTCGCCGATATACCGGGGTGCTGGCTTAAGGTTTCTGCGATATAGATACCGACTCCTTCGTCCCAACCGAAAGGCATATTACTGCTACCCATTCCCGATTGGCTGACTCCGTCGGAAAAACAAATCAGGCGGTCTTCTTTTTCCAGCTTGAACTCCGATATCCACAGATAGGTATTTTCCAGATCTTCCCGTTCGATCGGGATCTTTTTTTTCCGGATTTCCACTGCCTGTCCGCGACGAAACAGATAGACCGCCGGGCTTTCGTATTCCACGATCCGGGTATTCCCGAAACAATCGATGTCGAAGATACAAAAGGTGGAATAACTGATTTTACGGACCATATCCTTAGGCAGGGTATGGATAATCGAGAGAGCGGTTTGGAGGATACTTTCGTTCATGGCTGTGTAATTCATGGCCATAGTAGCGGTCATCGCCGATAAAACACTGGCTTTGATACCACTCCCTAAACCGTCCGATAATACACTGATGATCCGGTCTTCCTCTTTTAACTTCTGGGACATGTAACTGTCTCCACAGACGATATTGCCTGCTTTATTTTTTTGGAAACAGTCTACTTCTATAAATATATCCGATTCTTTCATCCTTCCTTTTTTCTTATAAACTCGTTCCCCCATCTTTTTCCCCTCCAACCTTTTTTCTCCCTCCCCTCTTGCTTCTGGCCTTTAGCTTTTTACCTTTTCCCCCGCCTCCATAATCGACCGTAGGGTAGCATCGGTAAAAGCTGCATTTTCACCTAGCAGGCAAGCCACTTCCTGTACTGTAGCCATATATTTGCGTACCACTTCCTGGGTTTTTTCCAGCATCCATTCTTTACGGACATAAGGTTCCCGAAGATCCTGTAAGATTCCGAATACCAGGCGGTGGGGTTGGATATTATAAATAGAGAGCAGCCAGATTTTATCGCCTTCCCGGATTTGCCGTTCCGTGATCTCTTTACCTGTGTTCAATACTGTGCGGAAGAGGTCGGTGAAGCTACAGATTTTGTCCAATTCGACGCCTTGTAATCCGGGCGAAGCTTCGTAGACCATGACGACATCCTCTCCCAGCAGGTCGGCACAACAGCTGTTCATATCGGAGATTTTCAGATCATTATCGACCAGTAATACGCCTGCCGGTATTTTTTGTAACAAGACGGTCGCTTTGTCGTGGGCCACCCGTCGCATATAGGATACGCACATGTTTTCTTCTGCCCGGCCTTCGACCAGGGCTACTGCAAAATCACGGCAGGAGTCATAACCACACCCGCTACAGTTGAGCTCGTCTTCAGGACTGTTTTTACCGACAGCAGATAAGGCTTGCTTGATCTCTTCTTCTGTATGCCGGGCCGTCGAACAGTCGTAAGCCTTGAATGTCGTGGTCAGATCGATATGCCCGAGATCGGGAACGGTACTTTCGGGGTGTGCGGCCCGGTGTTGCTGAATATTGTATCTTTTGATGGCCAGAGAAGTCTGGCTGAGTTTGGCCGGACCATTGATGCAGCCTCCTTTACAGGCCAGCAGTTCCAGAAAAATCGTATCTTTTTCCCGGCGCGTATCCAGGTTCTTGATGACATCTTTGATATTACTCAAATCGGAGAAAGCCATTTTTACAATCTTTTTGCTTTCACCGTCGATACCCGGAAGCATGCCTCCTTCGACAGGGTACAGAGAACCGATTCCGGCCTGCCAGGGGATAAAGTGATCCTCTGCAGCCGGAGTTAATTGTTCGGGATGAATATTTTCTTTTTCAAACCAGTTTTTCAGGTCTTTAAAAGTGATAGCCACTTCCACCAGCTCTTTAAAATGATCCGCTTCCAGTTTCTTACAGATACATGGGCCTGCAAAGATGACTTTTAAATCGTTTCCGTAATAGTCTTTTAAAATTCTGGCATGAGCTAACATAGGAGAGAGCATCGGCGTGATGGCCGGAGTATGCTCGGCGGAGTATTTCCGGATGTATTCGACCACTACCGGACAGGCGGAAGAGATATACACTCCCGGTTGCGATTGTTGTAGATAATCCGATACCCGTGAAGAGACCAATTCTGCACCGATCGCAGTCTCGGATACTCCTGAAAAACCAAGTTTGCGGATGGCTGCGATAAGTTGTCCGATGGATAAATCTTCCAATTCCCAGGCCCCGGAGGGGGCGAGGGATAAGATTACCCGGGGATAATTCTGCAAGATAAGACGGGTACGGCTGACCCCGTCCCGGGTCTTTTTTGCACCGGTAGGGCAAACTTGGGTACAGTGGCCACAGTAGATACATCGTTCTTCTATGATGTAGGCCTTATTGTCTTCGATCTGAATCGCTTTTACCGGACATTCACGGACACATTTATAACAGTCCTGACAATTTTCCGGTTCGGTATAGATCGGTTTTAAATCCATAGATCTGTTCATAGTTGCTGGGTAAACTGTGTTATGGGTGAGGTTGCCTTTCGCCTGTTATTATTTTATCGGAAATTCTTCCTGAAGTATTTTGTATAAACCCGAGAGATTGACCTCTTTGTAGACTTTCTCGTCGATTCGGAGGATCGGGCCGCTACTGCATAATTCTTCGCACAGATGACCGGAGAATGAAATCTCGGCTTCCAGGTGATTTTCTGCTATGTATTTCTTGATTACTTCGAGATGGACATTGTTTCCCCGGGAATAACACGAACTGCCCAAACATATTTTAATTTGACGCATAGGACATTTTTAGGCAAATATAGTGAAAGGCGAGAGCAAAAACAACAAACTGGTTTGATTGATTTTGCCAAGCCGCATCCTGTATTATACCAATAAAGTACAAAAAAAACGCCTTTTGCAAGGCGTTTTCTTATGAGAGTGAGAACTGTTTATTTCTTCACGACAGTCGTTTCTTTTTTACCGAATCTCTTTCTGAATTCGTAAGCTAACGGTGTGGCCACGAACAGAGAAGAATAGGTTCCTACGATGATACCGATCAACAGAGCGAATACGAAACCTTTGATAGAAGTACCACCGAAGATGAAGATCGCTAACAATACCACTAAGGTCGACAAAGAAGTACTGAACGTACGGCGTAATGTAGAGTTCAATGCAGCGTCGGTTACTTCCAGATCGTCGCGTTTCGGGTACAGATGATGGTATTCACGGATACGGTCGAATACAACCACCGTCTCGTTGATCGAATACCCCACTCCGGTCAGGATGGCTGCAATAAAGGCCTGGTCGATCTCCAGAGAGAAAGGCAGGAATCCGGCCAACAGGGAGAACAAACCTAATACGACAATGGTATTGTGAGCCAATCCGAGGACGGCACCGGCACCATATTGCCATTTGCTGAACCGTACCATAATGTAAACGAAGATCACTAATAAGGCGAAGATTACCGACCAGATTGCAGCCCGGGTGACATCTTCCGCCACTGCCGGTCCCACTTTCTGCGACATCTGACGATAGTCGCTCAGGAATACTTCTTTGCTGGTACCGTCGGGTAAGTAGCTTTTCAACCCTTCATACAATAAGGCCTCTACTTCGTCGTCAGCTTCCGTTCCTTCATCTTCGATTTTATACTTGGTGGTTATTCTGACCTGATTGTCTCCGCCGAAAGTTTTTACTTCAGGAGCACTTCCATACACAGCAGCCAGACTTTCTGCTACTTTTTCCACTTCTACCGGCTGGTCGAAAGCAACCGTATAAGTTCTACCTCCGACGAAGTCGATGCCTTTATCGAATCCGCGGGTGAACATAGATACCAGACAAACAACGGTGATAATACCGGATACCGTATAACCCACTTTCCGTCTTTCGAGGAATGGGAAGTGTACGTCCCGCAACCAGTTGGCTGTAAATGGAGTGGTAAATCTGACGTTATCATTTTTCTTGGATGCATTGTCGAGAATGATCCGGGTAATGAAGATCGCACAGAACAATGAAGTGAAAATACCGATGATCAATGTGGTTGCGAAACCTTTGATCGGGCCTTCTCCAAAATAGTAAAGGATGAAACCCGTCAATAAGGTTGTTACGTTACCGTCGATGATGGCGGAATAAGCTTGTTTGTAACCTTCTTTGATGGCTAATCTCAACCCTTTACCTGCTCTCAATTCTTCCTGGATACGTTCATAGATCAATACGTTGGCATCGACCGACATTCCCATTGTCAGGACGATACCGGCAATACCCGGTAGGGTCAATACCGCTCCGATAGAAGCAAGTACACCGAATAAGAAGAATAAGTTGGTAAACAAAGCGATGTCTGCTGCCAGACCTGCTCCTTTGCTATAGAAGAATAGCATGTATATCAGAACCAAACCGAAAGCGATCACGAACGACCACATACCGGATTGGATAGATTCGCTACCTAAGGACGGTCCTACGATCTCATCGGCAATGATACGTGCCGGAGCAGGTAATTTACCGGATTTCAGGATATTGGCTAAGTCCTGGGCTTCTTTTACGTCGAACTGACCGGAAATCTGTGAGCTACCCCCTTTGATTTCATCGTTCACGTTCGGTGAAGAACAAACATAACCATCCAATACGATAGCGATGCTATGGCCCACATTTTCTTTGGTCAGCCGGGCCCAGACTTTAGCTCCTTCTCCATTCATATTCATGGATACCACAGGGCGTCCACTGTTGTGTTCGTATTCCTGACGGGCATCGACGACAGCACCTCCATCCAGGGGAGCTTTGCCGTCACGGGTCGTGATTTTGATCGCATGTAAAGCAATAACCTCCCCATTGGGTTTCATTTCCCACAGCAGGCGGGCATTACGGGGAAGAGTCGCTTTTACTTGTGGCATAGCCAGGATTTCATTTACCGCTGCCGTATCTTTTACATGAGAATAACCTATTAAAGAACCTGTCGGGATGATCTGGCCGCTTTGACGGTCGATATTAGGTGTCAGAACGGAGAAAAGAGGATTCGCTTTTTTGAAAGCAGCTTCATCGGCCAGCAGATTATTGGTAGAATCTTGTGCTGCGGCCTGAGAGATCAGGCTATTGGCAGTTGTATCCGCTTGGGCTGTTTCCGGTTGTTCTGCCGTTGCATTGGCTGCATTTTCAGTAGTCAGTATCTCTTCAGCTTCAACGATAGTACGGGCTTTTTCATTGGCTGCTTGCAAATAAGGAAAGAAATCTCCGTTATCGAAGGTTTCATAGAACTCCAACGCTGCTGTTCCTTGCAACAATTTTCTTACCCGTTGAGCATCTTTGATACCCGGAAGTTCGATCACGATACGACCGGAGATATCTGCTTTACGGATATTAGGCTGTGCTACACCGAAACGGTCGATACGTGTACGCAGAATATGGAATGTATTGTCGATGGCTCCTTCGGCTTCCTGACGGATAACGTCTAAAACTTCCTTGTTACTGGCTCCGATTTTGATTTTATCTTTCAGTTCTACGGTTCCGAAAATATTCGGAGAGGCCAGCTGTGCATTCGGGGCAATTCTCTCGAATGCTTCGCCGAACAGGGTTACAAAGTCTTTCGGGCTGGATGTACGCATCTTCACCGCTTCTTGTAAAGCCTGATTGAAAGCTTCATCCTGACTGTAGTTGGCCAGACTGCGGACCACGTCGACCACGTCTACTTCCATGGTTACGTTCATACCTCCACGCAGGTCAAGACCCAGATTTAATTCCAACTCTTTACACTCTTTGTAAGTGTATTGTGCAATTCCCAGGAAATTGTAAACTTCCTTGTTTGCAATAGAATCCAGATAAACTTTTTCCTTTACGGGATCTCCCTGCGCATATTCCCTCGCAACTTTTTCCACCCGATTGGTTTTCCAGGTAAAAGATAACTGGTAAAGACTCACTAACGCTAATGCAATAGTAAGTAATGTGATCGCTCCTTTATTCTGCATTTTACAATAAATTATTATATGACTTAATTTTTGCTAATTCTTTAAGCACGATTAATACGCAAAAGTATAATATTTTTTCTAAAAAAACAGATAATTCTGATTTTTAGATGGTAGATTATTAAAAATACATGGTAAATTCCTTTTTCCGGTAATCGATAGCCACCTGATACCTGACACAAAAGTCACACCCCAATAATCCGATAATTTTCCGGTTGAGATGTTTGTCGTACATTTCGTTTACATATTCCAAATCGATAGCAGCCAACGGCATCTCTTTGATCGTACGTTTCCCGATTTTAAATTTAGCTGCTTTTACTAAATGTACGTCGTGGATCTGACCGGTGACGCTACCCGATGTCATCTGAACGTCTGCTTCTTCGGGCAGGTCTTCCGGGAACACCTGTCTGTCGACGACGGTGACCGATGCGCCGGTATCGATAATCATATCTCCTTGTATACCATTGATTTCTACCGGTACGATCAGGTGGTAGCTGTTGTCTTCCAAACCGACTATTTCAACGGCTACTGTCTGAATCCGGCTATTGATATAAGGATGATATGGAGTCGTAAAATGGCAAGCCTTTTTATTTTTTTTCCTCTTCATTTCCCTCTTGCTTGATAGTTGAGGCGCAAAAATAAGAAACCGCCCCGAAAATCAGGACGGTTTCTTTATTTTTAACCTTTAGGCTGTTTTTAGAACATTTTCATGTCGTCCAGTACGGTCATCACCGATTTAACAGCTTTTGCAGAAGTTGCTAACAGTTCCTTTTCCTGATCGTCGAGTTTTACTTCGATGATCTTTTCGATACCGTTTTTACCCAATACAACCGGAACGCCCAGATAGATGTCTTTCATACCATATTCGCCGTTCAGCATAGCGCAAACCGGGAATACCCGTTTCTGATCGCGGATGATCGCTTCGACCATTTGAGCTGCAGCTGCACCCGGAGCATACCAGGCAGAAGTTCCCATCAGTTTAACTAATTCGCCGCCACCGACTTTGGTACGTTCGATGATTGCCTGCAATTTATCGGCGTCGATCAATTCGGTTACAGGAATACCACCTACAGAAGTGTAACGTGGCAGCGGAACCATTGTATCTCCATGTCCACCTAATAACAGTGCCTGAATATCTTTCGGAGATACGTTCAGTGCTTCGGCTAAGAAAGCACGGTAACGGGCAGTATCCAATACACCGGCCATACCGAATACTTTAGATGAATCGACTTTAGCAGCTAAGAAAGCACAATAACACATCACATCCAAGGGGTTGGATACAATGATGATCTTAGCATTCGGAGAATGTTTGATTACATTTTCAGTAACAGATTTTACAATTCCGGCATTGGTTGAAATCAAATCGTCACGGCTCATGCCCGGTTTACGGGGAAGACCGGAAGTGATCACCACTACTTCAGAATTATCAGTCGCTGCATAATCATTGGTTACACCTTTAATACGGGTGTCATACAAATTGATCGGGGCAGTTTGCCACATATCCAGCGATTTCCCTTCGGAAACACCTTCCTTGATATCCAAAAGAACCACTTCGTTTACGATGTCTTTTTCTGCAATGCAGTTTGCGCACGTTGCACCAACGTTACCTGCTCCAACAACTGTTACTTTCATTTCGTAATAATTTTATTGTTATACTTAATCATATATTAGCTTTTTCGGAGTTTTTATTCCGACGTCAAATTTACTCCTTTTTTGATCTAAAGCAAAATATTAGAGAAAAAATTCTTTAATTTTGAGGATAATTTAATTAGGTATACAATAAAATATCCCGCTAACCTTTTCCCTGTAATTTAAAGTTAGGGGTTAAGTTTTGGATACAATGTAGAGTTGCCGGGTTTGGCTGTGATTTTG
>OGGI01002499.1_pt1 | contig 10640 bp, 14 predicted proteins | sample 1571051 | NCBI WGS metagenome assembly OGGI01 (sample SAMEA2582075, study PRJEB24529) | metagenome | biome: Human gut stool | place: China | collected 2011 | reverse complement strand
AAGTCTTGCGTGGTTTGACATCATTTTGACATCAGAATATTTTAGAGATACGTTCCACGATGTCATCTTCCATTTTAGGTGTCACATGTGAGTAGGTATCCATCGTCTCTTGAAATGATGCGTGCCCTAGACGTTCCTGTATGGCTTTCATATTTGCCCCATTTTCGATGAGCAGGGTTGCATGAGTATGCCTAGTGCCATGCATAGTAAAAGTGGGCTTGCCGATTAAACTGGCGTATTTCTTACATAACTTGCTGACTTCATCAGGACAGCGAGGAGCACCCTTTATACCAGGGAATACAAGATTATTATTAATCCAGTTCATGGTTTTAATTCTACGCTTGTCTATGACTGTTTTATGCTTCATAAGCTCCTGGAGTGTTTCCGTATCAATGGCAATTATCCGTTTAGAGGATGTAGTCTTAGTTGTATTAGATATAACTGCAGTAGATCCGATTTTGAGGGCTGTTTGTGAAATGGATATAGTTGATTTTTTGAAATCGATATCCGACCATCGCAATCCTAATAATTCAGAGCGCCGCATACCTGTTGCAAATGCTAATTTAAATAGCGCATGATGTTCTGTATTTGATATATTAGATAAGAAATCTTTTACTTCATCTGCAGATAACGTTACCATATGACGGACTTTAACCTGTTTTGGTCGGTCTATGTTTTTCATGTAGTTTTTAGGGATGATGTCATCTTTTACCGCCTGCTCTAATATGGAGCCTAGAATTGTCATGGTGTAGGATATAGTCCTTGATGATAATCCATCCATTGATTCAAATACATACCGTAATGTATTAGGTTTAATTTCGGCTAACTTTACGCCGCCAATTTTATCTCTGATATAGCGATTGATAATTCCTGTATAGCTTTGATATGTGGCAGGGGTTATAGTCTTTTCCTTTAGATTCAACCATATATTAATCCAGGTGTTTAATGAAATAGTATCGTCGAAATTAGCACATGATTGATTAGTATTTATGTATTTTTCCATAGCTTCTATGGCAGCTTTTTTGATAGTACCATAAAAGTATTTACGCTTACCGTTTATCGTCTTTGATACCTGGTAGCGTCCATCGGTTCGTTTTTTAGCCATATCTTCAATCCTTATAAGAAACAAAAAAAGATGAGGTCTTGTTCCATAAGAACAAGACCTCATCTTTAGTTGCGGCTAAACCGCTTATAATGATTTTAGTTTGGGGCTAAACCCCTTTGTTCTTACATTATAGAATAGATGTTAAAAAAAATCAACAATTTTTGGGCTTTATTACAATTTTACTTTATATTGTATAAGTCTTTCATAACTGCTCGAATTTTATCAGTAGCCTGCCTATCTACTCGCATATTATAAAGCGCATCTTTAGGATATCTAGGGTTTTGTATGCGTATTTTACTTACGGTCCTGATTTGAGAGACTATAGCTACGGTGCCCGCATTTAACCTTGATACTTCTTTCATAATTATATCGTGCTTAGCAATTAGGCCTTTAGCCTCCTTTAACTGTTTTTCAAAACGTTTAATATCATTATCTGTTATCGTTTTTGGATCAGTACTTTCGACTTCCTTTATAAAGTCACTACATTTGTCCAACATCTTTCCGGACTCATTCAGAAGGACTGTAAATAATTCTGTACCCAAATAAACATCTGATTTATATAAGGTACTAGGGCTCTCTTTATTAGGCTTTAAAGACCTTAGAGGGACGACAGTGACTGTGCTGCTTTTAGTATTACTTGGTGCCAGTACTATAGCATAATGCAGACCACCAAATTCAGAACCTATCCCAAATCCGAAGTCTACTTTAACTATATCGCCAGGTTTAAATTGTGGAAAATATTTCGGATTAAAGGTTTCTTCTTGTTTTATATATCTCAAATAATTGCGTAGCCAATAATAAAGTAGGGCCGCCTTGTGTTGGTCTGAGCCTAGTATGTTTTTTAAAAACGTACTTATGTTATTTGCAAGCTCCGCTATTTTCGATGTTAAAGCACCTTTGTTTTCTGGCTTTTTTAGATCCATTTAGAACCTCCTTTGTTATGCGTTTTATATCCCAAATATCCCTCTTAAAATATCTCGATTACGTTCGTGTTTGGCTTTCCGTTCTGCTTCTTTTTGCTGTGCGATTCTAGCTTCCTGTTGTGCCTTTTCTAGCTGAGCTTTTTCTTCAGCACGTGCCTGTGCTTCATTTGCTTGTTGTTTTTTGTAGTCTGCTAATTTAGCATCACGACTGACTAACCCTTTTACAGAAGCAATAAGTGCTTCATCACCCATGCCCGGTGCAGCAACATGATTTTGACCATTGAAATTTTGATTCCTCTTTATTTCATCGGATCCATTTATATAAGTATTCCTATCGAATACATCTAACGAATTATTTGAAAAATGAATCTTATACGAAATTAAATCTTGAATTCCTGTAGTTCGTATCCATACTGCCCACGCTTTAGCAGTATCAGTAGATGGGTCATAGGAGAGTGTATTTAAATCGACTTTTCCTGTGTAGTCAGAATTCGAATAGAACCATTGCCAACGTGCATCATCGAATTCCTTAGCGCTAACCATCATTGTTGAACATAATGCAAATATTGTTGCTAATACTAATCCCTTTTTCATTTTAAAATCTCCCTGTGTTAAATAATGTGATGATAAAAGTCGATTCCGTTAAGGTCACCATCTTCAATTTGGGACATCCTAACCATACGTTCGACTAAATTAACGTGATGATCTACATAAAAGTCATCACGAATAATATGACTTAACTCATGCTTTATTTCCTCCCTCATGCGTTCATGGGGGAGATTTTTATTAATGTAGATATTATGAGTGTCTACATCTTCTGATTCCTCAGAAACTGCTTTAGCATTTGGTAAGTCACAATAGATAAGGTTAATAACCAATACTACCACTCTCCCTTGTGTGTATTACTTGTGTTTAGATTTTAAGAACTCTATGTATTTAACGGTTTCTTCCATCTCCTCTTTAGTAATGTCTTTAGCTGCAGAGAAGAGCATGCGAGCCCCTGGACGTGTGCGTAGGTATTCAGCAAATTCGGCGGTATCAGGGTTTGTGTAATACCCGTCGTTATTTTCTTCACCTATTTTTGCTAAATCGTCGGCAGTAATATTCAATCCCTTACATATTTTTATTACTTTATCTATAGACGCACCTCCTACGTTTTTAAGGATCGAATACAAAGTCGTATAAGGCATATCAATTTTCTTAGCGAAATCTTTTAAAGTTACAGAATCCTCTATTATTAATTGTTTTAAATATTCTTCTCTTGTCATAATATGTACTCCTATATATATAGCTATATTCATTATAACGCAACTAATACGATATATCAATATATAAATACGAAATAAGATATTTAAATCAAACTTAAACGTATTTAAACCATATTTTATTAGACAAATTCGAAATTACGAATTACAATGTGTACATAAGGTGATACGAAAAAACGAATTACCGATACGAAATATTAGAAAGGAGGTGTGAGGATGTACCCGAATCTTAACGCAGAATTGGCTAGACGAGGGTGGAACAAAAAGGTTCTATCTGAAAAGCTAGGCACAAGATATGCAACCATTGTTGATAAATTAAATGGCAAGTATCCACTTACATTAAATGAATGTAAAGAAATCAAAGATAAACTAGATACGAAGTTATCTATTGATGAGCTTTTTTTTACAAAGTGAATACGAAATTTAGAATTGAGAGGGCAGGTTATGAAAGAATTCGTAAAAGATGAAAGACAAGGGAATATGAACAGTAGAAAAGAATACACCATAAAAATAAAAGTAGATACATCTGAATTAGATGATGCGATCAAAAAGCTAAAAAGGCTTAATAAGTTAGCAAAAAAAAATAAATTGCCACGTGTAACATTTAGCACACATGGCAATTTAAACGAAAAGGAATTTATTGAGCTTCTAGGCAAGTACCAATGGAAATAGCAATTACTGATGATGTATCTAAAAGCAATGAACCAAGTTCTTGGACTGATCCAGATGAGATTAATTTAACATCCTTTAGTAGCAATGAATTCTCATCAAACAATAGATGCCTTTCAGAATTTGGGACATAATTTTTATTTAACGCTTTTTCTGTACTTTTTAAGCATTGATAGAGTAGCTTGGATTGAATATCAGACTCATCACTATATACAGGAAGAGCAGACAATAGACCAGCATTAGTAAGTAATATAAGCCGATTGCCATTTAATTCATTAGCTTCTAAAGAAACAGCGAATGCAATGATTTTCTTATGCATATCCATATAATCACCTCCTTTCAAGGTGATTATACAAACAATAAATAAAATTTATTAATGAATATACAAAATATACATGAATAATTTGTAAAAGGAGGTAGCTATGAATAAAGAATCACTCTATGAATTATGTTCGATATTCTTATGGATTTTAGCAATAGGCATATCTTCAAGCATAAGCATATTCATCTTAATATGGATGTTCCGATTGGCATGGGGTTGGTAGGAGGTGCATATGAATAAGATGTGCATTACGGTAGCGGAGGCTGCAGAACTTGCTAGCGTACCGGAAACTGTAATCCGAGAATGGGCGCAAGATTTTGACTTTCCGTCCATGAAAATCGGTAAACGTGGAGGTAAGCGCCTCATTCACGTCGAGTCGTTTAATGCTTGGCTTGCTAAACGATGCCAGGCACGAATAGGAGAATAAGGAGGTGAAAGAAACGATGAGTGCTATGACATACAAGGAGAAACGGGAGCTTAGACGTGCTGCTATGGGTCCACAGTTAGCTGATATTATAGAGGGCTTTATTGTCGGATCGTGTTTCTTATATCTAGCAGTAGGTATTTTCTACTGGTGGATTACAGGGGAGGTGTTGGTGAAATGGTAAAACGATGTTATCACTGCGGGTACAAACTTACCCCAAATAGCATCTACAGTCTTTATAACACAGCTATCGGTAAGGTGGTTACAGTATGCAAAGACTGCCATACTTCTCATTTGCGAATGAGGGCAAAACAAAGAAAAAGGACGCTACCAGCTGCAACTAGTAACGCCCACAGTTAAATTAACCAACTTTAGTATACATCAACGAAAGGTAAATTTCTATGAATAAAACAATTTTAATGACAGCAACAATCGCATCTTTAGCAGTAAACGTAATGGCTGCTAATAACAATACTTTGGTAGGCACGGACAATAACATTACAGCTACTTCTCATAGCTCCTTGGTATCTGGGTACCAAAATACAATAGACGCGAACAACGCACTAGCATTTGGTACTAATAATACAGTAACTGGCGAAAATGGTTTCGCAGGTGGCAATAATGCTACTGCAGCAGGTCGTAACTCCTTCGCGTTCGGTTCTCATGCCGAAAGTTTGGTGGAGTACACGGTAGCCATCGGCAATCAAGCCCGTGTGTCTAGCTACGACAGTGTAGCTATTGGCAACGGTGCATTTGTATCCGGTGAATCCAGTGTAGCACTTGGCCGTACTAATAACGTGACTGGTGAAAACTCCGTGGCAATCGGGGCTAACAATGGCACAGTAGCAGGTGGCCAGTCAGCAGTAGTTGGCTATAACAACAAAATTGGTTCCCAAAAGGAACAATTAGTGTTCGGGTCTAATTCCGAATCTAATGGTCAAGGTGCTCTTACATTTGGCACTCATGCCAAATCCTTAGCCACTGACGCCGTTTCATTCGGTAACAATACGATTGCTGATAAAGCAAATTCTGTAGCAATCGGTACTAACAGCGTTACAGATAGCGCCGTTGGAGTTGACGGCATCACGATTAATGGCACTCGCCATATCTTTGCCGGCGAACAACCGGCAAGCGTAGTAAGTTTTGGTTCTAAAGCCCGTGCTGGCGCAGGCGGAGTAACTCAATACAACCGTCAATTAACTAATGTTAGCGCCGGTCAAATCTCTGCGGACTCTTTAGACGCCATTAATGGCTCTCAACTTTACGCTGTAGTAGATGAAGTTGAGGCTAATGCTAAACAAATTAACAAAAACAAGCAAAACATTAAAGACGTAGCAATCGGATTAAACATGTTAGGCGATGTAGTGAACGATCACGAACAAGCTATCGCTGGCAATACTACTGCAATTACTAACAATACTAACCGCATCAATGGCAATACATCTGCTATTACTTCCCTTGGCCAAAAGGTAACTGCTAATACAGCTGATATCCGTGTACTTGAAAAGGTAGCGGATAACCACGAAGGGCGCATTACTGATTTGGAACATCGTTCTTTGGGCTTAGCTAATGATATTAACAACAAAGTCAACAATCTTGGCCAACGTGTTAATAAGTTAGGCGCAAGCTCCGCAGCACTTGCAGGTCTACACCCCCTTGAATATAACAAGAATGACAAAGGTAGTTTTGCTATTAGCTATGGTCATTACCGTAACGCTAACGCAATCGCACTTGGCGCATTCTATAGCCCTAACGAAAAAGTACGCTTAGGATTCGGCATCACTTTAGGTGGTGAAACTCAATTCAATATTAATGCTGCATTCCGTACCGGTAGAGGTTCTGAATATGAACCACAAGCTAAGAATGGTGAACTCGAACAACTTCGCCAGGAAGTAGAAACACTTAAAGCGTTAGTTAATAAATAAGGAGGTTACTATGCCGGAATTAACACCTAAAAAGGTGATGCCCACGATTAATACATTTGACTTTGATTTCTTTGCTGACAACAAAGGTAAAAGAAATGCAGCTAAAAAAGTAGCAATTATTACAACTAATAGTTACATTAAACTTTCGCTAGCTGCATATAGAAAACTAAATGGACCTGAGTATTTTAGAGTTGGGATAGATATTGATAATAAAGCAATTTGTGTAGCACCAGCGTTATCTACAGAGACTTATATATTTAAGCCAACAGCAACACAAATCGAAAGAAATACTATTTATATATCTAAAAGTCGCAGTGTAATCAAAAGGCTTCGTGAACTTGGCATTCCAAAGATTGTAGAAGGTCGCTTAGTTGATGATGAATTACTGTTTAAATTCTAAAGGAGAAACTATCATGGAAAATCAAAATATCTTAACTATTAAATTCAATACATTAGATGATCTAGCAGTGCAAGTAGCAGATTGGAACGAACGATTAAATCATCAGTGCTGCGGTAATTGCTCTAATGTTGAAGCGCCTACAGTAACAGTTGGCGAGACTATCGATATTGAAGTAGCGGCGTCTGAAGTTGCAGGAAAAGTAGATATAAAACAACAGCCTGAACCTGTTGAAGTTGAGCCAGCGCAAAATGATGTTCCTGTAACCGAATTTGAAGGTAAGTCAGTAACAAATAAGAAAGAAGAAAAGGTTGAACAGGTAGAAGAACCTGTAGCGGAACCTGGTCCTGTTGAAACACCGACTGACGAATCAACTACAACAGAAACACCGGAACAGGATGCAGCATTAGATGTAACTGCTGAACCTGTAGATAAAAAAGCCTTTTATAAGGAATTCCGTGAATGGATGGGCGAAGATGGGGTAAAAGCAAAAAAAGCACTTGCAATTTTTAGCAAGCATGGTGTTACTCGTCCATCTAGTGACTCTTTGACAGATGATCTTATCACCGATTTGAAATCCATTATGGCAGAGGAGGCTTAAATATGTCTAAACAACAATTCAAAAGCCAAGCAGATATATGCAAGAAGTCGCTAGACATATTACATAAGGCCGTTGAAATGGACCCTAGCAACGCTGAGGAATACCAAGCTGGTATTGCTTACACAGAAGGGGTTATGAAAGCCTCTAATGCCATTGTAAAAGCTTTTGATGTAGTAGAGCCACCTAAGACAGCTACACCTAAAGAAAAATCTGAAGACGCTCCTAAAGAAGAAAAACCTAAACGTAAGCGTAAGGCCAAATCAAGCGAGCCTCCTGTACCTGTTGTTAAAGAGGCTGAAGAAGTGATTGCCCCTGTGCCAGAAGAAGATGCGGACTTATTCGCTATGTTCGGCGACTAAAAGGGGGTATTCACTGTGGAGATTGTATCCAGTACCTATATTCACAAAATGTTCGATAGCGTAATCCTAGAGTCTCCTTATGGAGCGGAATACACAACTGTCCACCATATCGACTGTGGGTTTACCTTTGGAGGTAGTTGGCAGCGTAAATATTCATATCATAATGGATACGTTACTGGTGCGAAATACTATACCTGTCCAAACTGCCAAACATCTTCCAATCCTTGTGATCATAAAATTTACTATTCCATTAGTGATGAGAAAGTATATCCTGTGACCGCTTATGTGGAGGTTATTAATTACAAACATTTCTTAGATTTAAAAATTAGATACCAAGGCATACAGCTTTTCTTTGACGGTAGAAAAAACGACCACGGAATGTGTACGGAAACGTTGCGATTCGACTTTAAGAAACGCAAGGCTATCTTCATTGATAGATTTAGAATCCGTTATGAATTGACTGTTGATTACATTCGTGAAAATGAGATTATGCCTGTACTTAAATTCTTTGGTGATTCATATGCAATGACAGACTTTAACAGAAAATTTTTAAACAAAACATTCAAAGCATTAAGGTCTATGTTTGAAAAACGATTAAAGGAAACATATGGGTATGGCACTAAGGATGTATATGTAGCTCCTGGTGCCACTGAAGACAACGGCTATCATTTTACGATGCTGCTTAATATGATTTTAAAATTATCGGCACCGGATATGCCTAGCATTGTTAGCTTAATGAAACAATATGTGTATTGGACTAATGCTTATAGCTTATATCGATACACAAATATTCCGTTTGAAGACGATGTATTGGCGGCTACAAGAAAAGGTATGAATTTTCAAGAAGCACTTAGACAATCATACAAGGCTCCCAATAGTAGAGCCTTGCGGAAGTGTATGGTTAATAATCCATTAAGCGTATATATGTCTGATGTTCTGAACCTCTTCAGTGATGAAAATTGTAGACGTACTATCCTCACACTACAAAGAAGCTATGAAAGTGCATGTCCATATACAGGCAAGCTTCATACCGCTAATGATTTTCGTAAGGCGATGAAGCTAAATATACCTCGCTCTAAGGACATGTGGCAGGAGCTAATTAAGCGATGTGGTGAGCCAGCGGTATTGCGCTGGATGTTATCCGAAGACATTCGTGATATCGAAGATTGTGTAGATATGTATACAAAACTCGATGCAAAATACCAAGATGTATTATGGACAAAACGATTCAAACTGAAGAACTTTCATGATGAAGTTATCAAAATCTTCAATAGGCAAGAGTACGGCGACGTAATGCTTCCGGAGGTTCCTCAATTACAAGCGGATGTAAACGGAATGCATTTTATGGTCCCAAGAACTGCAGCAGATTTAATGACTGCTGGTAAACGGTTAAAAAATTGTGTTGGATCATATCGAGATAGAGTCATGAAAGGAACTACGGCAATAGTGCTAGTTACTGATGATGCTATGAAGCCGGTCGCATGCCTAGAATTGGCCAATAAGGGTAAGAAGAAAGGTCGTCAAATATTTGACTTAGTACAGGCTAAGCTCTTTGCTAATGAAATGCTTAAAAAGAATGCTCATATTAATTCGACGGTCATGCAATGGGCCAATCAATTAAAGATTGAACCGCATACTATCGATGTGGATGCCACTGTTGTATAGGAGATCACTATGAAACTCACAAAATTAGAATTACTAAATTTTAAAGGGCTAAAGTCCTTTACCATAAATCTTAATGGCGATGTCGTAATCCGTGGCGATAATGCTACTGGTAAAACAACTGTATTTGACTCTGTGTGCTGGTTACTATTTGGCAAAGATAGCCTAGATAGGGCTGACTTTGAAATCAAAACATTGGATGGAGGAGAACCCATTCATAAAGTTAATCACGAAGTCACAGGCACTTTTACATTGGATGAAGGAGGCACTGTTGAATTAAAGCGTGTGTGCCGGGAGAAGTACTCATCCCCTCGTGGTGGTGAAGTAACTATGACAGGTCATACGACAGACTACTTTGTTGATGGCGTTCCTAAAAAAGAAAAGGAATACAAGGAGATTGTAAACTCATTAGTTGATGAAAATATTTTCAAATTAATTACTAATCCGTTGTATTTTAACGAAACGTACTCCTGGCAAAATCGTCGCAAGTTACTTTTGGAAATGTGCGGGGATATCTCAGACGAAGATGTTATCGCAAGCCATGATGAATTAAGACGATTGGCTGAACTGTTAGAGGGGAGAACAGTAGATGACCATCGTAAGGTGGTCGCAGCTAAGAAGACCGCCATAAATAAAGAGCTGGATATGATTCCAGTTCGCATTGATGAAGCTATGCGTAATAAACCTGAAATTACATCTGATAAAGCAAAACTCATTCGTGATATTGAAACCTTATCCGCTGGTATAGATGAAGTTGAAAAGAAAAAGGCAATTATTCAAAACGGGTTTAGTTCTACTGAAAAGGAATCTAAAATCCGTGATATTAACCGTCAGATAGAGGCTCAAAGCTCTAAAGTACTATCCGACTATCACAAACAAAAACAACATCTACGTGGTGAATATGAAGCCTCTTTAACCAAACTAAAAATGGTAGAAGTAGACAGAGATAGATGTGCTGATAGACGAGATGAGCTCAATAAAGAAATTG
>OGGI01002486.1_pt1 | contig 10681 bp, 9 predicted proteins | sample 1571051 | NCBI WGS metagenome assembly OGGI01 (sample SAMEA2582075, study PRJEB24529) | metagenome | biome: Human gut stool | place: China | collected 2011 | reverse complement strand
CTTGCCAAGGTCGGGGTCGCGAGTTCGAGCCTCGTTTCCCGCTCCATTTTTTCTTCAAATTTCTTCATATCAATTTACTTTTCGTTTTTATTTTAAATAAGTTATTTTTGTTATGACAGAACCTAATGCTTTTTATCTTCCTCACGAAGAAGCTTTATTACAATTCGGGCAACAATTCGCCTCTGCAATTCAAAATTACTTAATGCAAACCCTAAGTGAAGGTGTGGTGATTTATTTGAATGGCGATTTAGGTGCAGGGAAAACCACGCTTACTCGCAGTATAGTTCGCCAGTTTGGGCATCAAGGTAACGTGAAAAGCCCTACTTACACCTTAGTAGAAGAGTATCAACTCTCGCCAATTTCTGTGTATCACTTTGATTTATATCGCTTAGCCGATCCCGAAGAGCTAGAGTTTATGGGCATTCGAGACTATTTCCGACCGCAAACATTGTGTTTGCTAGAATGGGCATCAAAAGGCGAAGGGATGATTCCAGAGGCAGATATTCTGGTGCAAATTGATTATGCTGAAGAGGGCAGAAATCTGCACTTATATCCAAAATCCGAAAAAGGCATCCAAATCACCTCATTTTTGCACAAAATCACAGAAATTTAACCGCTTGTAATTTGTAATATTTGTAAAATAAAGGAATGATATGAATAAGTTTATCCGTTGCTTAACAATCGCATTCTTCGGTCTGTTAAGTGTAAATAGTTATGCGAAGACAGTTGTGGCAATTGATGCTGGACACGGAGGGAAAGACCCTGGTGCCATTGGTAAAAAGCTTGGTATTAAAGAGAAAGATGTTACTCTTGCGATCGCTAAAGAATTAAAAGCCTTGCTTGATGCTGACCCGAATTTCAAAGCGGTTATGACACGTAAAACCGATACTTTTGTACAATTACCTGAGCGAACAGAAATTGCCCGTAAAAATCGTGCAAACTATCTGGTGTCAATTCACGCCGATTCATCTCCTCGCTATGATAATATGAAAGGTGCTTCCGTTTGGGTGCTTTCTAACCGTCGAGCTAACGATGAAATGGGTTTATGGTTAGAAGAGAGTGAAAAAAAGTCAGAACTATTGGGTGGTGCAGGACGAATTTTGGCACACAATAACGAACGTTATTTGAACCAAACAGTTCTGGATTTGCAATTTTCACACGCACAACGCACGGGATACGCATTAGGTTCAAATGTGATTGGGAAAATGGCAATAATTACCTCATTAGCAAAATCGCAACCACAACACGCAAGTTTAAGCGTGCTCCGTTCGCCAGATATTACATCAGTGCTAGTTGAAACGGGCTTTTTATCTAACGCCGTTGAAGAACAAAAGCTCTCAACAGCGACTTATCGCAAACAGATTGCAAAAGCAATTTATGATGGATTAGTCTCTTACCGCAAGCAAAATGGAAGGCTTTCTGATAATAAAACCATTGCTGAAAAAGAGCCTAAAGAAAAAGCATCTAAAGAAGAGAAAAAAGCAGACAATGAAACAGATGCTAAGCAAGCGATCAAAAATAACGAAAAATCAGCAAATCGTACAGAAACTAAAATTGATGTCCCAATAGGAAAAGAAAAAACAAACGAGAGCAAAAAAGAAGATTCATCACGTAAAATCCAAAAATCAAATAATAGCTATCACCTAGTTCAACAAGATGAAACGCTGTATTCCATTGCACGTGCGTACAATACAACACCTGAAAAACTCAGCAAACTGAATAACATTAAGAATAACAAAATTGTCGTAGGGAAAAAATTAAAGATAGAATAATGCTTTAATGGCTAATTCAAAATGAGTTAGCCATTTTTTATTAGAGAAATATTTATTTCTAGACTCTTTATTTTCAGGTATTATTCTCTCTAATTTTTGCCTATTTTCTAGGCTATCTATTCAACAAGGAATTCCGATGCCAACACATCTTACCGAACAACGCTTTAGCGATTTCCCTATTCACGAAAAAGTGCTTTCTGCCCTTGATAGTAAAGGCTTTGAGTTTTGTACACCAATTCAAGCGCAAACATTACCTATTACGTTAAATGGCAATGATATTGCAGGTCAAGCTCAAACAGGCACAGGCAAAACGATGGCGTTTCTAATTGCAACCGTTCATCATCTACTCACACACAATCTACAAACGCAGAAAAACCAGCCTCGAGCAATGATTCTAGCCCCGACTAGAGAGCTTGCAGTACATATTGCTTCCGATGCTGAACTGCTAGTTAAACAAACTCGCTTGAAACTCGCTCTTGCTTATGGTGGCGATGGCTATGAAAAACAGGTGCAAGAGATTGAAAAAGGCGTTGATATTTTAGTTGGCACAACAGGGCGTGTGATTGATTATGTGAAGCAAGGGATTATCAATCTTAATTGTGTACAGGTCATCGTATTAGACGAAGCGGATCGAATGTTCGATCTCGGTTTTATTAAAGATATTCGCTATTTAATGCGCAAATGTCCGAAGCCAACTGAACGCCTTACGATGCTTTTCTCAGCAACGCTTTCGCCACGTGTGCGTGAGTTAGCGTATGAAGATATGAATGACGCAAAATATGTTGAAATTGAACCGCTTCAACGTACAGGGCATCGAATCAAAGAAGAGCTATTCTATCCATCTAACGAAGACAAAATGGCATTATTACTCACGCTTTTAGAGGAAGAGTGGCCTGAACGTTGTATGGTTTTCTCTAATACTAAACACGGCTGTGAAGAAATTTGGCGATATTTACAAGCAGATGGACACCGCGTTGGCTTACTTACAGGCGATATTCCGCAGAAGAAACGATTGAGCTTGCTAGGTAGCTTTACCAAAGGCGAATTAGATATTTTAGTAGCAACTGATGTCGCGGCTCGAGGTTTACATATTCCTGAAGTCACACACGTGTTCAACTACGATCTACCCGATGATCGCGAAGATTACGTACACCGAATCGGACGAACAGGGCGAGCAGGACAATACGGACATTCCATCAGTTTAGCGTGCGAACGCTATGCGGTGAACCTACCTGCGATTGAGGAATATATCGGACACACAATTCCTGTCAGTCAATATGACACAAATGCTTTATTACCTTTACCTAAAGTGAGTCGCCCTCGCTTTAACAAACATTCTTCATCCTCAACACGCTAATATGAAAAAATTACTTATTTCAGTCTGTACTGCACTTTTTTTAACTGCTTGCACGGCAGAAACAGAAGAAATGTGGACGGATTTCACTGAAGGCTTCCGACACAATCCTGAACGTAAGCCTACGAGAGTAGCCCAAGGTTACTCTGGCGAATCCCAAGCCAGTTTTAATAAAGGAAATACGATAAGCGGTAATATCAGACATCATAAACAGATTGTTAAAACAAAAACAACTATGATCGGACATCAACGTATTGATACGACTCAATGCAATGATTTAGATGACTGGTATTTAGACGGCTTCCGTGTAGGAAAATCATTTCGTAGTCAGAAAACAGAGATGTTCCAAAAACGCATCCAATATTGCCAAGGAAAATTGCCAAATGCTCATCGAACTTACTGGGAAAATGGCTACCAAATTGGCGTAAAATCTTAAAAGGAGAAAGAGCACATTATGACACTTGCAATCGCACAAACTCATTCAGGGAAAACTATTTCACTGGTTGCCAAAATGGCAAACCGCCACGGTTTAATTGCTGGTGCAACAGGTACAGGGAAAACTGTTACATTACGTAAATTAGCCGAAGCATTCAGTGATGAAGGCGTTCCCGTTTTCCTCGCCGATGTAAAAGGCGACCTTTCAGGGATTTCACAAGCGGGCAGTTTTTCAGGCAAAATTGCAGAACGCATCGAACAATTCCAGCTAGGTAACGAAAACTATTTAAGTGGCTACCCTGTATCTTATTGGGACGTCTTCGGCGAAACAGGTATTCCACTTCGTACGACAATTTCAGAAATGGGACCGATGTTGCTTGCTCGTTTACTTAACTTAAACGATACCCAAGAAGGCTTATTGAACCTCGTATTCCGCGTGGCAGATGACCAAGGTTTATTGTTGATTGACCTAAAAGATCTGCGTGCAATGCTCAAATATGTTGCCGAAAACGCCAAAACATTCCAAGTGGAATATGGTAACGTTTCAACTGCAAGCGTTGGAGCAATTCAACGTGCTTTACTTGCTCTGGAAAATGAAGGGGCTGAAAAACTCTTTGGTGAACCTGCATTAAATCTTGAAGATTGGCTGCAAACCCGCGATGGCAAAGGCGTGATTAATATCTTAAACTCAGAGAAATTGATTAATTCACCACGTCTATATAGTGCGTTCTTACTTTGGTTTATGGCAGAGCTTTTTGAAATTCTGCCAGAAGTAGGCGATCCAGAAAAACCGAAGTTTGTCCTTTTCTTTGACGAAGCTCATTTATTGTTTGATGGTGCACCGAAAATTTTAGTAGATAAAATTGAGCAAGTAGTGCGTTTGATCCGTTCAAAAGGTGTTGGCGTTTATTTTGTAACCCAAAATCCACTTGATTTACCTGATTCAGTGTTAGGTCAGCTAGGTAATCGCGTACAGCACGCTTTGCGAGCCTTTACTCCTCGGGATCAAAAAGCCGTGAGATCAGCAGCGGAAACCTTCCGAGCGAATAAAGATATAGATGTAGTCGAGGCAATTACCTCGCTAGGTGTAGGCGAAGCTTTGATTTCAGTCTTAGATGAAAAAGGAATGCCAACGCCAGTGGAAATTGCATTAGTTTATCCACCCAAAAGTCAGCTCACACCATTAACTGAAACCGAGCGTAGCCGTTTAATGAAACAGGATGATCTTTACAGCCATTATAGTGCTTATGTCGATAATGAATCTGCTTTTGAAGTATTAAATGCTCAATCACAAGCGGGGCAAAGTCAAGGACAAACTGCAAATACTGAAGAAGAAGAAGGATTTTTAGGGGGAATGCTAGCCTCAATCTTTGGTTCGAAAAAGAAAAAAGACCAATCGCTTGCTGAACAAATAGTGAGCCAAGTGGCTCAACAAGTTGGGAGAAATCTACGCAATCAAGTTACCAAACAAATTATGCGTGGCTTGCTTGGAGCGATTATAAAAAAATAGGTATATAAAAAAGGGGCTTCATATAGCCCCCAGTCTGGTATTAAATTTAACCGATTTTAGGAGAGAATAAACCCCTCACCTATAGACAAGAACGATTTTATCTACTATGTATCTTTCCTATAACCTACTCCAACCGACTCAAATACTGTTGCCCACCTAATGCAGAAACTTGTCGAATAATCCACACTTGGCGTTTTTTCATAATAACTCCTGGGCGATCTACTCGGTAAATATTGGGATTAGGTAGCGAGGCAGCCAATAAGGCAGCTTCATTTAAAGTCAGATTTTTTGCTGATTTCTTGAAAAAAGTTTGGGCAGCTGCTTCCACACCAAAAATACCATAACCAAATTCAGCAATGTTTAAATAAACTTCTAAAATACGCTCTTTTCCCCAAAGCTGTTCAATGGCAAAGGTTAGTGGTAATTCAATGCCTTTACGAATCCAACTTTGCCCGTGCCAAAGAAACATATTTTTGACCGTTTGTTGGGAAATCGTCGAACCTCCCCGCACTTTTTTGGATTTCGCATTGTTTTGCAACGCAATTTGAATGGCATTTAAATCAATCCCAAAATGGCTTTCGAATTTTTGATCTTCAGAAGCAATGACCGCCATTTGCATTTGCCAAGAAATTTTATCCAAACTTACCCATTTTTTCTTAATTTCGTAAGGTTTTCTGTCTAATAAATGGTTAATTTTTTGTTGTACCATATAAGACGAATAAGGTACGGGCACAGTGCTAAATAATAAAATAATACCCAATAATCCCACTAAAAGCGGTGCCCCAACTCGGCTTGAGCCAAACCACGCCCACCCTAATTTACTTGTCACTTCTTTTGGTATGTAAAAACTCAATACCAAATTAAAGAGCTTTTTGGCACTTTTAAATAAACCTGATGAACGACGCTTTCGGCTTTTTCTACGCTTTACCATTGAGTTTCTCGTTCGTCCAAGTTAAAAACTCAGCATCAAGCGTTTTTAGCATATTCGAACCGCGAGTGATAGTTGCTGCACTGGTATTCAATTTTTGCTGAATTTCACGTTGAGACAAATCATTACTCAGCAAATGTCTCACAATTTGGGTACGTAAGCCTAAAGAACCACGTTCATCTGGCGTTAAGAAAAGTGAAAAGAATTGCTCTAATTTGTCTTCTTTCACCGCTTGCTCAAGCAGTTCAACAAACTGTTGCCATTCTTTTAGATCACGCTGTAAATAAATCGTTTTCATTATCTTTTTAAATTTAGTTTGTAAACAAGCGGTTACATTTTATGAAAAAACAACCGCTTGTTAAGTTCATTATTTTTTACGTTGATCATCCACTTCAGCACCTTTCGGTACACTGAACTTGAATAAATCGTTAGATAAATTTGATGACGCAATATTACGCAATAAATAGAGATTGCTTTGTCCATCGCGTTCAATAGTACTAAAGCCTTTCATCACGCCATTTGCATCAATTCGCACATCAAACTGTTTAATACTGCTTTTTTTCGCTTTTGGTTTTAATACGAAAGTATCGGCATTTTGGGTCACATCATATTGATCCCAATGGCTTTTATTATTGCTGGTTAAAAGCACAAATGGCGTATTATTTACTGCATCTTCAACTGTATTTACGGTCACTTGTGAAACAAATGGATCATAGAACCATAAATTTTTGCCATCAGAGATAATCTGATTTTCTTGCGGTTGTTGGGTATCCATTCTAAACAAGTTCGGGCGTTTTACCATAAACTTGCCTTTACCTGATTGAATTTGTTTACCCTTGCTTGAACGCACGGTTTGATCGAAATCCGCACTATATTGTGTTACTTTTTCTAAGCGACTTTGCAATTCTGCTACCGCTTTTTCATCCGCCCAAGCGATTGAAATCATCGAAAAAATTGCTAAACCAAATAATGATTTTTTTACAAATTGAGTCATTGTGTTTCCTTAAAATAGAGGGAAGAATTTGCTATTTGGACAGCCAATTCTTTGAAAGTTTCCCCATTATACAACATTGCACTATTAAACTAGTCAAAGGCATAAACTAGTGTGCTTCATCCCAGTTATCGCCCACGCCCACATCTGCAATCAATGGTACGTGCAATTTTATCGCTTTTTCCATTTCCGCCTTAATCAACTGGCTGTAATGATCAACCTTCTCGGCTTTTACTTCAAATACCAATTCATCGTGTACTTGCATAATCATTTTGATGTTTTCATCCCCCAGAATTTCTTTATCAATACCAATCATCGCAACTTTGATAATATCTGCTGCTGTGCCTTGCATTGGTGCGTTGATTGCCACACGCTCTGCCGCTTTGCGACGCATTCCGTTACTTGATTTAATCTCTGGCAAATATAAGCGTCTACCTAAAAGTGTTTCCACATAGCCCTGCTCTGCAGCTTTCGCTTTAATATCGGTCATAAATTGCAATACGTTTGGATAGCGATTGAAATAAGCATCCATATAGGTTCTAGCTTCTTGGCGAGAAATGCCGAGCTGGTTCGATAAACCAAATTCCGACATGCCATAAATCAAGCCGAAGTTAATCGCTTTTGCATTGCGACGTTGTTCGTTAGTCACTTCTTCAAGAGACACACCGAAAATCTCCGCGGCTGTTGAGCGGTGAATATCCTTACCTTCCGTAAAGGCTTTTTGCATACCTGCATCATTTGCCAAATGTGCCATAATACGCAACTCAATTTGCGAGTAGTCCGCTGCCACAATTTTGTAGCCTTCACGAGCAATAAAGGCTTGGCGAATACGTCTGCCCTCTTCGTTTCGAATTGGAATATTCTGTAAATTTGGATCGCTTGAAGAAAGCCGCCCTGTTGCGGTTACTGCCTGATGATAAGAGGTATGTACTCGTCCTGTTTTTGGGTTAATCATCTGCGGTAATTTATCAGTATAAGTCGATTTCAACTTGCTTAATCCACGATGTTCTATCAACAATTTTGGTACAATATGCCCTTCTTGAGCCAATTCCTCCAACACTTCCTCGTTGGTTGATGGAGCACCTTTCGGCGTTTTTTTCTTCACAGGCAAACCGAGTTTTTCAAACAAAATTTCTTGTAGCTGTTTCGTAGAAGCCAAGTTAAACTCCTGCCCCGCAACTTGATGCACTTCTGCTTCCACTTCCGCCAAACGCTGTTCAATCTCTTGGGATTGTGCCAACAATTTTTGCGGATCAATCAATACACCATTGCGTTCAATATGCGAAAGCACACGCACCAGTGGCATTTCAATCTCGTTAAATAGTTTCAACAAAGTCGGCGTTTTTTCAAGCTCTGGGAATAAGGTTTGATGCAATTTCATCGTTACATCTGCATCTTCTGCCGCATATTCAGAGGCAACATCTAACGCAATTTTATCGAAGGTCAGCTGATTTTTACCCTTGCCCGCAATCTCTTCAAATGCAATGGTCTTATGTCCTAAATAACGTTCTGCCAAGTCGTCCATATTATGACGCCCTGTGCTGTTTTGGGTGTAAGATTCCAGCATTGTATCAAACGCCACACCTTGCACTTCAATGCCGTGATTAGCAAATACCGTTAAATCATATTTAATGTTCTGCCCTATTTTTTTGATCTGCTCATCTTCTAAAATCGGCTTTAATTGTGCTAAACAAGCGGTTAAATCAAGCTGATTTTTTACTAATTCATAGCCCACCATTGCGGTGTTTTTCGCAAACAAATCGCCCTGCCCCGCTTGTTCGCTCACTTCTTCTTTGTGAGTTAATGGAATATAGCACGCTTCACCAGAAGCTAGTCCAAATGAAATCCCTACAAGCTCTGCAGACATCACATCCAACGCATTCGTTTCGGTATCGACTGCAACCAATTTTTCCGCTTGGATTTTCTCAATCCATTTTTCTAATTGAGCCTCGGTTCTCACTGTTTCATATTTCGAACGGTCAATTTCCACTTTTGCAAAACTTTCTTCTTTTTCCACCGCTTGTGTTACGGCATAATTGTTCGGCATACGCTCTTTGGTACTAGTCGTCACAGGATTTGTGCCGTTCATCACCTCATTGAGCCATTTTTTGAATTCATATTTGCCGAAAAGCTCCACCAATTTATCGTGATCTTGCGGTGAAGTGGTAAGTTGATCGTGAGTAACGTCCAACTCAACATCAGTTTTAATCGTTGCCAATAAATAAGAAAGATCCGCCATCTCTTTTTCAGCTAACAATTTTGGTGCAAAAGTTTTTGCCCCACGGAAACTTAATTCCGCCACTTTATCTAAATTTTCATAGATAGTTTTAATCGAGCCAATACCCAGCAACAAGGCAAGTGCGGTTTTCTCTCCCACACCTTTCACACCAGGGATGTTATCCGACGAATCGCCTTGCAACGCAAGCCAATCAATCACCAACTCAGGAGGAATACCGTATTTCTCAATCACGCCTTCACGGTCAAGTAAGGTATTATTCATCGTGTTGATCAGCATAATATGATCGTTCACTAATTGTGCCATATCTTTATCGCCCGTGCTGATTAGAACGTGCTTACCTTCTTTTGCAGCTTGCACTGCAAGCGTGCCGATCACATCATCGGCTTCCACGCCTTCAACCGAAATCAGTGGAATCCCCAATGCCTTAATAATGGCATGTAGCGGCTGAATTTGGGAACGTAGCTCATCTGGCATCGGCGGACGATGCGATTTATATTGTTCAAACAGCTCATCACGAAAAGTCTTACCCTTCGCATCAAATACCACCGCAATATGGCTTGGCTCAACTTGTGAAATCAAACTTTTTAACATATTTACCACACCATACATCGCCCCCGTCGGCTCGCCCTCTCGGTTAGTCAACGGTGGAAATGCGTGAAACGCACGATACAAATAAGAAGAACCATCCACTAACACCAGCGGATTTTGTGCAATAGTCGCCATTTAAAACTCTCTTGATAAATGCTTAGATAAAATTGTGGGTATTATAGCGAAAATAAGCGGTTAAATCTTCTAAGAGTTTTACAAAGAACAATTTTGCAAAAAGCTAGTAGAATTTAACCGCTTGTGAAGGAGATTAAACAATTACACTTTGATAAGCCGATAACTCACGATCAGCGTATTTAACGACATCAGCGATGACTAATTTTTTGATAATCTGAATCCATTTACTCATAAACTCATAATCAATAAGACCACTTTTTACAGGTAAATCAAACGTATCAAGTTGAATTTTCTTTTTAGATATTGAATCTCCCCAACTATAGCGAGGTTTTAAACTTTTATATAATGAAGAAATCATAAAAAACTGATTATCTTTTAATTTTCCTTGTTCATCTTTAGCATATAAAGCCAAATTATGGCTATCGTTAGAAAAATAATCACTTTCTTGATATGTGATCACTAGCGTTTTTCCACCAATCATTATTGAGTTACCTTTCTCTATTTGAGAAATATCATAATCAATATATGTTGAAATAGAATTATTACTTTCTCCAGCCGTAACATAAGGAATACCACCACTATTGGGAGTAATCCAAGAGCTTAAAATACTATGAGTGTTATTTACATTAAAAACATTTGTAATATTAAAAGACATCCATTCAATACTGTCAAATCTATCTATAAGGTGTAATTCTTCATCGGTCAATGTATAGTTTGCCATTTTACCAT
>OGGI01002458.1_pt1 | contig 10763 bp, 12 predicted proteins | sample 1571051 | NCBI WGS metagenome assembly OGGI01 (sample SAMEA2582075, study PRJEB24529) | metagenome | biome: Human gut stool | place: China | collected 2011 | reverse complement strand
AGGGCAATATGTACGATTTCCATGATTTAAACATTAATCGCAAAATCGAAACCGAGCCAATGCCCACTGAAGCGCTGAACTACGGTGGCCATTGGCTTGATCGAGAAGTTGACGGCTACATGACGCTGTCAACATCTGGTCGTAACGAGTTTTCTCGGCAAATCAATTCTGCTGATCGAGTAGATGATGGTGCGGTGTATCTGTCATCGCGCATTGAGAGTAAAAAGATCACTGTTACGTTTCAACTACTGGCATCGACAATTGAGCAGTACAATGAACGGCTGAAGGAACTGAAACAACTATTGTTTCAGCCAAATCAGCCGTTTTATTTTGCTGATTTACAGCAATATCACTTTGTTGGAACTGCATCGGCACTAACACTGGACAGTGAAACGTTGAATACCACCGGCAAGATTGAGTTGTCATTAACAGATCCATATCTGCATGGTAATGCTAAAACCATTACTGGCTCTGGTACGCAGATTAAAATCAACGATGGCGATTTAGCATATCCACAAACACCAACCAAGCTGACGTTTACGCCGACTAAGGCGGTAGCTAACTTAACGATCACTTGTGACGGCAAAAAGATCAGTCTATCAGTTGGTGTAGATGCCGGACAAGCAGTAGTGATTGACTTTGATAACTTAAATCTGTCGATTAATGCTGTCGACAACTTAATGGGATTGACGCTTGATTCAAATTTGAGCGATTTTTATATCACTAACGGATCCACAATCAGCATTAATGCAGCTGGCAACTACAAGTTAGAATACGAGGTGCAACAGTTATGAAAATGTTTCTTTTTGACCGTAATCAAAAAGTCAAACGATGGCTGGTTGACCGTGATTTCATCGAGGCAACGATGGTGGAAGAAATCAATGCAGCTGATCAGTTAACATTCTCTGTTCCACTGAATGAGCGATTGCCATCATCTTATTTTTACGCAGCTATCCCACAGCCACGCGGTTCGGGGTATCTGCTTTTTAAAATCGTCACGGAAAAGGTATCGTCTGACCAAATCGAGTATACGGCCATCGAATCGGCTTACGATGAGCTTAAATCATATCACTATATCAAGGACGTTCGACCAGAGAACCGGAAAGCCGGCGAACTGTTGCAGACCGCTCTTGAAGGCACTCGGTGGCAAGTAGGGCAGACGTATGACAGTGGTACGTTTTCGACCAACTTCTACTACGTCAGCACACTGGAAGCAATCCAAAAGATTGTAGAGCTGTGCGGCTTAGAAGTTACGTTTGAAATCACACTGAACCCTAAAACACACCAGATTGAGCATCGATTGGTTAACGTATACGCTCAGCAAGGTCAGCGAACTGGCAAACGATTTGAATATGGTTCAAATCTGTTGACTGTTGAACGCGAAGAATCAGCAGAGAACTTAATCACGGCTTTGATCGGTCGTGGTAAGGGTGAAGCTGTCTACCATGAAGACAACACAGCAGAAGAAACGCCTGATGGCTATGGTCGGCGTATTAACTTTGCTGATGTGGTCTGGTCAAAGGAGAACGGCAATCCAGCTGATAAGCCGGCCGGTCAAGAATATGTAGAAGACGTTGACGCAACTGCTAAGTATGGCTTTGATGATGGTAAGCCGCGTATTGGTATTGAAATCTTTGAAGACATTACTGATCCGGCAGAGCTACTACAAGCTACTTGGTCCGCCTTACAGACGTTGAAACGACCACAAGCCAGTTTTCGAGCTAGCGTAATGGACGTTGGCGATCTGGGGCTTGGCGATACTGTGGCTATCGTTCGTCACGATATTAAGATTGAGTATTTTACACGCGTCTACAAAGTTGCACATAATCTACTTGATGAACGGCAGAACACAATCGAGCTTGGGGATGATTTCTCAGGGAGTTCAATCACGAGCGCGGTTAATGATCTTGGTAAGAGTGTGGGTACGGTTGAACGAATTGCCAACTATGCTGCAGTTTCAGCTAATGGCAAGAATGCTAATTACTATGGCCAGGTACAGCCAATCAATCCAATGGAAGGCGATTTGTGGTACAAGGACCTGGGCAATGGCGAAACTGATATGTATCAGTACCACGCAGGCAATTGGATTCTAATCACGTCTACGCGCGACTTGCATAACGTTGAAAAACAAGTCAAACAAGCGCAAGACAATTTTACGACCGCTTGGAATAAGGCAGTTGCAGCTGATTCATCGGCTGCTAAAGCACAACAGCGTGCCGATGATGTAGGCAAACAATTGCAGAGCGCACAGGATGATTTTGACAGCCGATTGACGACAGCAATGGCAAATGCTAGTTCTGCCACAGCTAAAGCACAACAGCGTGCTGATGACGTTGGCAAACAGTTGCAAAGCGCGCAATCTGACTTTGACAGTAAGCTATCTGCCGCAAGCGCTAGCGCTAGTGCTGCAAACGATAAAGCCATGCAAGCTGCTAATGCTGCTCAAAATGATGTCGATGAACAGATCAAGGAACTGAACGCTTATAAAGATACGGTTGGCAAGACATATGTTGCTAAGGGCACGGTCATCAGCAATGTTAATTTGGAAGCAGATGCGTCGATTTTTAGTACAAGCAATAAATTGTACATGGACGCTGCTACCACCGTTTTTAGCGGTAAGGCTTTTATCCCTGACGCCGCCATTATTAATCTGACGGCCAGTAAACTGACTGCCGGAACGATTGATGCGTCTAAGATCTCAGTAGTTAATCTGAATGCGTCAAACATTAACACTGGTACGTTAAATGCTGGCTTGATCAAAGCGGGTTCAATGTCCGCAGACCGAATCGTTGGTGGAACGCTTGACTTCAAAAATGTTACTGTTGCTAATCTATCGGCTGGTAGTATCATATCTGGCACACTTGATGCATCGAAAGTTTCAGTGATCAATTTGAATGCCTCAAATATCAATACTGGATCTCTGAATGCCGGATTGATTAAGGTTGGCTCAATGTCTGCTGACAGGATTGTTGGTGGTACGCTTGATTTTAAAAACATTGGCGTATCTAATCTTTCTGCCGGTAGCATAGTTTCAGGTACGTTAGATGCTGCTAAAGTATCTGTGATCAACTTAAATGCGTCTAATATCAAGACTGGCACGCTTGATGCAAGTCTGATAAAAGCTGGCTCAATGTCTGCTGACCGGATTTCCGGTGGTACGATTGACTTTTCAAAAGTCAATGCAGCTAGTCTATCTGCGGATAAGATCACGTCTGGTACGCTGGACGCTGGCAACGTCAATATCATTAACCTGAATGCTAATAACATCACTTCCGGAACGATTAAAGGAACCAATTTAGGGATCAACCTAAACAGTGGTGAAGTTGGTTTTCAGCATGGTAGGATACACAACTCCACTAATGCTGTTGATATAGATTTGGACAATGCCTATGTTTCGACCGCTAGTGATGATACTAGAGTCATCTTAAAAAAGGGAGAAATACAATTAGTTAGCCCGCAATTTTTCGATTTGTCTAGCGATCCATATCTGAGAATCTACAATGGTGGGACGTACGCATCCAGTAATTTTAGTCAGGCGTCAATTGTTGGCCGTACAGGAGTGACGATTGCCGTTACTGGATATACAGGAAGCGCAGTTAATGGGGCATACGGAAGTTTTGGCGATCAGAGTTTCTTAGGCCTTTTCATTGGCAAAGAAAATGATGGATCGCCTGCACCAGTCGGATTAAGCGCTGCTAGTAGTTATGTGAACATTAATGGTGGCACGGGTTACGGTAGTATTGTTAAAACAAAGCCTTCTATTAATGTCGGTGTAGATGTTACTGGCGCACAGAATAGCGGTCCAGATATGACTATGTATGGGAAGACTATTAATATTGCTGGCGATTGGGTCAGAATCCCTGCGGCTTATGCACACACTACTAGCGCTTCGCCAAATGTTTTCACTGCAGTTGATGGGACACTATATCAGACCACTTCGGCCGCTAAGTATAACGCAGAGATCGAACGATCACCCAGCCCAGAGTATGGAGAGAAACTGCTAAATGTGCCGATTGCTACTTGGTATGACAAGGCGGAAATGAAACGATATGCAAGTGGTGAATCTAATATAGTACCAGTACGGTATTTTGGGATGATTGCCGACGATTTAGATGAAGCTGGGTTGGACTTGCTTGTAAGAAAGTCGCCAGATGGTGAACTATCTGGTATCAACTATGATCGGATTGGCCCGGCGTTAATCCCCGTCATTAAGAACTTAAAAGAAAGAATTGAGGTATTGGAGAATGGAAAACAAGAAAGCGGAAATGGTGATACAGAAATTGCTAAATCGAGTAGCGATGCTTGAGTATCAGAATACGTTGCTTGAAGTCGAAAACGAACAGCTGAAGAAAGGGAACGGTGATAAATAATGGCACTCACGAAAGAAAAGACGGTCAATCTGTCTGGTCGATCAGTAATCAATGACGTAGAAGTTGCGCGGTTTTCTGCTCAAGTAGCAACTGACATCAACTCAACTACAACCACTAACACTTATATCAACGATCAAGCAGTATATCGCAAGAACATCAAGCAAGTACGGGATGATTCAGACGCCTTCCGTGCTTATGTACGCGCAGAAGAGGATAAGCTGTTCGCTGAAATTGCTGGCGCAGATACCGAGGATCCAGCCAAGGATTCAGCTACGGAATAAAAAATACGTGGTCGCCATAGAAATAAACAATACAGAATGAAAAGCGTGTGAAAGATCATACGCTTTTTTGTTTGGGCGGCCTTGAAGGGAGATTTTAAGCGTGCCTTATCATATTTTAATGTTTCGCCAAGTACAGCATATGGTTGATGATCCGCTTATCATTGCGTTTACTTGGTGCGTAATTACCGACGTAGTTACTGGATATATCAGATCGGCATTTATCCGTAAAACCAACTCAACCAAAGGGCTTTTAGGATTAATTAAACATACATTAGTTCTGGTTAGCATCATCAGTATCTATCCATATCTCATTAGTCTAGGTTTTGACTGGTTAGCGCAAACGATGGTGTGGGGCTTTATCATCAACTACTTGACTTCGATCACTGAAAACTGGGGCGAGATGGGACTGTGGTTACCACCACAGGTTAAGCAGATTTTGGTCAAACTCCAGTCAGACTATGACGCAACGGACTACAACGCCATTACGGGCGCTAAGCGGAAAGGAGACAAGTAACATGGCTAATCTCGTCATGGACGTATCTGGGTATCAGCCAGATACTGTTAGTTTTTTTCAAGCTGCTAAAAATGCAGGCGTTAAAGCCGTAATCGTTAAGCTAACGCAAGGATCAGCAGATGGCGATGCATATGTCAATCCTAAGGCGCAAGCCCAGATTAACAATGCAAAATCTTCCGGATTGTTAGTACATGGTTATCACTACGCACGTTTCAATGGCGCGCAAGACGCACGCAACGAAGCTAAATGGTTTGTTGATCATGCAAAGCAGTTTGGACTGGGGCCTGATTCTGTTATGGCGCTGGACATTGAGGATAGAGCCAACGCTAAATACGCTACTAATGATGCTAATGCGTTTTTGCAAGCCGTTAAAGATTCTGGTTATCCCAAAGTCGACATCTACTCAATGGCATCTTGGTTCTGGCAAGGCCGTCTTAATGCGGATAATCTGATTGCTAAAAACAAATGGGTTGTAAACTACGGCGTATCACAGCCAGGAGTTGACAACGTGGGTACATGGCAATTCTCTAGCAATTATAAGATTGCTGGGATTGGTGTTGATATGTCATACGACTTTAGCGGATTTTACACTAACGCTGCTACCACGCCGGAATCTAAGACTGTCGTTAATACACCAACGCCTAAGCCAGTTGCTGCCCCTAAGGCATGGACAGATAACTTAGGCGATAAGTGGACTGCTGAAGATGGCAAATTCATTGTCGGGCCAAATTACACGCTACATCTGCGTTGGGGCGCTCGACCTAGTGCTTCTGTAATCGGTGTGTTAACTGCCGGTAGTGTGGTTAAGTATGATGCCTGGTCTCGGGGCAAAGATTATGTCTATGTACGCCAACCACGCGCTAATGGTCAATATGGGTATGTAGCTGTCAGAGACTCTAAAACCGGTGAAGCTTTTGGTAAGTTTGGATAGGAGTGATCAGAGTGACACTATTTGACATCGCATATGATGATTTCAAGCGTGAGGATACGACTAATGTCATCACCATTACTCTGTATACTGATGACAGACAGCCGATCACACCTAATGCCAGCCACACGTGGAAGGCTAAGGTGTCTAAGGGAGATAAGTATGTCGGCGAGTATCCGGTTACGATTTCTGGCAATACGATCAAGCTTTCATCGAGCAACTTAACTCGGTTGCCGAACGGCGACTATGGCCTAGAACTGTGGGAAACATATAGCGGATCTACCACTATCTATCCATCAGCCGGAGTGATGGAGTTTCGAGTACACAGAAATGCCAATGATACACTGGGGACGGTTGATCCGACTACTGATATCAACGCCATCATCGATGATCTGCATAAGGCAGGGCAGAATATCAAAGTAGTTGCCACCAATACGTTGCCTGCCGGTAGCAAAGCATCAGTAACGCAGTCCATCACTAACGGCGAAAACCAGTTGACGTTCAACATCCCGCAAGGTATTCAAGGCGAGCAGGGTAATGTCGGCCCAGCACCTACGCTAAAAATTGGGACGGTAACTAAGCTGAATTCCGATCAGACACCAACAGCTAGCCTTAGCGGTGGCAATGGTGCCTACGCGCTTGATCTGGGGATCCCGCAGGGGGGCAAAGGTGAAACTGGTACTGTTGATAATGCTGGGCTGACCACAGCACCAGGTTTTGTTGAGCTTAAAACACGGGTTGATAACAGTGCGGTTGGGACTAACTTAGTTGCTCAATCAGACTTAAAAGGAGGGTATTTCGATATAAATACTGGTAGTAGTAATGCTATTGGTAGTTACGATTTTCATTCAGATAACTATATACCTACCAACGGAGCAACAGTATTCACGTTTAGCTCACCAGATTATGTATTCAAAGGCGGTATTAATAGTACTTTGATAATGTATGATAGCGATAAGAACTTTCTGGGTTATCAGAAGATAACTTCAGCAACACAAACATTAAGTAAATCTAATGTTGCATACATTAAATTCTCTGTTAATTTTGTACAAGAAGGCGGTACTGCTGGGGAACTATCTGATTGGTTAAGCTCCCATCGGTATAAACTTGAAAAAGGTAGTGTAGCTACTGACTGGTGCCCTAATCCATCAGAAATCCTGACACAAGCAGATTACGCGAAAATACAAGCAGCCATTGTAGCACTAGGAGGTTCTTTAAAATGAGCTTTGATTTAAGCAAATTCTTGACAGAAGGATTAATCGATAGTGTTAAAAATGGGCTGATCCCATCGGAGTTAGCTACGGTTTACGCTGGAAATTATCTAGTTAAATCACTGATTACTCAAGCACAGGTTGCTCAGGTATCCGATGCAATTACAGCCTACCAAGCTGCACATGCACAAGTAGCTGCTACCAAAGACAGATGATAGCAGTAACACTAAGCATTTTCTTTTCCGTTGGAAAAAGAGCGATTGTGAATCATTAACTGGTCAGATATCAGACCTAGAATTAATAGATGTAACCGAATAATAAAAGACAGTCCTGGCATGATAGCTAGGGCTGCCTTTTTTGTTTGCCTATTAATTATTGTGGTAAGTGGCTAACAGCGTAGTCGGCTTGGTCTTGTGTGAACTTGTCGCCGGCATCAGAAGTAAGCTGATCGCGAATTGCTTCCGGTGACATATTTTGATCTTTCTGGTAGCTCTCTGCAGCTTTCAAAGCGTTCTTGTTCCAGTCGGCCTTGACGTGGTCAACAGCGTATTGAGCCGAAGCATCATCAAACTTATCACCAGCATCAGAAGTCAATTGATCATAAATTCCTTGCTTAGACATGTGCATGGTGTCAGAATAAGTTTGAGCGGATTTTAACGCTGCTACTTTGGTCGCGGAAACATGAGATGATGAAGAACTAGAGCTAGACTTGGCAGAAGATGAAGAGCTGCTTGATGATGAGTTGTCACTCCCGCCATTTACCATTGCGGAACCAATGAAAATAACCAATACAACGAGGATCCAGAACCAAACTCGCTTGTAAAAAGGTTTCTTTTCAACATACACCTTACCGTCTTCGCCTTTAATTTGCTTTGCCATTATGTATGACCTCCCAATAGTTCAGCTTTTAACGTCATTCAGATTTTGGACGATTTAGTTTTCTAAGTTCCTTGATGATCTCATCGTTTTGGCGAATCAGAATAGTATTCTGCATCTTAATTACATCTAATTCATGATATAGGGTCTTGGTATCATTGCTAGTGAAAGATGGTGCAGACATGATGAAGTTCTCACTGAAGCCAATCCGATTAAGCATGTCGCGATACTTTGGGTCAACGTCTTGAAGAAAGTTTTCGTTAATATACTTTTCACCATACTTCTCAAAGCCATTCTGTTTAGGCTTATCTGGGTCTGGTTTGTTCCAAAAAGCCAAATTAATCATCTCCATATTTAGAAACTTTACTAATTTTAATTATAAATGATTGTATATGATTAGATAGGCTTATTTTAAGATACGTATCTAGGTACGATCAAAATAAAGAATGCCTTTATATCAGTATTTTTCTGTCTGCAAAAGATAGACTTGTGAAGTAGTCACTGGGTAGCCATTAGGTAGCAAAAATGTGAAAGTATAGTGATACAATATTGAATGTATTTACTAACTTAGATAAAAATGAAATAGGTAGTGACATGGTATTAACACCACTATGGGATGTTAGTGAATGCCACCATTAATTCCGTGAACGTACTGGTAAGTCCGCTCGTATTCCTGAACGTCGTCGCGACGTTAAGTAGTCGAGTGTCGACCAAAACCCTTGCTGTGCAAGGGTTTTTCTTTTTGCCTAATTTTTAAAATGCCAATTGAGTTTGTGAATTTTTGCCAATTATTTGCTTGTGGTAGCAAAATGGTAGCAAACTGGTCACAAATTTTCCAATTGATCACGATTTTTCACAATTGCTTCGTGAGTAACGTGTGTGTAGATTTCCTGAGTAACTCGACTATTAGAGTGTAAGCACACAGTAACAACACGTATTCCAACCGCCATACGGACCTCCTATACTTGAGGAAACTCATATAGGAGGCCTTTTTGGATGGCTCAAAATGAAATCGTTGAAGTCAGCGCCGCTTCAAACGATCGCAAGACTAATCGGCGCGTATTAGTAGCATCACTTTCAATTCAGAAGGTACGGCTCAACATCTATCAAGATGCTGGGTCTGCTAATACGGCTGTCAGCCAAGCTTAAGAGCAAACAAAAAAGCCCACAGCATGATACTGTGAGCTAATAAAAGAGCGCCCAGCCGGCTTGTAAGTTAGGAAGCACTCACTGCACACGGCTTAGTATTTATCACAAAGTCATTATAACATACTCTGATTACGTTACATTAATAAAGCACACATGAGCAGGCTTAGGAAACCTAACTTGTGCTGAAAGGAGACAACTCCCAATGTGGCATTTGTGCTTAGTATTTATCATCGTGCCTAATAAGCACGTTAAAAATTAATTAAGCGACTGTCCAAGTAGCAGTCACCAGCGCTCATCAGTTTGGATACTGATTGGGCGCTTTTTGCTTATCAAAATTCTGGTAATGTAAATGACAAGCAACCGGTACTCAACGATTAGAGGTAGTGATATTATGACGATATCTGCGACTACTCATAAATCGCCATCTTAAACTGCCATAATTGTACATTTTCAAATTGCCATTTCTATACAATTTTTAACTGTCCCTGACATCTTTCACTTGATGGTAAGTATGATGTTCATATTCATATTTCCCAGATGAAAGAAATGCAAGCAAATATTTGGACGGAAAATCGTACTAAGAAGCATCATGCCTTTGACAATCTGATTCAGCAAAAGCTCAAACTGGATCTGCATGGTCAAAAGGTCGGCGTCGCGATTGGCAATGGTCAAAACGGTGAGATGCTCAAAGAAGTCGTGAAAAGCTACCATGGGAATCCCAAGCTCATCGACGCCTTCTCTGGCAAACGCAAGACGCTGCGCAAACAGACCAAGAATCTGGACATGTTGATTTTGGTAACGGCCTATGCCTCGCATCCATCTTCTTGGGTTTTGAATGAAGCCTGCAAGGACTATGGCATTAAGTTTGCCGTCAGTCCCAAGCTGGCCGTTCAATCATTCAGCAAGGCGCTTTACCGGGCTGAGCATCATCTGACGGTCTTTGAGCAGGGAAATCAAGAAGTTGCGTATCCAGTTGCTTAAGCAAAATAGTGCAAAATGAAAATGGCTCCGTCACGAAAATCGTGGTTGAGCCATTTTCTGTCTTTGATGTTCTCGAAGTATTCATGAGCGATGTGAAATGGCAGAGGTAATTTTTACTGGGTTTGAAGTTTTTTGAATATTGCATAATGAGCTGCTAAGACATCTAACCACCCTCCATAATGACATATCTAAATTAAGCATACCAAAACGGCCCTGACGCAAAACTTGCGGCAGGGTCGTGCTGTTTTAGATGAATTTTGAGACAGCCAGCTTTAAAATTCAATTCGCTTCTGGAAAATCGGCTGTTGGCGCAGGTCGTAAATCGAACCGGCAATTGGCGTAATGGCAAATGGTCTTAAAATGCTGCGCCGTTCAGAATGGTTTGCCGAAATCTGCTGCATTTCCGGTCGTGCGGCAAAAATCTGCTCCAGATACTGCTGATCGACTTCAGCT
>OGGI01002447.1_pt1 | contig 10832 bp, 6 predicted proteins | sample 1571051 | NCBI WGS metagenome assembly OGGI01 (sample SAMEA2582075, study PRJEB24529) | metagenome | biome: Human gut stool | place: China | collected 2011 | reverse complement strand
ACGCAAACGGTTTCGTCAGGCCGCAGGATTCTCTATAATAGCCGCCGTTCTCCCCCATTGCGCACACTGAAAGCTGAGAAGACGAGAGACTTATGATGGAAATTCTGCGTGGTTCGCCTGCACTGTCGGCATTCCGAATCAACAAACTGCTGGCACGTTTTCAGGCTGCCAGGCTCCCGGTTCACAATATTTACGCCGAGTATGTCCATTTTGCTGACCTCAATGCGCCGTTAAACGATGATGAGCACGCACAACTTGAACGCCTGCTGAAATATGGCCCGGCACTCGCCAGCCACGCCCCGCAAGGCAAACTCCTGCTGGTGACCCCGCGTCCTGGCACCATCTCTCCCTGGTCTTCGAAAGCGACCGATATTGCCCATAACTGCGGGCTACAACAGGTAAACCGCCTTGAGCGCGGCGTTGCTTACTATATAGAAGCCGGTACGCTGACCAATGAACAATGGCAGCAGGTTACCGCTGAACTGCACGACCGCATGATGGAAACGGTCTTTTTTGATTTAGATGATGCAGAGCAGTTGTTTGCCCACCATCAACCGACTCCGGTTACCAGCGTTGATTTGCTGGGGCAGGGCCGTCAGGCGCTGATCGACGCTAACCTGCGTCTTGGCCTGGCTCTGGCGGAAGATGAAATTGACTATCTGCAGGATGCTTTCACAAAGCTTGGTCGTAACCCGAACGACATCGAGCTGTATATGTTCGCTCAGGCGAACTCTGAGCACTGCCGCCACAAAATTTTTAACGCCGACTGGATTATCGACGGTGAACAACAGCCGAAATCGCTGTTCAGGATGATCAAAAATACTTTCGAAACCACGCCAGATCACGTTCTCTCTGCTTATAAAGATAACGCCGCCGTAATGGAAGGTTCTGAAGTGGGCCGCTACTTTGCTGACCACGAAACGGGCCGCTACGATTTCCATCAGGAACCGGCGCATATTCTGATGAAAGTCGAAACTCACAACCACCCGACGGCGATTTCTCCGTGGCCGGGCGCGGCGACCGGTTCCGGCGGTGAAATCCGCGATGAAGGTGCCACCGGGCGCGGCGCAAAGCCGAAAGCGGGTCTGGTTGGTTTCTCCGTTTCCAACCTGCGAATTCCTGGCTTCGAACAGCCGTGGGAAGAAGATTTCGGTAAGCCTGAGCGCATTGTCACCGCGCTGGACATCATGACCGAAGGCCCGCTGGGCGGCGCGGCGTTTAACAACGAATTTGGTCGTCCGGCACTGAACGGCTACTTCCGTACTTATGAAGAAAAAGTGAACAGCCACAACGGCGAAGAGCTGCGCGGTTATCACAAACCGATCATGCTGGCGGGCGGGATCGGCAACATTCGCGCCGATCACGTACAAAAAGGCGAGATCAACGTCGGTGCGAAGCTGGTCGTTCTCGGCGGCCCGGCAATGAACATCGGTCTTGGCGGCGGAGCGGCGTCTTCCATGGCGTCAGGTCAGTCTGATGCCGACCTCGACTTTGCTTCCGTACAGCGCGACAACCCGGAGATGGAGCGTCGCTGCCAGGAAGTGATCGACCGTTGCTGGCAGCTTGGTGATGCCAACCCAATCCTGTTTATCCACGACGTTGGCGCTGGCGGTCTTTCTAACGCGATGCCGGAACTGGTGAGCGACGGCGGGCGCGGCGGTAAATTTGAACTGCGCGATATTCTAAGCGACGAACCGGGCATGAGCCCGCTGGAAATCTGGTGTAACGAATCCCAGGAACGCTACGTGCTGGCGGTTGCTGCCGATCAATTACCGCTGTTTGACGAACTGTGTAAGCGTGAGCGCGCACCCTACGCGGTGATTGGTGAAGCGACCGAAGAACTGCATCTTTCTCTGCACGATCGTCATTTTGATAATCAGCCGATCGATCTGCCGCTGGACGTCCTGCTTGGTAAAACGCCGAAGATGACCCGCGATGTACAAACGCTGAAAGCGAAAGGCGACGCGCTGGCCCGTGAAGGGATCACCATTGCAGACGCGGTGAAACGCGTACTGCATCTGCCGACCGTGGCGGAGAAAACTTTCCTGGTGACCATCGGTGACCGCAGCGTAACTGGCATGGTAGCGCGCGATCAGATGGTGGGGCCGTGGCAGGTGCCGGTCGCTAACTGCGCGGTCACTACCGCCAGCCTCGACAGCTACTACGGTGAAGCGATGGCGATTGGCGAGCGTGCGCCGGTTGCGCTGCTGGATTTCGCCGCCTCTGCCCGTCTGGCGGTCGGTGAAGCGTTAACCAATATTGCCGCAACACAGATTGGCGATATCAAACGCATTAAACTTTCCGCCAACTGGATGGCGGCGGCAGGCCACCCTGGTGAAGATGCGGGCCTGTATGAAGCCGTTAAAGCCGTGGGCGAAGAGCTTTGTCCGGCGCTGGGCCTGACGATCCCGGTGGGTAAAGACTCTATGTCGATGAAAACCTGCTGGCAGGAAGGTAACGAAGAGCGCGAAATGACGTCGCCGCTGTCGCTGGTGATTTCTGCATTTGCCCGCGTGGAAGATGTACGTCACACCATCACGCCGCAGCTTTCTACCGAAGATAACGCACTGCTGCTGATTGATTTGGGCAAAGGCAATAACGCGCTGGGCGCAACGGCGCTGGCGCAGGTTTATCGTCAGCTTGGCGACAAACCGGCAGATGTACGCGATGTCGCGCAACTGAAAGGCTTCTATGACGCGATTCAGGCGCTGGTTGCACAGCGTAAGCTGCTGGCGTATCACGACCGCTCTGATGGCGGCCTGCTGGTAACGCTGGCGGAAATGGCCTTTGCTGGTCATTGTGGCATTGACGCGGATATCGCCACTCTGGGTGACGATCGCCTGGCGGCGTTGTTTAACGAAGAACTGGGTGCGGTGATTCAGGTTCGTGCCGCTGACCGTGAAGCGGTCGAGTCCGTACTGGCACAGCATGGGCTTGCTGATTGTGTCCATTATGTAGGGCAGGCGGTTTCCGGTGACCGTTTTGTGATTACCGCCAACGGGCAGACTGTATTCAGCGAAAGCCGCACCACGTTGCGTGTCTGGTGGGCAGAAACTACCTGGCAGATGCAGCGCCTGCGTGACAACCCGGAGTGTGCCGATCAGGAGCATCAGGCGAAATCTAACGACGCCGATCCGGGCCTGAATGTAAAACTGTCGTTCGATATCAACGAAGATGTGGCAGCACCGTATATTGCCACTGGCGCACGTCCGAAAGTTGCCGTACTGCGTGAGCAGGGCGTGAACTCGCATGTTGAAATGGCGGCAGCTTTCCACCGTGCAGGCTTTGATGCTATCGACGTGCATATGAGTGACCTGCTGACCGGACGCACGGGCCTGGAAGATTTCCACGCCCTGGTCGCGTGCGGTGGTTTCTCCTACGGTGATGTGCTGGGTGCCGGTGAAGGTTGGGCGAAGTCAATCCTGTTCAATGACCGTGTACGCGATGAGTTTGCAACCTTCTTCCACCGTCCGCAAACGCTGGCGCTGGGGGTATGTAACGGTTGCCAGATGATGTCTAATCTGCGTGAACTGATCCCAGGTAGTGAGTTGTGGCCACGTTTTGTGCGCAATACCTCCGATCGCTTTGAAGCGCGTTTCAGCCTGGTTGAAGTGACCCAAAGCCCGTCGCTGCTGTTGCAGGGGATGGTGGGCTCGCAAATGCCGATTGCTGTCTCTCATGGTGAAGGGCGCGTGGAAGTGCGTGATGCGGCGCATCTGGCGGCACTGGAAAGCAAAGGGCTGGTGGCACTGCGCTATGTCGATAACTTCGGCAAAGTCACTGAAACCTACCCGGCTAACCCGAACGGTTCACCGAACGGTATTACGGCAGTCACGACTGAAAGTGGTCGAGTCACCATTATGATGCCGCACCCGGAACGTGTTTTCCGTACTGTCAGCAACTCCTGGCATCCGGAAAACTGGGGCGAGGATGGCCCATGGATGCGTATTTTCCGCAATGCGCGTAAGCAGTTGGGGTAAGTCGTCAGCCCATTGGTTTTGCAGCCCGGATGCGGCATTAAGCACCAACCACTATCATAAGCTCCCAACTCCGGGAGCTTTTTTGTGTCTGTAAATCACGACAATGGGTGGTTTACCGTGTCGCTTTCTGGCGACACTTAAATGATTGATTTTATTGTAATCTAATAAGTTTATCTTAAGTTGTCTCTTTTTAGCGACACAGTGGCTGATTTACATTCAAACAGCGGAGAAGACATAAACCCCTCAAAGCAACGTATAATCAGTACGTTACCAAACTATTTTCTTTATTGGCACAGTTACTGCATAATAGTAACCAGTGGCTCATTCACCGACTTATGTCAGCCCCTTCGGGACGTGCTACATAAAATACGAATGACGCACAACAAGGTGCCTGCCGTCCAACTTCTGATATCAGCGTAGCTATATCAACCATCGGGCGAAACGTCGAGTTAGGCACCGCCTTATTCCATAACAAAGCCGGGTAATTCCCGGCTTTGTTGTATCTGAACTTCCCCTCGGTTAGCATCAGGCTATTCGCGTCTGACGAGAGTAACACCTTGAAACGCTGGCCCGTTTTTCCCCGCTCATTACGACAACTGGTAATGCTGGCATTTTTGCTGATTCTGCTGCCCCTGTTGGTGCTGGCATGGCAAGCCTGGCAAAGCCTGAATGCGCTTAGCGATCAGGCGGCGCTGGTTAACCGCACTACGCTTATTGATGCCCGGCGCAGTGAAGCGATGACCAACGCGGCGCTGGAGATGGAGCGTAGTTACCGTCAGTATTGCGTGCTGGACGACCCAACCCTGGCGAAGGTTTATCAAAGCCAGCGCAAGCGTTACAGCGAAATGCTCGATGCCCACGCAGGCGTGCTGCCGGACGATAAACTCTACCAGGCATTACGTCAGGATTTGCACAATCTGGCTCAACTTCAGTGTAACAACAGCGGTCCCGATGCTGCCGCCGCCGCACGTCTTGAAGCCTTTGCCAGTGCCAATACCGAAATGGTACAGGCCACGCGCACAGTGGTGTTCTCTCGTGGGCAGCAGCTTCAGCGTGAAATCGCCGAACGTGGGCAATATTTTGGTTGGCAATCGCTGGTGCTATTTCTGGTGAGTCTGGTAATGGTACTGCTTTTCACGCGGATGATTATCGGGCCGGTGAAAAATATCGAGCGCATGATCAACCGTCTGGGGGAAGGGCGTTCTCTGGGCAATAGCGTCTCGTTCAGTGGACCGAGCGAGTTACGCTCGGTTGGGCAACGTATTCTTTGGTTAAGTGAGCGCCTGTCATGGCTGGAATCCCAACGCCATCAATTTTTAAGACATTTATCTCATGAATTAAAAACGCCACTGGCGAGTATGCGCGAGGGCACTGAATTACTGGCTGACCAGGTTGTCGGGCCGCTTACGCCAGAGCAAAAAGAGGTGGTGAGCATTCTTGATAGCAGCAGCCGCAATTTGCAAAAACTGATCGAACAACTGCTTGATTACAACCGTAAACAGGCGGACAGTGCGGTGGAACTGGAGAATGTTGAGTTAGCACCGCTGGTGGAGACAGTGGTTTCTGCTCATAGCCTGCCCGCACGGGCTAAAATGATGCATACCGACGTCGATCTCAAAGCAACAGCTTGCCTGGCGGAGCCAATGCTGCTGATGAGCGTACTGGATAATCTTTACTCCAATGCGGTGCACTACGGGGCTGAATCCGGTAACATTTGCCTTCGCAGCAGTTTACATGGTGCGCGGGTTTATATTGATGTCATCAATACAGGCACGCCCATTCCGCAAGAGGAACGCGCCATGATCTTCGAACCCTTTTTTCAGGGAAGCCACCAGCGAAAAGGGGCGGTGAAGGGCAGCGGTCTGGGATTAAGCATTGCCAGGGATTGTATTCGCCGTATGCAAGGGGAACTGTATCTGGTCGACGAGAGCGGGCAAGACGTTTGTTTCCGCATTGAATTACCGTCGTCGAAAAACACGAAATAATGCTAACAGCCTATCCTATCAGGCTATTTTATTTGTCAGTTCGGCCCCGGGCAGTGCTCGAAATCTTCACGTACGATATGTACGCTCCGGTTTCTCCGCGCTGTCCATGTCCAGACTGTCTGCAACAATTACGCCCACTGGGATAGGCTTTAAGTCTGGTGAATATGCGACACATTTTTCAACGATTATTGCCCCGACGGCTGTGGCTGGCAGGGCTGCCATGTCTGGCATTGCTGGGTTGCGTGCAGAATCACAATAAGCCAGCCATTGATACGCCAGCAGAAGAAAAAATTCCGGTTTATCAACTGGCTGACTATCTTTCTACTGAATGTAGCGACATCTGGGCGCTGCAAGGTAAATCAACCGAAACCAATCCGCTTTACTGGCTGCGGGCGATGGATTGTGCTGATCGTTTAATGCCTGCGCAGTCGCGTCAGCAAGCTCGCCAATATGACGACGGCAGCTGGCAAAATACCTTTAAACAAGGGATTTTGCTCGCCGACGCCAAAATTACGCCGTATGAGCGCCGCCAGCTGGTCGCGCGTATTGAAGCGTTAAGTACCGAGATCCCGGCACAGGTTCGCCCACTGTATCAACTCTGGCGCGACGGTCAGGCGCTGCAACTGCAACTGGCGGAAGAGCGCCAACGTTACAGTAAACTCCAGCAGTCCAGCGACAGCGAGCTGGATACATTGCGCCAGCAACATCACGTTCTACAGCAGCAACTGGAACTCACCACCCGCAAGCTGGAAAACCTGACCGATATTGAACGCCAGCTCTCGACCCGCAAACCGGCTGGAAATTTCTCGCCGGATACGCCGCACGAGAGTGAAAAGCCCGCGCCATCCACCCATGAGGTCACTCCTGATGAGCCATAAACCTGCGCATTTATTATTGGTCGATGACGATCCGGGATTGCTGAAACTGCTTGGCCTGCGCCTGACCAGCGAAGGCTACAGTGTGGTCACGGCGGAAAGTGGCGCTGAAGGATTACGGGTACTGAATCGCGAAAAAGTAGATTTAGTCATCAGCGACCTGCGGATGGATGAAATGGACGGTATGCAGCTGTTTGCTGAAATCCAGAAAGTGCAGCCGGGAATGCCGGTAATTATTCTTACCGCGCATGGTTCTATTCCCGATGCCGTTGCTGCAACACAGCAGGGCGTTTTTAGTTTCCTCACCAAGCCTGTCGACAAAGACGCGCTATATCAGGCAATTGACGATGCGCTGGAGCAATCCGCGCCAGCCACCGATGAACGCTGGCGCGAGGCAATTGTCACCCGCAGCCCGCTGATGCTGCGTTTGCTGGAACAGGCGCGGCTGGTGGCGCAATCAGACGTCAGCGTTTTGATTAACGGTCAGAGCGGCACCGGGAAAGAGATTTTCGCCCAGGCTATCCACAACGCCAGCCCGCGCAACAGCAAACCATTTATTGCTATTAACTGTGGCGCATTGCCCGAGCAATTGCTGGAGTCGGAGCTGTTTGGTCATGCGCGTGGCGCGTTTACTGGCGCTGTCAGCAATCGCGAAGGTTTATTCCAGGCGGCGGAAGGCGGAACGCTATTTCTCGATGAAATTGGCGATATGCCTGCGCCGTTACAGGTCAAACTGCTGCGCGTGTTGCAGGAGCGTAAAGTGCGCCCGCTGGGCAGTAACCGCGATATTGATATCAATGTGCGGATTATTTCTGCCACTCACCGTGATCTGCCAAAAGCGATGGCGCGCGGGGAATTCCGCGAAGATCTCTATTACCGCCTCAACGTTGTCAGCCTGAAAATTCCGGCACTGGCGGAGCGCACAGAAGACATTCCGCTACTGGCAAATCACCTGTTGCGCCAGGCGGCAGAGCGACATAAACCGTTTGTCCGCGCGTTCTCTACCGATGCGATGAAACGCCTGATGACCGCGAGCTGGCCGGGTAATGTGCGCCAGTTGGTCAACGTGATTGAACAGTGCGTGGCGCTGACCTCATCTCCGGTGATTAGTGATGCGCTGGTGGAGCAGGCGCTGGAGGGTGAAAATACGGCGCTGCCAACCTTTGTTGAGGCACGTAATCAGTTTGAACTCAACTATTTGCGTAAGCTGCTGCAAATTACCAAAGGCAACGTCACCCACGCGGCGAGAATGGCGGGGCGCAACCGGACAGAATTTTATAAACTGCTTTCCCGACACGAGCTGGATGCAAACGATTTCAAGGAATGAATTGGCGTTATGTGTTACGTTTAGCAGATCAAAAGACAGGCGACCTTTTCAAGGAATAGCATGAAAAAGATTGATGCGATTATAAAACCCTTCAAGCTGGACGATGTCCGCGAAGCACTGGCTGAAGTCGGCATTACCGGCATGACGGTCACTGAGGTGAAAGGTTTTGGCCGCCAGAAAGGCCATACCGAGCTGTACCGCGGCGCGGAGTATATGGTGGATTTTCTGCCGAAAGTGAAAATTGAGATTGTCGTACCGGACGACATTGTCGATACCTGTGTCGATACCATTATTCGCACGGCGCAAACCGGCAAAATCGGTGACGGTAAAATCTTCGTCTTTGACGTGGCACGGGTCATTCGCATCCGTACCGGTGAAGAGGACGACGCGGCAATTTAAACCGCGTCAAGGGTTGCCGGATGTTTCCATCCGGCAACATCAAATTACAGCACCTTATGCGGGCCAAAGCATTCGTAATGAATGTTTTCCTGCTTCACGCCCAGATCCACTAACTGTTTCGCGGTAAACTGCATGAAGCCAACCGGGCCGCAGAGATAGAACTGCATTGTCGGATCGCTGAACGCACCTTCCAGTTTGCTCAAATCCATCAGACCTTCGCTATCAAACTGACCTTTAGCGCGATCGGCTTCGCTCGGCTGACGATACCAGGTGTGCGCGGTAAAGCGCGGCAGTGACTGCCCCAGTTCCTTAACTTCATCAGCAAAGGCGTGAACATCGCCATTTTCTGCCGCATGGAACCAGTTCACTTGTGCTGTGTGGCCTGCTTTTGCCAGCGTGTCGAGCATTGCCAGCATTGGCGTTTGACCAACACCGGCAGAGATTAACGTCACTGGTGTGTCATCTGCGACAGCCATAAAGAAATCACCTGCCGGAGCGACCAGTTTCACGACATCGCCAACATTGGCGTGATTGTGCAACCAGTTGGATACCTGCCCACCCTCTTCGCGTTTCACCGCAATACGATAGCCTTTGCCATCCGGTTTGCGAGTCAAAGAGTACTGACGAATTTCCTGATGCGGGAAACCTTCCGGCTTCAGCCAGACGCCGAGATATTGCCCCGGACGGTATTCTGCCACTGCGCCACCGTCGACCGGCTCCAGTTCGAAGCTGGTGATAAGCGCGCTGCGCGGTGTTTTAGCCACAATGCGGAAATCGCGAGTACCTTCCCAACCACCGGCTTTGCTGGCGTTTTCGTTATAGATTTCCGCCTCGCGATTGATAAATACATTAGCCAGTACACCATAGGCTTTACCCCACGCGTCCAGCACTTCCTGCCCCGGGCTGAACATTTCGTCCAGCGTTGCCAACAGGTGTTCACCGACGATGTTGTACTGTTCCGGTTTGATCTGGAAGCTGGTGTGCTTCTGCGCGATTTTTTCTACCGCTGGCAGCAGCGCAGGCAGGTTTTCAATATTACTGGCGTAGGCGGCAATAGCGTTAAACAGGGCTTCACGTTGATCGCCATTACGCTGGTTACTCATGTTAAAAATTTCTTTGAGTTCTGGGTTATGAGTAAACATACGGTCGTAGAAATGGGCGGTTAACTTTGGCCCCGTTTCCACCAGTAAAGGGATGGTGGCTTTTACTGTAGCGATGGTTTGAGCGTCAAGCATATGGTCTTCCTTTTTTTGCATCTTAATTGATGTATCTCAAATGCATCTTATAAAAAATAGCCCTGCAATGTAAATGGTTCTTTGGTGTTTTTCAGAAAGAATGTGATGAAGTGAAAAATTTGCATCACAAACCTGAAAAGAAATCCGTTTCCGGTTGCAAGCTCTTTATTCTCCAAAGCCTTGCGTAGCCTGAAGGTAATCGTTTGCGTAAATTCCTTTGTCAAGACCTGTTATCGCACAATGATTCGGTTATACTGTTCGCCGTTGTCCAACAGGACCGCCTATAAAGGCCAAAAATTTTATTGTTAGCTGAGTCAGGAGATGCGGATGTTAAAGCGTGAAATGAACATTGCCGATTATGATGCCGAACTGTGGCAGGCTATGGAGCAGGAAAAAGTACGTCAGGAAGAGCACATCGAACTGATCGCCTCCGAAAACTACACCAGCCCGCGCGTAATGCAGGCGCAGGGTTCTCAGCTGACCAACAAATATGCTGAAGGTTATCCGGGCAAACGCTACTACGGCGGTTGCGAGTATGTTGATATCGTTGAACAACTGGCGATCGATCGTGCGAAAGAACTGTTCGGCGCTGACTACGCTAACGTCCAGCCGCACTCCGGCTCCCAGGCTAACTTTGCGGTCTACACCGCGCTGCTGGAACCAGGTGATACCGTTCTGGGTATGAACCTGGCGCATGGCGGTCACCTGACTCACGGTTCTCCGGTTAACTTCTCCGGTAAACTGTACAACATCGTTCCTTACGGTATCGATGCTACCGGTCATATCGACTACGCCGATCTGGAAAAACAAGCCAAAGAACACAAGCCGAAAATGATTATCGGTGGTTTCTCTGCATATTCCGGCGTGGTGGACTGGGCGAAAATGCGTGAAATCGCTGACAGCATCGGTGCTTACCTGTTCGTTGATATGGCGCACGTTGCGGGCCTGGTTGCTGCTGGCGTCTACCCGAACCCGGTTCCTCATGCTCACGTTGTTACTACCACCACTCAAAAAACCCTGGCGGGTCCGCG
>OGGI01002445.1_pt1 | contig 10837 bp, 10 predicted proteins | sample 1571051 | NCBI WGS metagenome assembly OGGI01 (sample SAMEA2582075, study PRJEB24529) | metagenome | biome: Human gut stool | place: China | collected 2011 | reverse complement strand
TTGAAGAAGCCTTTCTTGATCCATGCAGGGGTAAAGTTGTTTCCCATAGGCACACGTCCTTTCTTCGGTGTTGCGGCTTTTCCATGTGGTCAATTTGACCACATGGATTTCTTCTGCCGCAACAGGTAGATAAACGTCCGTTTCACCTCATGTAGACAAAATGTCCACATGAGGCGAATTGCCGTTCTCCCTGCATGGATTTCCTGCCCCCTTCCGGCGGCGTTTTCCGGCTCTCCTTCTCAGGGTCATCGCCGGGTATCCCATGCAGACGGTCATTCAGTTCTCAAGGTTCAACGCTGGAACGGCAACAAAAAAAGCCGCCACAAAACAGACCGGTCATGCCTTCGCTTTTTCGGAAGGTCTTGCCAGTCGGTTATGTAGCGACTTGAAAAGTCAAAAAGGGGAGTTGCCCAGCCCCGCAGGTACTGAGCGAATAAGTAAAATATGTAAATATTAAATTGTTGGGATAGATTACCACAAAAATCGAGCCGTGTCAACATAAAGTTTCGAGAACACGTCACTTTCGGCAGCTTGCAAGAAAACACGGTGAAAACTTTGGCAAAAAGAGAGAGGACTGGACGGTGCCAGCCATCTTGACAAGCTGTTATCCTTAAAAAGACGATGCCACGACAGGCAGGAGAACGTACACCATTGGTTCCTCTGCAAGCCTACGCTGGGTGGGCAAAGACCGTCAACTGCCGTGCCCATCCGCGCATCCTTCTGCCACAGAACAGGTGCTTGCCGGAGCCTCTCGCAGCCCCTTTTCCGCATCAGCCGGAACCAAGGTGTAACACACTAGACTTTGCAGGCAAAGTCGTGTGCCAACGAGCGTTCCGCCGCTCTTTGGATTCTTCCCGGAAGCTTGATTCTCAAGCTAAAAAAACACCCGCAGGCGCTTGTATGGCAAAAGCGTCTGCGGGTGTCCGTGCGGAGAAGCAGGGTAAATGAAGTAGATAGGAGTTTGTCAGATCTTATGAAAGCAGAATACGGTTGTTAGAATTAGCGTGTTAACGGGTTCAGGTTAGGAGAAGATGATGCGTTGAATTTTGCTCTCCGCGATCTATCGGCAACGTTGGTTTCAGACAGGGTTACTTGATGAAGCCAACGTGCTTGCAGATCTCTTCAATGGCCTTTTCTTTGCGCTGGTTAAAGATCACCTTGTTTTCCTCAAACAGGTTGCGGCCATCGGTGTCGATGGAAACGATCAGTGGTCCGAATTCCTTGACGCGGCAGTGCCAAAGGGTCTCCGGCATACCAAGGTCGCGCCACTGGGCATCCACGATCTCCTCCACCTCGGTGGCGGCGACGACGGCATTGCCGGCGGGGAACACACAGTGGATAGCACCGAACTCCTTGCAGGCACGCTCGGTGTTGGGACCCATGCCGCCCTTGCCCACGATGACGCGGACACCGGACTTCTGGACGAACTCGTACTCGAACTTTTCCATCCGCATGGAGGTAGTGGGGCCGACCGAGACCATCTCGAATTTGTCGTTTTCCAGCGGGCGGATGATGGGACCAGCGTGGAAAATAGCGGCATCCTTCACGTCCACGGGCAGCGGACGACCTTCCTCAACGAGGCGGCGGTGTGCCACGTCGCGGCAGGTGGTCAGGCTTCCGTTCAGATAAACGATATCGCCAATGTGGACATCCTTCAGGTCTTCTGCGGAGACCGGGGTGGTCAGAATTTTCTTTCCGTCTTTGATGGTCAGCATTACAAAGTCACCCCCGAATGAGTATCAATGGTGTAGTTCAGGTCTTTATCGAAAATGATGTGGCCGCGGCGGTGGCTCCAGCAGCCCACGTTCACGGCAACGCCGATGGCAGAAGGATGACGGGCAGTGTTCTCGATGTGCACGCCCATGACGGAGTACTTGCCGCCCATGCCCTGCGGGCCAAGGCCGATGGAGTTGATGCCGTCCTCCAGCAGCTTCTCCATGGTCGCTGCACGCTCGTTCTCGTTGTGGCTGCCCAGAGGACGCATCAGAGCCTTTTTGGACAGGAGAGCAGCGGTCTCAACAGAGGTCGCCACGCCCACTCCCACCAGCAGCGGGGGGCAGGCGTTGATGCCGTAGCTGGTCATGACGTCCATGACGAACTTGGTCACACCCTCGTAGCCTGCACCGGGCATCAGCACCATGGCCTTGCCCGGCAGGGTGCAGCCGCCGCCTGCCATGTAGGCGTAGATCTCGCACTTGTCGCTGTTGGGGATGATGTCCCACCAGACGGTGGGAGTGCCCTTGCCGACATTGCGGCCGGTGTTGAACTCGTCGAAGGTCTCCACGCTGTTGTGACGCAGAGGGGCTTCGAATGTGGACTTGACCACGGCCTCCTTCAGCAGCCCTTCCACCTCGCCGATGAGCGGGAAGTCCACACCGCACTTTACCCAGAACTGCAGAACACCGGTATCCTGACAGCTGGGGCGGTTCAGCTCCTTGGCCAGCTTCTGGTTGCGCTTCATGGTCTCATAGATGACCTTGGACAGAGGAGCATCCTCCTGTGCGCCCAACTCATCCAGCTTTTTGATGATGTCGTCCGGCAGCACTTTGGCGATATGGCTCACAAAGTTGGCCATATAGGTCGTCATCTGCTGCACCTGTTCCTGTTTGTTCATTCCATTTCCTCCTTGAAAGATTTGGCTTGGTACATTTGTGCATTTGCTTCACTTATTCAACGCTCTGCCCGCATCACTGTGGGAAGAACGGAAATGCGATGGGAAGGATCACCATGCTGACGACGGTTGCGATGAGGATGAGGGGCAGACCGGCTTTTGCATAGTCCTTGAAGGTGTAGCCGCCGGCAGAAACCACCATGGTGTTGGCGGGCATACCGATGGGCGTTGCGTAGGCGCAGGAGCCGCCGATGACACAAGCCATCAGGACAGCGCGGGGGTCAGCACCCATGCCCTGTGCGATGCTCAGGCAGATGGGAACCATCAGGGCGGTGGTGGCCGTGTTGGACATGAAGTTGGTCATGACACAGCACAGGATGAACACCACGAAGGTGAGTACATAGGGAGAAGGATTCTCTCCCAGAGCACCGATAACGAGGTTTGCGATCTCTGCGCCTGCACCGGTTTTGTCCAGTGCGGATGCCAGCGACAGTGTGCCGCCGAAGAGGAAAATCGTCTTGAGGTCGATGGATTTCAGAGCATCCTTTTCGGAGATGACACCGGTGAGGATGAGTGCCAGTGCGCCGATGCCGCCGGTGATGCAGAGCTTGATGCCGATCTGCTTCTCGAAGATCATGCCCAACAGGGTGAGCACCAGAATGACCAGAGACAGCACCTGCTTCCACTGGGGAACGTTGCTGAAATCCTGCTCGGTGCTGAATGCACCCTCATCCTTGACCTCGTGGGTGGGGAGCAGCTTCTCGCCGATGGTGGCGTAGAAGAGGATACCGACGATGAGGATGGGCAGACCGACAATGGCGTACTCGAAGAAGCCGAAGGACATCCCGATCTCATCCAGTGCGCTCTGGGCGATGAGGTTGCCGGGTGCGCCGATGAGGGAGAGGTTGCCGCCCATGGCTGCTGCAAAGACCAGCGGCATCAGCAGCTTGGAGCGGGAGTAGCCGGACTTGGCCGCAATGCCGATGACCACGGGGATCAGCACGGCGGCAGTGCCGGTGTTGGAAAGAACGCCGCTCATCAGGCCGACAATGACCATGATGGCCACGATGAGGCTGCGTTCCGATTTGGCAAAGTGGGTGACGATGCCGCCGATCTTGTTGGCCATGCCGGTCTCAAACAATGCACCGCCGACAATGAACATGGCGACAAAGAGGATAACGTTGCTGTCAATGAAGCCTGCAAAGGCAGTCTTGACGTCCAGCACGCCGGTGACGACCAGACCGATACAGACGATCATGGACGTGACACCAAGGGGGATCTTCTCAAGCACGAACATGACGACTGCGAAGAGAAGAAACAGCAGGGTGATGGTAGATGGGGTCATACTGGGGGTCCCTCCTTTTAACTTTTGATAATGTATCCAATTATCGACGCGACTTCACGCCGACTTGCGGAACTCCCCAGCTGTGCCGGATGGCACAGGGTCTTGTGGTGTCGGCCTTATCCCTTTGACGGCACTTTCCGGAACTTTGGAAGAGGTGCTGTTGCGCCAAAGAGAAGGCCCGCTTGATTCGATTTATATTTAATCTGTGATAATGTATCCATTTGACGACGCAAGAATACACCCAAATCGTGCAGTTGTCAAGAGGTTTCTACGAGAATCGTCGAATCGGATATTCCCGGCGGGGATTTTTGTGCAGGTCTTACAGACGGTTGGATGGTTCCTTGGATGCAATGGTAAGCAAAAAATAGGAGCTGCCTCTGTATGGTGACAGAGACAGCTCCTGCATCATCTTATTTCAGCCGATTTTTGAAATAGCCCTCGGCGCAGTAGATGGCACCGCAGGGATTATGCGCCAGAACGCGGTCTTTTGCAACCAGAGTCGTAACCATTGCGTCCGAATACTTATAGAACATGGAGTCATGCCCAACGCACAGACCGATCTCGATGTTGAATTCGGTATGCTGTTCGTTCAGCAGCTTTGCCTGTGCGATGGGGTTGCACATGGCTTCAAATTCACCGGGATGGATCTTGACTTCCTCCGGAATGCCCACTTCTTCCTTGGAGATGCCGCCGGTTTTGCAGATGACCGATACGACCTCAAAACCGTGTTCCCGGAGCAGGTTAGCCACGATGCGGGCTTCCTTCCGCAGACCCTTACAGAATGCAAGCCCCAGTTTGTGGTAGTCCATCCGCTTGCAGAACTCTACCGTCTCCTTCAGGCGGGGCCACTGGCAGTAGCCCAGTCCTTCAATAGCAGAGCAGTTGACATAGAAATCATGATTCTCCGCCAAAGCATAGCCGCTCCGGGCATCTGCCATGACAGGTTCGTTCCGCATGGGGCAGTTTTTGGGCATTTTATCCGGTTCATTGTTGGCGCAGGCCAGAACGACGCAGTTGGCACAGGTGTACATTTTCCGCTCTCCTTATAAGTAATAGGTCAGTGCATCGTCCATGCTGCGCAGGATATGCTTTTCCATCTCAGCCCGTGCGGCCAGCGCATCACGGGCTTCCAGCGCGGCAAAAATCAGCTTGTGCTCCCGCTGGGAATTGAGGGCATAGTCCAGCTCGCTCATCTCCACGCCGATGGACAGACCATTCCAGAGTTCAGACAGCATCTTTTGCATCTTCTGATTGCCGGATGCTTCCCAGATCTCAAAGTGGAACGACTGGTTGTAGTCAGCGTAATTCCCGGTCTGCTGGTGGGAAAGGGCTTCTTCTGCCGTGTCCACACAGTTCTTGATTTTGGAGAGGTCGGCGTTGTTCTGGCAGCAAAGCATACAGGCCGCCCCTTCCAAGGCGGCGCGTAACTGGTAGTGCTCCCGGATAGTCTTTTCGGTCACGCCCAGCACGATCGCACACTTATTCTGTTTTACTTCCAGCAGACCGTCCCGTGCCAAGATCTGAAATGCCTCCCGCACCGGGGTCACCGAAACGCCAAGCTCCTGCGCGGTGTTTTCCAGCGTCAGTTCCGCCCCCTCCGGGATGCTTTTGGAGATGATGGCTTTCCGCAGGGCGGAAGCTACCCGTTCACGGGCGGGTAGCAGTTTAATGGGTTTCAGTCCCAGCATATTGACTCCTTACCGATAAAATCAGGTGTAACAATTCTTCTTCGTAGCTGCGCCATTCGTTTAAGACCTCCGGCGAGCCCTGCCGGTCGAGCGTCAGCAGATGAGCCAGCCGTCCGTTGACCGGCGCAGGGCGGGCGTTGACCGCAAAGGCAATGTAGGTTTCCTGAATGCTTTCCAGCAATTTGCTGTGGAGCGGATAGGCCAGCGCACTCCGCAGCGTCCGGTGCTGGAGCATCTCACCGCCTGCCAATATGGCATCCTGCGGCAGACAGCGCATGGCCTGACGTTCCAGCTGCGCCCCCAGTGCAAGGATCTGACGCAGGGTATCTTCACTCAGGTCAGCGGCTTTTACATGGTTGTTGGGCAGACGGATGAGAAGCCCCTGATACTCAAGGATCATCAGAGCCTCGCGCACCGGCATCCGAGAGACGCCAAGGCTCTCTGCCAGCTCATTCTGGGTCATCTCGGTCCCGGCGGGTATCTGCCCGGAAAGGATGGCCTGTTGCAGAGCGTCCACCACGCTGCCGTTCTTCTTCTGGATACCGATGTACTCCATAATGCCGCTCCTTTATCATCGTGTTTCTTATATTGTATCCAATTTTCAAGCCAAATGCAAGATACATCCCCGGAGAAAACCAAAAAGCACCCGACAGACGATTTGAAATGATGCCTGTCAGGTGCTGGTGTATGGTTGTTTACTCGATCATCTTAAAATGCTTCAGCGCATCCCGGATAGCTTTTTCCTTCTCGGATGGGCATTTCGGCTGGCGGCTGTTTTCGGACTTGGGCTTGTTGTAGTTTGCTCTCTCCTTAATGCCATACTTCTGCTTGACCTGTGCAATATAGAGGTCGCTCACGTTCAGACCCGTATGTTCCTTGACATATTCCCGGATCTCTTCATAGGTAGCCTTGGTCTCCGCAGCGGTCACGTCCAGTTCGTCCATCTTCAGATCGACCGTGATCTTCTGGTGGATATCCAGTTTGGACAATGCGCATACCGTCTCACAGTGTGTGCTGTGGGGGAACATATCCACTGGCGTGAAGCCTTCGGCGTGGTAGCCTTTCTGGGTCAGGAGAGCGAGGTCGCGGGCCATCGTCTCGGGGTTGCAGCTGACGTAGACCACCCGCTTCGGGGCCATGCGGGCCACGCTCTCGATGAAGGCGGGCGTCGAACCCTCCCGGGGCGGGTCCATGAAGACGACGTCGGCCTTCTGGCCCGCGTCGGCGGCTTCCCGTATCCATGCGGTGGCGTCAGCGGCAAAGAAGCGGGCGTTTTTTACGCCGTTGTGCTTTGCGTTGCCGATGGCGTCCCGGACGGCGTCCCGGTTCACTTCCACGCCCACCACCTGCCGGGCTTTGTCAGAGGCCGTCAGGCCGATGGTGCCGATGCCGCAGTAGGCGTCGAGGACGACTTCTTTGCCGGTGAGGTGGGCGGCATCGACGGCCAGCCCGTAGAGCACGGCGGTCTGGACGGGGTTCACCTGATAGAAGCTGCGGGGGCTGAGGGCGTAGGTCTTGCCGCAGAGGGTGTCGAGGATGAAGCCCTTGCCGTAGAGGACTTTTTCGTCCTCGCCCAAAACGACGCTGGTGCGGCGGGGATTGTAGTTCTGTACGACGGTGGTGACGGGGACGCCCCGCTTTTCGGCCTCGGCCAGCAGGGCTTTCACGAAGTTCTTCGCGCCGGGCAGCACGGGCTGGGCCGTGACCAGCACCACCATCACCTGACCGGTGGCGACGCCCCGGCGGAGCAGGCAGTGGCGGAGCAGGCCGGTGCCTTTGTCCTCGTTGAAGGGCTGGTAGCGGCAGGCGTTGGCGGCGGCGCGGACGGCCAGCATCACCTTGTCCAGTACCTCGTCCTGCAAAAGGCAGCTCTCCACCGGCAGCACCTTGTGGGTGCGGGCCGCGTAGATGCCGGAGGTGAGTTTTCCACCGGCAGCGGGGGCAAAGGTGGAAATCACTTTATTGCGGTAGTGGTAGGGCGTTTCCATCCCCCGGATGGGGGCGACAGGGCCGTATTTGCCCAGCAGGGCGCGGACGTCGGCCTCTTTCTTTTTGAGCTGTGCGGCGTATTCGGTGGCCAGCATCGGGCAGCCGCCGCAGTTTTTGGCGCGAAGTTTGCAATCCATTATCATATCCTCCTGAAACCAGACCGCAGGGTCCATTGCCTTACGGATGGCAGTGCATTTTCATCCAGTACGAGTTGAGCGGCCTGCCAAGGGCTCCCCTAACAGGGAAGCCGGCGAGCGCAGCGAGACTGAGAGGTTTAACCGTACGGGTCATACAGGTCATATTCTTCCGATTCTGCGTGCTTTTCGTTCAGTACAGCGATGGCCTGTTCCAGCTCGCTCTGGGAGCAGCCGCTCTCGCTCACCAGCGCCCGCACGGCCTGTGCGAGGTCGCCGCCAAAGACGGTGTCCAGCCGCTGGCGCATGGTGTAGACGCCGTAGGCCCGGCGGGTGACGGTGGGGGCGTAGAGGTTGTGGTTCTGCTCTTTGGTGCAGGTGACCCAGCCCTTCTCTTCCAGCCGGTATAAAAAGTTCAGCACGGTGGCGGCGGCCCAGCCTTTTTCGGCCAGACGCGCACCGATGTCCCGCCGCGACACGGGCGGTTTGCAGTCCCACAGGGCCAGAAGCACCTGTTCCTCCGCAGCCGAAAGGGCTTTCAGCCTGTCCGGAATGCCATACATGGGGGAGATCTCTCCTTTATGAGTGAAAAAATGATTTTACGTTTGTCTTAGATACTGCTATTGTACCAAAAACCAGGAAAAAGGACAAGAGCAGAAAACCCAGCAGTCATGCGGTTTTCCACTGGATATTTTACAAATGTCTCTGAAAATGTCCTCTGCACGGGGACATTTGTACGCTTCGTGCGCCCGCCCGGGCTTTGATGGCTCAACTTTGTGCAAAGATGCTCTTGTTTTGCACCCCTCAAAACCATTATACTACGGACAAATCCAGAGCACAACGCCCGAACGGGCCGTCAGATAGAGGAAAAGGAGAGGATCCGTCATGGCACGAGTTTATAATTTCAGCGCAGGTCCCAGCATGTTACCCGAAAAGGTGCTCAAGCAGGCTCAGGCAGAGCTGCTCGAATACGGCGACAGCGGCCAGAGCGTGATGGAGATGAGCCACCGCAGCAAGTGGTTCGACGCCATCATCACCGACACCGAAGCCACCCTGCGCCGGGTGATGAACATTCCCGATAATTATAAGGTCGGCTTCTTCCAGGGCGGCGCGACCCAGCAGTTCGCCATGGTGCCGCTGAACTTCATGACCACCGGCAAGGCCGACTACATCGTCACCGGCAACTTCTCCAACCTGGCCGCAAAGGAAGCTGCAAAGTTCGGTGAGGCCAAGATCGTCGCGTCCAGCAAGGATAAGAACTTCACCTACATCCCGGACGTGAACGCCATCGACTACGACAAGGATGCAAGCTACATCCACATCTGCCAGAACAACACCATCTTCGGCACCCAGTATGTCGAGGTGCCTCAGGTGGAGGGTGTGCCGCTGGTGGCGGATATGAGCTCCATGATCCTCTCCAAGCCCGTGGACGTCACCAAGTACGGCTGCATCTATTTCGGCGTCCAGAAGAACGTCGCCCCCGCCGGTATGGCCATCGCCATCGTCCGGGACGACCTGCTGGGCTATGCCGCCGACAATGTACCTACCATGATGAACTACACCACCCTGCTGGCCAAGGACAGCATGTACAATACGCCGCCCTGCTGGTGCATCTACATGACCGGTCTGGTGCTCAAGTATCTGGAAAACGACATCGGCGGCCTTGCCAATATGCAGAAGATCAACGAAGCCAAGGCCAAGGTCCTGTACGACTACCTCGATGGTCAGGACTTCTTCAATAATCCTGTGGAGCACCGCTATCGCAGCACCATGAACGTCACCTTCACCAGCCCTGACCCTGACCTCGACAAGAAGTTCTGCGCCGAGGCCGCAGACGCCGGTTTCGTCAACCTGAAGGGCCACCGCCTCGTGGGCGGTATGCGCGCCTCCATCTACAACGCAATGCCGGCCGAGGGCATCGACAAGCTGGTAGACTTCATGGAGAAGTTCCGCAAAGAAAATGCATGAGTTTTTGTGTATAGGAGATAGGAAAGTATGTTCACCATCAAAACCCTGAACGCCATCAGCCCGGTAGGTCTGGCAAAGCTGAACAAAAACCTGTTCGACGTCTCGGTGGACGCCGACGCCCCTGATGGCATCCTTGTCCGCAGCGCCGACCTGCTGAACACCACCTTCAATGACAACCTGCTGGCCATTGCCCGCGCCGGTGCCGGTGTCAACAATATTCCTCTCGACCGGTGCAGTGAGCAGGGCATCGTGGTGTTCAACACTCCCGGTGCCAATGCCAACGCTGTGGCGGAACTGGTCATCGGTATGCTCATCGCGGGCAGCCGCAATGTGGCTGCTGCCGCCCAGTGGACTCAGGGTCTTGCCGGCGACCCCGCCGTGGCAAAGAGCGTGGAGAAGGGCAAAAAGCAGTTCGTGGGCAACGAGATCAAGGGCAAGACCCTCGGCGTCATCGGCCTGGGTGCCATCGGTTCCCGCGTTGCCAACTGCGCCATCGAGCTGGGTATGGAGGTGTACGGCTACGACCCCTATATCTCCATTGATGCTGCGTGGAACCTGAGCAGTCAGGTCCACCACTGCGTCAACCTGAATGATATGCTGCCCCTCTGCGACTACATCACCATCCATGTGCCGTATCTGCCCACCACCAAGGACATCATCAATGCCCAGACGCTGACCCTCTGCAAGGACGGTGTCAGGCTGCTGAACTACGCCCGCGGTGAGCTGGTGAACACCGACGCCCTGCTGGAAGCTCTTGACACCGGCAAAGTGTCCGGCTATATGACCGACTTCCCCACGGAAGCTCTGCTGGGCCGTCCGGGCGTCATCTGCACGCCTCATCTGGGCGCTTCTACCCCGGAGGCCGAGGACAACTGCGCGGTCATGGCCGCCCAGGAGCTCAGCGACTACCTCAAGAACGGCAACATCACCCACTCGGTGAACATGCCCGAGGTGCATCAACCCCGCGCCGGCGGCAAGCGCATCTGCATCATCCACAAGAACGAGCCGGGCATGATCAGCCAGATCACCGCCCTGACCACGGAGGCGGGCCTGAACATCGAGAACATGGTGAACAAGAGCAAGAAGAACATGGCCTACACCA
>OGGI01002439.1_pt1 | contig 10863 bp, 9 predicted proteins | sample 1571051 | NCBI WGS metagenome assembly OGGI01 (sample SAMEA2582075, study PRJEB24529) | metagenome | biome: Human gut stool | place: China | collected 2011 | reverse complement strand
ATGACCCTGCACATTTGTGTTCGTCGAAACTGTATTCAGTTTTCAAAGGTCTACCATGTTGCTTAATCACAACATTTATTATTTTATCAAATCTCTAATTGCCTGTCAAGAAGAAATTTATTTAATTTCAAAGCCAAGCAAATCAGCGACTTAACTAATATATCAAATTGTCAAAGTAATGTCAAGAAGTTTTTTCTGATCATTAACGACCGAACAGCTGACTGCCATCCAATCGCTTTGACAACAATAAATACTATACAGGTTTCCCAAGGGTTCGTCAACGCTATTTTCAAACTTTCTAAATCTATTTTAGGCTTACGAACTAGTACTCCATAAAGTTCAATATGATTCGTTATTTAACGAACAAAAAGTGATTAGAAACCAACTGTTATTCAGATTGCAATCTATGATTTATCAGCGGCTCATCTACTTATTAATTCCAACGATAAATAAAAAAACACGCTGCAAATCTGCAAGACGTGTTTTTAGTGTGCTAAATATTATTTTTCTTCTTCATCAGCAGTCTTTTCTGGACGCATCGTTGGGAAGAGAATAACGTCACGAATCGACTTGGCATCCGTCAAAAGCATTACCAAACGGTCGATACCGATCCCCAGACCACCCGTTGGCGGCATTCCGTATTCCAACGCCTCAACATAGTCCAGATCAACTGGTTCGGCCTCATCGTTACCATTAGCCTTTTCCTTGGCCTGCATTTCAAAACGATACTTCTGGTCGATTGGATCGTTCAGTTCGCTAAAGGCATTGCCCATTTCACCGCCAGCAATGTAAAGCTCAAACCGGTCTGCCATTTCAGGATTTTCTTGGTTCCGCTTAGCCAGTGGCGATACCTCAACAGGGAACTCATAGATAAACGTTGGCTGAATCAAGGTGTCTTCAACAAATTCGTCAAAGAAGGCACTCAGAATATGACCCTTTGACCACCATTTTTCATACTTAACGTGCTTTTCTGCCGCCAGCTGACGAGCTTCTTCATCGGTCTTGATTTCCTTAAAGTCAATGCCCGTCTGTTCCTTAACAGCATCGTTCATCGTAATCCGCTTGAATTCGCCGCCAAGGTCAATCTCAGTACCTTGATAGGTAATCTTGCCATCATCAGAGACTACCTTGGCAGCCGCCTTAATGATCCCTTCCGTTTCGTCCATGACATCCCACAGATCCCAGTATGCGGCATAGGTTTCAATCGTTGTAAATTCTGGATTATGCTGCAGGTCCATCCCTTCATTACGAAAGACCCGTCCCAGTTCATAGACCCGTTCAAAGCCCCCGACGATCAGCCGCTTCAAATAAAGCTCCGTCGCAATCCGCAGATACATGTCAATGTTTAAGGCATTATGGTGCGTAATAAATGGCCGTGCATTGGCACCACCAGCCTGAGTATTCAGAATTGGCGTTTCGACCTCGGTAAAGCCATGGTCATCCATGTACTTACGAATTGCCTTGATAATCGCCGTCCGTTGGTGGAAACGCTTAAAGCTTTCTGGGTTGGCAATCAGATCCAGGTAACGCTGGCGATAGATGGTTTCTGGATCCTTAACCCCTTCCCATTTGTTTGGCAGTGGCCGCAAAGCCTTGGACAGAAAGGTAATCTCACGCGCACGAATCGTCAGTTCACCGGTGTTGGTCTTGATGACGTCACCTTTGATTCCCATGAAGTCGCCAAGATCGGCCCGCTTAAAGATATGGTATTGTTCATCGCCAACCATATCCTTGCGCGCGTAGACCTGAATTTTGCCCGTCCGATCAACGAAATCCGCAAAGCCCGCCTTACCGCTGCTGCGTTTGCGCATCATTCGGCCGGCAATGGGGACCATGTTTGCTTGTTCAAGCAGCTCGTCTTTATCTACCTGATCAAATTGTTCATGCAGATCCTGAGCCAAGTGGTCGCGATGGTAGCGACGGCCAAATGGTTCAATTCCTGCTGCTTTGAGTTCATCCATCTTTTCGTGACGAACGCGCATTTGATCCAGTTCTTGTGACACTAGTCTTCCTCCTCAATTTTTGCCTGGCGTTGAGCACGATGCATCTCTTGCTGTGCCGCCCGCTTTTGTGTTTCCTCCAAGAAACGATCGAAAATATCAATCATTTCCTGCTGCGTTTCCGCTTCAACCAACGCTGCCTTTGTTCTGGCCGCCCGGGGAATTCCCTTGATGTAGAAGGTTGATTGTCCCCGGAACTCACGAACGCCAACATGCTCGCCTTTTAATTCTACCAAACCAGCTAAATGCTCCTTGGCCATCGCGATTTTTTGCTCTGGCGTAGCTTCTGGAAGCAGTTCACCCGTTTCCAGATAATGAGCTGTCCGCTTAAGCATCCATGGATTACCCATTGCTGCCCGGCCGATCATGACTGCGGTTGCTCCCGTCTCATCCAGCATCCGTTTGGCATCTTCTGGCGTTTTAACGTCACCATTACCCATAAACGGAATCGTCAATGCATTGGCCACTTCTTTTAGGATATTCCAATCTGCGTGACCTGTATACATCTGTTTGCGAGTCCGACCATGCATGGCGATTGCCTGGGCACCGGCACGTTCGGCTGCCAATGCGTTTTCGACGGCATAGATGTGCTTATCATCCCAGCCGATCCGCATTTTGACCGTAACTGGTTTTTTAACGGCATCGACGACATAAGAAACCATTTCATAAACTTTATTTGGATCCAACAGCCATTTTGCTCCGGCATCGGTGTTAACGACTTTGTTAACTGGACAGCCCATGTTGATGTCAATTACATCAGCTTCGGTATTTTCATCGATGAATTTGGCTGCTTGAACCAAAGTCTCCTTTGTACCGCCAAAAATCTGAATGCCCATCGGATGTTCGATCGGCTCAACCTTCAGCATTGACAGGGTCTTTTTGTTGTGGTACATAATGCCGCGATCAGAAATCATTTCGCAGACCACGTAGCCAGCGCCAAACTTTTTACAGATGACACGGAACGCAGAGTTGGTAACTCCAGCCATGGGAGCTACTACGACTTGATTTGGAATCGTAACATTGCCAATTTGCCATTCCACAAAAATATCCTCCTTAAAATTGCAATCAAAACGATTGTAGCCTAATCATTGCCAGATTAGCAAGCCAGACCCTCAGCAATTCTAATTTAATCATAGGTCTGCAGGCCGCGACGTAAAATCAGCAGCACTATTCCGATCATCATACCAACAATCAGATCAGCAACCGTACAGACTGCAAATAACTTAAAATAGCCCAGTCTTTCAATAACCAAACCGCCAAACAGCGGCCCAAGCGCCTTGCCAAGCGATGAAAATGCATTGACCATCCCTTGCCCGCGACCTTTTTGAACAACCGGCGACAAGCGATTGACATATGCGGGCACGCCTGGAATCAAAAGCGACTCGCCCAGCGTCAGCACAACCATCGCCAAGACAAACTGCCCATAGTGAGCCGCAAAAAGCAGCAGCATAAACGAGCCAGCCATAAAAAAAGATCCCAGAATCACTTGAAGATCAAGCGTCGCATGGTAGCGGCCAATCCAGTCAAGCAGCAGCTGAAAAATAATGATCAAAACGCCATTGATCGTCCAAAGCATGCCATAACGCCCCGTTGATATGCCAAACCGTGCTAGATAGACTGCCAGATTGCTCATCCACTGCTCATACATGACCCAGACGACCACCAGCCCGAGCAGCAAAACGATGATTACGAAAAGATTGCGCTTGCCAGTCAAATCAGCTGGTGCGTCAACAGTTTGTCTGACTGGGCACTCACCATGCAGCTCAACTTTGGCGAACTTAATGCCAACGATAATCAGACTGACCAGATAGATCCCGGCAATCAGCACAAACAGCCAGCCAATTCCCTGTTCATAGATAAAGCCAGTCAGTCCCGTACCGACTACCAGACCGATGTTTTCAGCCAGATAAAGCTGATTGAAGACCTTAACGCTGGGATATTTTTTGACTCTGGTCCCCATTGAATTGATAAAGGTTAAAATCCAGCCATTGCCAAAACCAAAAATACATAACAAAATGGGATAGCTTGGCCAGCCATGCATAAAGATCAACAGCGTTACGGCCAGAAGCGTAATCAGCTGGCCAAAAAGATTCAAGCCAAACGTATGCCCGCGATCAAATCGGCTGCCTGCTGCAATACTGCCGATTACGTTGGCACTGGAATAGCACAGTAGAACCACCCCAGCCAGAACCAACGACTGATGCAGCTGATTATGCATATAGATCGTCGTCACCGGCCATACGCAGCTATAGCCAACGTTATTTAGAAAAGCCAGTCCACCCAGCCATTTAAACAAATCGTCTTTCAAATCGCTCACCTATCTTTTGACAATTGCCTTAATTTTCAGTGGTCAGATTCAAAATGTCAATCAGAGACCGGCAGCTGGCTGTTAAAAATATCCAAAACTGCAAAAAATCCCGGGCTCAGCTGATGAGCGCGGGATTTTGCTTGACTATGCCTTGTCGCTGATGGTGGCTTGCTTTAAGATCACTTCCAAGTCCTGCTTGTCAAACTGATACTTCTTGCCGCAGAACTGACAGACGATTTCAGCACCTTCATCTTGTTCAATCATTTCCTTTAGATCAGCCGGTTTGATCGTTGCCAGGGCATGTGCAAAGCGATTTTTGTTGCAGTGGCAGACATATGATACCGGCATCGTCTGCAGCATCTTGAGTTCTTCATCAGGGAACAGCAGATGCAGGATGTCTTCTGGCGTCTTACCTTCCAAAAGCAGATCCGATACTCTCGGCATACCTTGAATGGCCGTTTCCAATTTGGTAATGGCCTCATCGCTAGCACCGGGCATTACCTGGACCATAAATCCACCAGCTGCCTTAATCGAATCATCTTTTTCAACAAAGACCGACAAGCCGACTGCCGAGGGAATCTGTTCCGACTTGGCCAGATAATAGGTAAAGTCATCACCCAGCTCGCCTGAGATCAGATCAACCTCGCCAGTATAAGGCGTCTTGTCGCCTGGCGTCATCGTTGTTACCGAAAGCGTTCCTTGGCGGCCAATCGCACCGGCAACATCAATCTTGCCAGCATCGTTCAATGGCAGATTGACGTGCGGGTTTTTCATATAGCCCTTAACCTCGCCGTGAGCCGTACCATCAGCGACGATGTAGCCAACTGGCCCATTGCCTTGAATCTTAACCGTCATGCCGGCTTTTTCATCCAAGCTGGACGTTGATAATAGCAGCGTGCCGATAAGGGTGCGTCCTAAAGCTGCCGAGCTGGCACTCCAGGTATCGTGAATCTCATGGGCTTTTTCAACCAGGTTGGTAGCACGCACTGCATACGCACGAAACATTCCATCCTTGGTCATGCTTTTTACTAAATAGTCATTGTTTTCCATCATTGGTCACCTTTTCTAGTTTTGATTCCATAATAAAACAGGAGCGGCGACCGGTGGTCAAAAACGCTCCTGTTAATTGGCAATTATGCCTGATCATCATGATCGTCATGGTGGTCATTTTGATCGTTTGAAGCTGAGTTGTCTGGCGTTTGTGAAGCATGATCCGATTCAGCATCGTTGTCATGATCGTCCTCTACTTTTTCAGTTTCGCGACGTTCCAAAGCACGCTTGGACTCTTCAAAAGTTGCGGCATGCTGTTCGTCTTCAGCAGCTTCAACATCGGCTTCTGGCATCTTCCCAGTCTTGTACAGACTCAGAATCTGCTTTTCGTTCAGCGTTTCGTACTTGAGCAGTGCCTCGGCAATCAGCTTATGCTGTTCACGGTGCGTCTCGATGATGTGAAGCGCTTGTTCATGACCTTCATTCAAGATCCGCTTGATTTCTTCATCAACCAAGGCAGCCGTATGTTCTGAGTAGCCTGCCTGATCATAGCCTTGGCCAGCAAAAACCTGTCCAGAGCTCTGCAGCTCAACCGGACCGATCTTGTCGCTCATCCCGTATTGGGTAACCATGGCCCGCGCAATCTGCGTTGCCTGTTCAAAGTCATTGGAAGCCCCGGACGACTGTGAATGGAAGATGATTTCTTCAGCTGCCCGGCCACCCATCAGACCAGCAATCTGCTCTTCAGCATTTTTCTTGCTCATCAACATCTGGTCTTCACGCGGCAGCATGATTGCATACCCGCCGGCGCGGCCACGTGGTACGATCGTTACTTTATGAACGACCCGTGCATCGTTTAAGACCAGCCCAACGATCGTGTGGCCGGCTTCGTGGTAGGCAACGGTTTCGCGTTCTTTTGGCGAAACGACCCGATCACGCTTGGCTGGACCAGCGATCACGCGGTCTTCGGCTTCATCAACGTCAGCGGCTGAAATCTCGTTTTCATTGCGCCGGGCAGCCAGCAATGCCGCCTCATTCAGCAGGTTGGCCAAATCGGCACCCACGAATCCCGGCGTCTGCTTGGCAATTTCCTTTAAGTCGACATCTGGTCCCAATGGCTTGTTGCGGGCATGAACGCGCAGAATTGCTTCACGACCCTTGACGTCAGGAGCACCGACCAGAATCTTCCGGTCAAATCGGCCTGGCCGCAACAGTGCTGGGTCCAAAACGTCAGCCCGGTTGGTGGCAGCCATTATGATAACGCCTTCATCACCATTAAAACCGTCCATTTCAACCAGCAGCTGGTTCAGAGTCTGTTCACGTTCATCGTGACCGCCGCCCATGCCAGAGCCACGCCGCCGACCAACGGCATCGATTTCGTCGATAAAGATGATTGATGGCGCGGCCTTCTTGGCTTGGTCAAACAGGTCACGAACCCGGCTGGCACCAACCCCGACAAACATCTCAACGAAATCAGAACCTGAAATCGAGAAGAATGGTACGCCGGCTTCACCCGCAACGGCTTTGGCCAGCAGCGTCTTACCAGTACCTGGAGGCCCTTCAAGCAGCACACCGGATGGAATCTTGGCCCCCAGCCGCGTGAATTTCTTTGGATTCTTCAGAAATTCAACGACTTCAACCAGTTCCTGCTTTTCTTCTTCTTCACCAGCAACGTCAGAGAAACGGACCTTGTTTTCCTTGGCATTGGCGGGCTTGGCCTTAGACTTGCCAAAGTTCATCATCCCGCCGCCACGACCGCCTTGACTGGCTTGCCCCATCATCATGTAGAAGAAAAATACCATGATGATCAATGGCAAAATGGTAAACAGCAGGTTCATCCACAGGCTGTTGGATTCTTCGGCCTTGGTGCTGATGGTAACGTTGTGCTTTTCAGCATACTTCTGCAGCTGACTGAGCGTTACGTCGCTGTCCAACACTGAGCTTTGGAAGCTGGTCGTGGTACTGCTCTTTTGCCCGACGATCGAGAACCCGGCATCGCTGCCGCTGACCTTCTGTGGCTTGCGGTAGGTACCAGTGATCTTGTAGACTCCGCCGTCTGGTTGAAGTTGGAAGCTCTTAACCTTATTGTTCTTCAATTCGGTAACAAAAGTGCTTTGGGAAACGTTTTTGCTTTGCGTATCCGTACTGCTTCCTCCAAAGAAGAAGTAGGCAATTCCCATAATGCACAAAAAGATTATCGCATAGAAGAGCACGTTATGAGCGAATCCATTATTTTTACGATTGTTGTTCATAACAACCTCCTATCCAACGGCAACGTTTAATTTATTTTGATGGACTAAATGATAGCATAATTGACCATCATTGACCATCATTGACCATTATTTGATCAACTATTTGCTATATACGGAAGGCTTTAGGATTCCTACGTATGGCAGGTTTCGATAGTAGCCCTGGTAGTCAAGGCCATAGCCGACCAAGAACTCGTTTGGAACGACAAAACCAACATAGTCAGCCTCGATTTCGACTTTGCGGCCCTCTGGCTTATCCAGCAGCGTACATACCTTGACGCTGTTGGCACCACGCTCGCCTAACAGATCAACCAGATAGCGCAGCGTGCGGCCAGTGTCGACGATATCTTCCATGATCAAGACGTCTTGGCCCTCCAGATCAGCCTTCAAGTCATGAATCAATTTGATCGTCCCAGTCGACTCGGTGCCGCCGTAATAGCTGGAAACGTCAATAAAGTCCAGCTGTGCGTAACAGGTCATCTTTTTAAACATATCAACCGAAAAAGGCGCCGCGCCAGTCAGTACTGAAACCACCAGCGGCTTTTTGTCGGCATAGTCGGCATTGATCTGCTTAGCCAGGCGATCTTCAGCAGCATTGATCTCTTCAGTGCTGTACAAGACGCGTTCAATATCGTTGTTCATTTATCTGCTCCTTTTAGCATTTTCGTTGGGCAACTACAATGATTTGGCATTCTTGGTCTTCAGCAGCGCCGCTTGACTCATCCAGCCAGGCAAACTTATGGCCAACTACCCACAGCACCGTCTCAGCAGCCGTAGTCAAAACCGGTTGCTCCTGGCGCTGCTGCTGCGGTACCTTGTCGTTGATCAAGACGCGCCGAACCTTTTGATGGCCGCCACTTTTTAAGCGCAGCCGATCGTCTTTTTGCCAGCTTCTTAATCTAAGCGGTAAGGCATCAGGCCGCAGCTTGAATCTGGCCAGCACAATGGCGTCTTTAGGCAGCTGATCCCTACTAAAGACCCCAAACGTCAATTCATCGTTAATTTCATGCCATTGGCCCAATTCTACCACAGCTGCGGACTTTTTTTGCGAATTAGAATCGACAAAGTGTATGCAGGAACCGGTGTCGAGCTGCATTTGAGTTGAGCAGAATGATAAAAAAGACCTCCAGAAACCGGTATGATTCCGGAACTGGAGGTCGTAGATTTTTATGATTTCTTATATGATTACATAAGTCCCGGGATCAGAAGCGGAACATATACGATCATGAAGAATACGATGATCAGTCCGATCAGGTACGGGATAACAGATTTGGAGATCCGCTCGATCGGAAGTCCCGTGATACCGGAAGCAACGAACAGGTTGATGGCAACCGGCGGTGTGATCATACCGATGGCGATACCAACTACGAAGAGGATTCCAAAATGTACGGTGCTGATGCCCATGGCCTTGACAAGCGGCAGGAACACCGGGGAAAGAATGATGATCGCGGAGGAGGTCTCCATGAAGACTCCTGCGAGCAGGATGATCAGGGAGATCAGGAACATGATCACATACTTGTTTGTGGAGATTCCGAGTACTCCGGATGCGATCGCCTCCGGGATTTTGTAGTTTGCGAGAACCCAGCCGAACGGACCGCTGCATGCGATGATGATCATGATAACGGCAGATGTCTTTGCACTTCCCTTCATGATCTCAACGAGACCCTTGAGATCAAGGTCGCGGTAGATAAAGAAGGAGACGAAGATCGCGTAGATGACCGCTACGGCAGCCGCCTCAGACGGTGTGAAGTAACCGGAGAAGATTCCGCCGAGAATGATCAGCGGCATTAAGATTCCCCAGATTGCTTCCTTGAAGGTGTGGAGCACGTTTCCTACAGAGAACGCTTTTCCCTTCGGGTAGTTGAACTTGCGTGCCTGATAGAGGGAGATCGCAACGAGGATCACGCCCATTAAAATTCCCGGGATAAATCCGTTTTTGAAAAGAGTGTTTACGCTGTCCTCAGAGATAACGGCGTATAATACCATCGGAACGGACGGCGGGATAACGACACCGATGGTTCCGGCAGCTGCGATCAGGGCAGCCGCGGAGTCTTCACGATAACCACGTTTCTTTAACTCCGGGATCAGAGTCGCGCCGACAGCTGCTGTTGTAGCGGCACCGGAACCGGAGATCGCCGCGAAGAACATACCTGCGAGGACGGATACGATGGAAAGACCGCCCTTTAACATACCGAGCAGAGACTCAGCAAACTCAACGAGCACCTTGGAAACCTTACCTTTTGCGAGAAGATCACCGGCAAAGATGAAGAACGTGACCGCGATCAGGGAGAAGGAATCGGTGCTGGCGAACATACGCTGCACGAGGATCAGGAGCTTTACATCGCCTTTTAAGAGAACGAGGAGAGCTGCGGCTGCGATCGCGAATGCGACCGGAACACCGATCAGGAGCAGAACGATAAAGGAAATAAATAATAATGCTGCCATTTTATGCCTCCTCCTTTCCGAATAAGAGTCCGAGAACTGCATCTACTGCATGGACGAACATGAGGCCGCATCCGACCGGGATGCAGAGGTAAATGTATTTCATGGGAAGACGCATCGCTGCGGACAGCTGGTTTCCCTGTTTTCCGAAGTATTTCATACCATAGATGATCACGACAACAAAAAGAACTGTGCAGACCACATGGACGAGAAGTTTTAAGACTTTGCTTAATGCGGCCGGAACCATATCCTGAACGAAGGTGATGGAGATATGGCCGCTGTGCTTGTATACACAGCTTGCGCCTAAAAATGATGACCAGACTAAAAGGTAACGGGTCGCTTCCTCACTCCAGGAGAGTGCGGTGAATGCCATACGGCAGACGATCTGTGCGCCGGTGATAACGACCATGGCGCCGAGCATGACAACGATGATGTAGGAACAGATGGTGTCCAGAACATCGCTGAGTTTATGAAAACCTTTAACGAAAGCCAACGGTGTTTCCTCCTTTTTAAATCCTGAGCGGTTACTGCTCACGACAGGCGTTTTCCGCAGCCATCATCTGTAAGGGGACGCCGGCGGCAGGTCCTGCAGGTGTGGAAAATGCTTATCGTGAACAGTAACCATGAAATGTGTTTAAGATGGGACCGGCTGCACAGGAGATCCTGGGCAGCCGGGTCAGATCACATGCTGAAATTCCGACTGCGAAAGCAGTGCCAGCGGATATCAGTACAAAAAGTTACGATCCAGAAACCGGGATTACTTTAAAGCATCCTGGATTCTTGTGATGTAGTCAGCGTAATCCGGATATGCATCGTATACGCTCTGAACAGCAGCACGGAAGCTGTCAACATCCGGGTTTTCTACGACTTCCAT
>OGGI01002428.1_pt1 | contig 10921 bp, 9 predicted proteins | sample 1571051 | NCBI WGS metagenome assembly OGGI01 (sample SAMEA2582075, study PRJEB24529) | metagenome | biome: Human gut stool | place: China | collected 2011 | reverse complement strand
ATAAAGGAAGGTATGAATTTAATAACAAATGTATCCAAAAAATCAAATCTATTGATAAAGATATCACAAATTCATTTATTCATTATAACTTTACAAACACCTTATTAGATACATTACGAAAAAATAATTCGAATATTTGAGAACCCTATGACCGACGTTCATTCCCAAGAAACCCGGAGCTATAATATGTCCCGGATCAAGGCAAAAGACACCAAGCCAGAGCTTCTTGTCCGGAAATACCTTTTTTGTAAAGGTTTCCGTTACCGGGTAAATGCGAAAGACCTGCCCGGTAAACCGGACATCGTCCTTCCTAAATACAAAACGGTCATCTTTATTCATGGCTGTTTTTGGCACGGCCACGAAGGGTGCAAATATTTTGTCATCCCAAAGACACGTACAGAATGGTGGACTGAAAAAATCCGGAAAAACAAGGAACGGGATCAGCAGGAACACGAAGCCCTCCGAAAAACGGGGTGGAATATTATAACAGTGTGGGAATGTCAGCTTAAACCAAGGAAAAGAGAGCAGACTCTGGAAGGTATCCTGCTTTTATTGCAAAAAATATATCTTGATCTACAAAAAAAACCTATTATCACACCCTATACACCTCCGGCAACAGAGTTTCCGATAGTTGCAGAACCGCCATCGCCTTACGGAGATGATTAATTTTGTTTTTCCTTAACAAAAGAAGTAAAACCCGATAAAGTCATAATTCTGGACTGAAATTCTTTATCGAAAGAATTCAGATATTGAGCAGGAACCACCAGGCAGACATTTTCATGATACATTTCTGAAAGCTGATTTCTGGAAATACCCTGTTGTAAAGTAAACAAATGTTTTACCGGAACATTATCAGCTTCATTCAATACCTGTCTCCATCGATCTTTACAAGTTGTTTTGGCTCCTAAACACACTAATTTATCTTTCGGAAAACTTTTATCATGATATTCCCTCCCACCCGGAAATATGAAATCCGGTTTTTTATTATCCTCCGTTACAACCTGAGCTTCGAAACGCAAATCCGCACAAGTAAAAATCCGTGCCAAATGATGTTCCAATGATTTTCCCGCTCTGCTCTTCCGGCGATTTAAAAGGGTATTGGAAAAAGCTATCAATTCGTCCATACTTTCAAACGGAGTTCTAAGCCTATCCCCATAAAACTTTGTTTCGAATGCTTTAAACAACTTATATTCCGCATCTATCCATTGCAGTAACCATTTATCAGCTTCTTTGTTGATCATTTCATCAGATAAACCATAAGACCGGATAACACATTCTCTGGCACCATCAGACATCGTAGACGTAGAAGGAAAATCAAAATGTTGGTTTATAAAATCATAGAACAGCACTTTAATCTGAACCTCCGGTTCATAGAAATTTCTTTTTTCTATCAACCGGTTTGTCTGGTCAGGTGAAATACTAAAAGAAGCCAGAAAATCTTCAATATCCTCATCCGCTGACAAGATAAATCCTGAATAATCATCCGAATCTATCTGACAAATTATAATAAGATCTCCAACATTGTCCTCCTGAAAAAAAAGGAAATTCTTTCCCAAACGGGTTAACCGATACTCATTACGTGTACCGCTGCCATAATAAATAAAACGACTAACAGTCTCAAAATCATTCTGCCATCTGATTTTTATAAAACGATCCTTATTAGTCCCCTTTATTCCCGGAGCATCAAACATCAGCGGCCAACAATTTTTAGGAATATAAAAACCTGCCTGATGAGCACCGGTAGCCCCGACGTCATTAGCCGATATAAATTTACAAAAAGCATATCGGGCCTTATTTACAGCAGTAATGGCATAGCCTGTCATTTCATTCATCCGGGTGGTAATTTAAAAGGGATTCTGTAATTTTACCGGCAACAGCCGTGATCAAAGGTACTACGACCGAGTTTCCACATTGTTTATAGGCTTGTATTTCGGATACAGCGTCAATAATGTATTTATCCTCATATCCCATCAACCGGGCACACTCACGAGGTGTCAGACGACGCGGATTTTTCCCTTCTTCCTGCGGAATCAGAATTTCAGCTCCATCCTTATAATACCTTGCACTTAAGGTCCGCGCAATTCCATTCTTATCTACCAAACCAAATCCGAAACCATTTCCTTTTGCTTTGTGTTTCTCTGCATACATTTTCAGATAAGTCCACAATTTATCGGATAAAGTATATTTCTTTTCAACTTCAGGATCAAGTATTTCAGCAATACAAGCCACCGAATCTGGTTTTTCGGGAAATGAAAAATTTTCTTTACCGTGAAAATATCTGTTATCAAAACCGACGATTATAATACGCTCCCGGTGCTGAGGTACATATCCCTGACCATCTAAAACCTTATAATAAATGGAATAATCCAGTTCCCGAAGAGTCCCCTCAATAACTTTAAATGTATTTCCCTTATCGTGAGATAACAGATTTTTCACATTTTCAAGGAAAAAAGCCTTCGGACGCTTACGGCGGATTATTTCTGCCACATCAAAAAAAAGCGTTCCCTGCGTTTTATCCAGAAAACCGGTTGCTCTTCCCAGACTATTCTTCTTCGACACCCCTGCAATAGAAAAAGGCTGACAAGGGAAACCGGCACAAAGAATATCAAAGCCATCGGGAATATACTTTTTCGTTTCCTCTTTGGTTATATCCCCGAAAGGTATTTCCCCAAAATTAGCAAAATAAGTTTTCTGGGCATACTTATTCCATTCCGAAGAATAAACACACCGTCCGCCATGTTTCTGCATAGCCAAACGGAATCCCCCCATGCCGGCAAACAAATCTATAAAAGTAAACCGGGGATTTTCCGGAACCGGATAGGGTATATCAAAGACATCCCGGAACAAACCATACTGCCGTGCATCTTCAGCCACCTGATCCGGATTTACCAAATCAGGAAAGAAATATTGAACCAGATGCTTTATCTCTGCAATTCCATCCTCTTTATAAGTATCCTCTGCGTGAGTATTCTGATTATGCAAATAATGGGTTACCACCGCCAATTGATTTTCCAGCGATTCAGGACCATAAATTTTTACACATACACGTTGTCCGGTTATATCTCCGATGAATATTTTCTCCGGAAACTCCAGTATATTCCCCACCGATTTATCTTTCTTCATTATCACAAATAACAGTCAGTTTATTACTGACAAAGATAAACTTTTAGTACGGAAAACTAAAACCGGAAGCTGTAATCAACAATAAAATTCAGAAAAAAACTTTCCCCTCTTTCTCAGACAATCCTTTCCTCAAAAACAATGCATTCCTTTACGATTTTCTGTGTCTCCAAAGAAGTTACAACACTTTCATCGGTAATAAGAGATAAGATTCTTTTTCGTTCAAAAACCAGAATATTTTCTCCAAAACAATGATGTTCAAAAAACTTAGACTTTTGGTAATCTACCAAAGAATAGGGAATAAAAAGAGCATAGGAAATTTTATTCAGATACATTCGCAGAAAACGATTGTATTGTTTAGTTTCCGATAATTTATGAGGCCAGTTTTTTCTACAGGCACACTGACCAAAAACTGAAATATAATTTCCTACATCATCTGGAAACAAGCCCCAGACAGCCAGATCACCACCTAAATACTGAGTACCTTTAGGAGAAGTGGTCTCAATATATTCCTCGTCAACTTCCACCTTCATTTCTTTAGTCAGCTGCTTTACTTTAGCCCTGGCATATCCATGAAATGCCGATTGCTTTCCTAAAGGCTTGACAATAGCATGAGAAAGTAAATAATTTTTTAAAACAATAACAGACAACTGTTCAAATTCCTGGGTAATATCACCTGTAAACTGCTTAAAGACATTTAAATTGGAAGATATTACCAACTAACGATAAATCGTCTTTTAATCTAAAACAACCTCCCTGGCAAGTAAAAGCATAATCCTCACCAAAGATTTGTCAGAATGGTCATACTTCACAGAATTGATTTATGCAAAAAAAATTATTGTAAAGCAATAATCAAAATCCAATAAAACACAGAAACTGACAAAAAGAAAAACCGCGATGGCTATTAGCGGCCATCGCGGCAAGGTTTTCTCTGTTGCTACCCTTCTTCCCTACTTCCGGAAGCAGCCGTTTCGGCAGCAGGCTCCACCACTATCGTGTATATCCCCGGCAACACAAAGCTACGTCCCAGGTTCCACACCCGGAGGTCGGCCCTGTATGTGCCCACTGGGATCGGATGATCCTTCGCGATCCGGAACACCCCGGTCAATACCACCTCTACCTGCGAGGCGATCACGGCCTCCACTTCCCGGCCCGAGTCATCACGCAAGGCTGCCAGTTCGTAATATATGGGAAAAGTACCGATCACCCCCTGTATCTTCTCCGATTGATAGGGGATTGAATCCCGGCTGTCCGGAGCAAGGGCAATCCGGAGCGTATCGGTGACATACCCGGCTTCGCCCGTTTCCAGATATCCCTTGGTGATATCATCGCAACTGTAAAACCCGATCCCTGCCAGGATCAGCATTCCTAATATTCCTATTTTCATAATATATTCTTTTATCTTTTGAATTTTAACCGAATTTCCCTTCAACGTCCTCCTGTCCTCTCCTCACTACCGTCCACCACCGGGTCGGCCATCTGAAAGGTGGTCGACAACGAATGCACCACGGCATTACCGGTCATGATATCCCCCGAGGCCACGCGCCCCGTATGACCCGATTCCAGGAAGTGGAAACCGATGCCGTCCGCTCCGATGTCCGGCATCCCCTGCCAGCTGCCCTTCACCCGGTACACCCGCAAATCCAGACCGTTCAGGGTTTCAAAAACCGTTCCCCCTTCCAGCGTACCCTGCACCTCATAAGGGAAATCCACCCGCACATGCCGTCCTGCAATCACATACGACAACAGAATCTCCCGGCACAATGCATCCGGCATATCCGCCACCGAGCGGTAAACCAGCTCCCCCTCCCCGTCCGTCGTTCGCAAAAGGAACTGCACGATACTCAGATTCGTCAGACCGAACACCGTCATCTGCGGACAATCCGGGTCTTTGCCGTCGAACAGGTCCGCCAACCCGGCCTTCCGGATCATGATCACCAGCGAGTCCCAGTTGCCGTGCCCCGCCTGCATATATTCCCAGGCCGTACCGTCGTAAACCCCGTTAGCCAGACCTGTATCGTGGAACGTATCTTTTTCACAACCGCCTGTTCCGCAAGCGATGACGAACATTATTCCTATCATATAATTTTTCATATTCCATATATTTTTTGTTGTTTCCCCGCCGGAAAGGCATCCCCCCCGGCAGGAAAACACAGATTATAAATCGACGGCTCAAAACTTTCCTACCCAGTAAGCCGTCTGTTTCACCTTCGGGTTATTGTTCATCGCATCCAGAGACACCGGCAGGAACAAAGCCCCGGCCGCCACATCCGTTTCCGTCAGATCACGGAAGCCCCCTTTCAGCAGGTTATAGGTGTGATTGCGCATATAATCGAAATACCGCACCCCCGTCTGAAACAGCAACTCCCTGTCGCGTTCCAGCTGTATCGCCCGCCGGAGATCACCCTCCGCCTCCGAATAACCGGCCACGCCCGCACGGCGGCGGACAACATCCAGGTCGGCAACGGCCCCTTCCCGGTCACCCGTCGCCGCTTTCATCTCCGCCCTCAGCAGCAGGATATCCGGCAGGCGGATCAGGATATCGTTCGCTAACAGCGTACGCGGCGTACCGTCATAAATTCCGCCCGAGTAGTATTCCACCTCCCGCCACATCCGAACATAGGCAGCTCCTTGTGTCACAGACACCGGCTCTTCCTTCATCCGGAAGAAATCGGCAAAATAGGCCTGTAAACGCAAATCCTCCGGCGTGTAAAGCCTTTCCACCGTCTCGTTGTGGATAAAGAATTTACGCCGCGAAGCAGGGGTCGTCCCTTTCAACACCGGCCATTTTTCGACCGTCCCCCCGATATAGCTCCCGAAATCCTTATACTCCCCCCGGCTGTCGTCATAGCACACCTCGAAGATCCCTTCCTCCGAATTTCCGGGAAGCACCTCCGTACATACCTCCTCCGGGCTGGCCACCAGACGGTAATTCGGGTCCCCGATCACCTTCCCGGCAGCTTCGATCCCCAGCGCATAATATTCCGGTTCCTGCCCGTAGCCCGCTATCCACGCATACACCCCGGCCAATATGGCATACGCCGTCCCCCGCCCCGGGATCTGACGGGCCGTAAGTGGTTTACCCTCCGGATCCTTCAACTGATCCGCAGGAGGCAGGTATTCCGCTGCCAGCAGCAGGTCCGCCACGATATGCCCGGCGATCTCCCGCCAGGGCGTACGCCCCTTCTCCGAGATATCCTCGTATTCCAGCACCAGCGGCGCATCCCCCCACAACCGGATAATCTGGAAATACAGGCAGGCACGGATACACAGCGCCTGACCCATATAAAAACGGTAACGCTCCTCCGGAAGACCGGCCCGGTAAAGATTACCGATCACCAGATTGGCCGCGCTCACGGCCTTATATTCGTACATCCAGCTGAACTCCACGGCTGTAGCCGTATAGCCCGAAAGGTTATGCTCATTGGCCTCCCGCCAACGGGCAAGGCCGAAATTATCCAGCAGCAGACCGCGGTCGCGGTAGTCCTGCGTAAAACTCCCCATCACCTCACGGAACTGGGCGTGCATGCCGTAAACCGCTGCTTCCACATCCGCTTCGCTACGGAAATGGTTCGCTACCGTCGTATTATTCTCCGACAACTGCGTCAGGAAACTGTCACATCCCGACAGGAGGAATAAAGCCAGCCCTGCGATATATCCGATCATCTGTTTTCTCATCGTTTAAAAATTTAAGGTTAGTCCGATTGTAAAGCGGCGCGACAGCGGATAGGCGTTGTAATTGTCCACTCCCGTATACGGGTCCACCGTCTCCGGGTCGCCGCCCCGGTAGTCCGTCAGCGTAAAAAGGTTCTCACCGCTTATGAAGATCCGCGCACCGAAACCCGTCGCTTTCCGCACCGCTTCCGGCAGCGTATACCCCACCGTCACCGCCTGCAGTTTCAGGTAGCTGATCCGCTGAGCGTTCGAGGCCAGGTTAGTGGCGAAATTATACAGCCCGTTCTCCATCCGGTTGGCCGGATAAGGCGCACCGTCGCCCGGATGCTCCCAGAACAGCCCGTCGAGGCTGCCCGTCAGATAAGGACGCGCCATATCCGCCGGATTCAGCGCAAGGTAAGTACCCAGAGAAGCCCCCCGGGCAGCATCCAGTACCCACTTGCGGCAAACGAAATTGAACAGCACGGTCACATCCAGCCCCTTCCACATCAGGTCCGTGGAAATACCGCCCTGAAACTGTGGCAGGGGGGAACCGATATATATACGGTCCTCCGCCAGCGTACCGTAATTATAAATCTGACCATTGCCGTCCACGTCCGTGATGATCCGGTCGCCTGCCCGGTAATAGGCACTCCCCTCCCCGCGGAGGTATTTCTTCACCCCGTCCTCATAATAAGAAGGCACATCGCTCTGGCTATCGTAAATCCCCCGGTCGTCGAAGGCATAAATCCCGTAAAGCGGCAGGCCGATCACCGAAAGGTTGTTCGCAAAGCGGGCCGCCGTATTCTGGAAATCGCGCCCGTTCAGGCTCCGGGCCAGCCGATTCCGGTTCCTGCTTACATTGAACGACAGGTTCCACTGCCAGGTCCTCCCGCGCACCAGCTCACCCTTCACCTCCAGCTCCACACCCTCGTTGTCGATGCCGTACATATTCCGCCACGGGGCCAGGAAACCCGTATGCGTGCCGGGAGTCGGGGGATTGTACAGCAACCCGCGCGTCCGTTTCAGGTAATAATCGAAAGTGAGGCCGATGCGGTTGTCCAGCAACCCGAGGTCCAGCCCCGCATCGTATTCCGTCGTCTTTTCCCAGGTCAGGCCGCTGTTCGAGACACCTGCCCACCATTCGGGGACCACAGTCGGATGCCCCAAATAGGGAGCGCCCTGATCCAGTTCGCCCTGTGCCAGATAGGGATATTCGAAGATACGGCCCGTACGCCCCTGTGAGAAGCGCAGCTTACCGTAATTCAGCCAAGGTTTCAGCGCCAGCATAAACGGCTCCTCCGTAAACGTCCACCCCACAAAATACGACGGGAACCAGCCCCAACGCACATCCTCGCCGAAGGTCGACGAAGCATCGCGCCGCAGGGTGAAGCCCGCATAATACCGCTCCCTGTAATTGTAGTTCAGGCGGCCGAACAGACCCACCATCGTTTTTTTCTCATAATCCGAATAATAATCCTTCAGGTCGAGCCGGGCCTCCGCATCGTACACCTGCGAGTACCAAGGGGCGTAATGGATGGTGTTCGAGGCAGCCCCGAGCGCCTTGCCCGTGTTATTGTTCATCTCGTCCTGCTGCACGGAAAAACCGAGCAGCAGGTCGACCGTATGGCTGCTGCCAAACGTCCGGCGGTAGGTCAGCAGGTTCTCGTTGAGCACCATCAGATGGCGGGCGATCGTGCCGCTGCTATAGGTTTTACCGTATTCGTTCACCTCCTTCGGCAGGAAAACGTTCTGGTTGTTCTGGAGATAATCGACCGCCACGCCCGATTTCAGTGCCAGGCCGTCGGCGATCTCATACGTCAGGTCGAAGGAAGCGCGCAGCTTGTAGCTGTCGTTCTTCTCCCTGGTGCTCTCATAGCGGCGGGTCAGCTCGCCGAAATAAGGCGTTCCGGGACCGGGCAGCACCGTCGAGGTGAAAAGAAAGTCCGGCAGCGTGGAATAAGCCGTCGGCGCCGGATTGAAGGCATCCACCCCTTTGCGCGAGCGGTTGTTGTCGGTATAGGCCAGGTAGAAGCGGAAATTGCCGTAAAGGTGGTGCGCAGGCTTGAAGGCCAGGTTCGAGAAGGCCGAAAAACGGCGGTTGCCCGTACCCCGCAGCGTTCCCGCCTCATCGTAAAAGCCCAGGCCGACGGAATAGGCGATTCCCTCCGCCCCGCCCCGGACCTGGATATTCGCATTCGTGGCATGGGCGGGGCGCAGGTAATACGCCATCAGATCGGTGGAATTGTTATAGAAAGGGTTCAGGCTGTCCTGATACACGGTCATGTCCGCGCCGTTGCCTTCGTTCCAGAAATAATCGTAAGGCTTGCCCAGGGCGTAGCCTTCCGGATAGCGGTAGGAATCCGTTTCCCGGTCGTAGTACACTCCCGCATAATTTTTCATCGCCTCCAGACGGTCGAGGCGCTCCGCATTCCCGCCGATCCGCTCCGGCAGCAGGGGCTGCAGGATAAAGGTGTGGCTGACATTGGCCGAGAGCAGGGGGTGCTGGTTGTAGCGGCCCTTTTTCGTCGTGATGATCACCACCCCGTTGGCTGCCCGCGAGCCGTAGATGGCCGCCGCTGCGGCATCCTTCAATACGGTGAATGTTTCAATGTCGTCCGGGTTGAGCGAGGTGAGCGGGTTGCCGCCCACCTTGAGGCTGGCGTCGTCCGAGGCGATCACCCCGTCGATCACGAACAGAGGGTTACGGTTGCCGGCAATCGCCAGGTCGTTCGCACCGCGGACGATGATGCTCACATCGTTACCCCCCGGATCGCCCGACTGGCTCGCGATATTCACCCCCGCCAGCTGGCCCTTGGCCAGCGTCAGCACGTTGGATGCGGGCTTGTTTTGCAGCCGGGCGGCATCCACCGTCGCCACCGATCCCGACACCTGTCCGCGCCGCTGCTCCCCGTAGGCGACCACCGTCACCTCCTCCAGCGATTCACGGCTCTCTTCCAGCCGCACACGGAGCGTTTCTCCGGCACGGTAACCCACCGTCACAGTCTTATAGCCCACACACGAAAAGGTCAGCCTGCCGCGCTCTTCCGGCAGGCGGAGTGAAAAACATCCACCGTTGTCGGTCGCCCCGCCCGTAATTCCGTAACGGACGGTCACGCCCGGCAGGGGGACGCCCTTAGCATCGGTCACCAGACCTTTGACCGGATAAGTGGATTGTTGCTGCGGCACTCCTGCCTGCAAAGGGACGGGCAGGGTAAAAGCAGCCAATAAACAGAAAATAATGGCGGTCAGCCGTCGCTTTCGTAAGCTCAGGCTAACGCAACATGCGTTTTTTTGCATAACTTTGTCGGTGTTAATATTAGTAATAATGTTAATTGAGGCGGGAGGACTGGACGGGCACGCCAATGTCACCCAGTCCCCCGCTGTTTTTTTATGGAATCTTCATTTTTTTCCGGTTCACCTCCTTCCCTGTTTGCATTGTTTCGTTTATTTTATCGTCCCTGTATCCTTTCCGGACAGAACCGGATCTATACTGGCCGGATCGGAAAGATCGATACGCAACATTTCCTCCAGGTCCGTTTTTACCCGGCAGAAGAAGATCAGGTCATGGGCGATCAGGTCATGCAGCTCCGAAATCTTTCCCGTAAAAATACTCTGACGGTAAAGGATATTGTTCAGGCGCCGTTTCTCCTTCTGGGAATCCGACAAATCCGTGAACAGATAAAAGCTGCAGGCCTTGATCAGGAAGGGATCGATATCGCTCCACGGGTGGGTGTCGAGTAATTTTAATAGCTTGCAGCTCTTTTTTACACGGGTATAAAGGATCTGTAATATTTCACACTCCGTTGAGTCTGCGGTGACCGAAGGACACATCATCCGGGACATTTGCAGGTAAAAATGTTTCAAAGGTTCATTATCCGTTGAAATAAATCCTTTGGGCAGGCACTTACCCGTTACATCTGGTTTTTCAGGCTGAAATTCTTCTCCGCCTAAGCTGGAATACCGATTCTCTGTCGGTTGAAAAGTGTTTTGATGATCTGTTTCCATGTTTGTATTTAATTATAATAGTTAGATATAGTAAGACGTAAATCACGTCTCATAAATTGTAAATTTCCTAAAGGAAATAATCTTAATTCGGTGGAGATTTGTTATTTTTCATAATTGAACTGTTATATTTTAGTTATTG
>OGGI01002427.1_pt1 | contig 10927 bp, 6 predicted proteins | sample 1571051 | NCBI WGS metagenome assembly OGGI01 (sample SAMEA2582075, study PRJEB24529) | metagenome | biome: Human gut stool | place: China | collected 2011 | reverse complement strand
TCGAACAGGCCGTCAACAAACCATTTAAAGCCCACCGGCCCTTCAACCAGCCTGCGGCCGAGGTCGTTCACCACACGGTCGATCATCGCGGAAGAGACCAGCGTCTTGCCCACCGCCACATCCTGGCCCCACTGCGGGCGATGCTGGAACAGGTAGTTAACCGCCACCGCCAGATAGTGGTTCGGGTTCATCAGCCCTGCCGGCGTGACGATGCCGTGACGGTCATAATCTGGATCGTTAGCAAAAGCCAGGTCAAACTTATCGCGCAGCGCCAGCAGGCCCGCCATTGCGCACTCAGATGAGCAGTCCATGCGAATGGCGCCGTCTTTATCCAGATGCATAAAGCGGAAGGTTTGATCGACGTGATCGTTGACGATAGTCAGGTCGAGCTTGTAGTGCCCGGCAATACGTTTCCAGTATTCGATACCGGACCCGCCCAGCGGATCGATCCCGAGCTTGAGGCCGGCTTTCTGAATTGCCGCCATGTCGACGATATCCGCCAGCCCTTCGATAAACGGCTGTACCAGATCCTGCTTTTTAACATGACCGGATGCCAGTGCCGCATCGAGGGAGATGCGCCTGACGCCCTGCAGACCCGAGGCCAGCAGTTCGTTAGCGCGATTCTCTACCACTTTGGTGACGTTGGTATCCGCCGGGCCGCCGTTCGGCGGGTTGTACTTAATACCGCCATCTTCCGGCGGGTTATGAGACGGCGTGATCACGATGCCGTCTGCCAGCGGACCACCTTTTTTGTTGTGCACCAGGATGGCATTGGAAATGGCCGGCGTCGGGGTGAAACCGTTGTGTTCCTGCACGATAACATCAACGCCGTTGGCCGCCAGCACTTCCAGTACGGAAATAAAGGCCGGTTCGGAGAGCGCGTGGGTATCTTTACCCACGTAGCAGGGACCGGTAATCCCGTTCCTGGCGCGGTCTTCCGCAATCGCCTGCGCGATCGCCAGAATATGCTGCTCATTGAAGTTATGGCGCCCTGCACTGCCACGATGGCCAGAGGTACCAAACTTCACCGCATGCTCCGCGTTGCCCGCTTCCGGCCTCAGTACGTAGTACTGCGCGGTCAGCTGAGCGACGTTAATCAAATCACTCTGTTGTGCAGGCTCCCCTGCGCGTTTACTGTCCGTCATTTTTCTCTCCTGTCATATCCGTCAGGCTTATTTATGTGTTGCTGCCGGGTCGCTCATCGACGGGGCCGGTCTCCTGCCACCCGCCCCGGCGTTTCCTGGTTGTCAGTACGCGCTCAGAGTTGCGTTTTGTCGATATACCAGATCTTTTGCGCATACTCCCGCACCGTACGGTCCGATGAAAAATAGCCCATGTGGGTTATGTTGAGCATCGCTTTGGCGGTCCACTCTTCCGGGGTTCGGTAGAGCGCATCCACCTTGTCCTGACAGTCAACATAGCTGCGGTAATCGGCCAGCACCTGATAGTGGTCGCCAAAGTTGATCAGCGAATCCAGCAGACCGCGATAGCGGCCCGGCTCCTGTGGGCTGAACACCCCGGTCCCCATCTGGGTCAGCGCCTGGCGCAGCTCTTGATCCTGGTCGTAGTAATCACGCGGCTGATAACCGTTGCTGCGCAGCGCCTCGACCTCTGCAGCGGTATTACCGAAGATAAAGATATTGTCCTCACCCACGTGCTCCAACATCTCAACGTTGGCGCCGTCCAGCGTGCCAATGGTCAGCGCACCGTTGAGGGCGAACTTCATATTACTGGTCCCGGAGGCTTCAGTCCCTGCCAGCGAAATCTGCTCAGAAAGGTCCGCGGCCGGAATGATCATCTGCGCCAGACTGACGCTGTAGTTGGGAATGAACACCACCTTTAGTCTGTCGCCAATCTGCGGATCGCTGTTGATGACTTTGGCGACGTCGTTTATCAGATGGATGATCTGTTTTGCCGTGTGGTAAGCGGACGCGGCTTTGCCGGCGAAAATCACCACTCGCGGCACCCATTCGGCCTGCGGGTCCGCCTTGATACGGTTGTAGCGGGTGATCACATGCAGCACATTCATCAGCTGGCGTTTATATTCGTGGATCCGTTTAATTTGCACATCAAACAGCGCGTTCGGGTTCACCACCACGCCCAGCTGACGGGCGATATAATCGGCCAGACGCTGTTTATTCGCCAGTTTGGCGGCGCTGACGGCCTGGTTAACCAGCGGATAATCCTGATATTCCCCCATTTCGCTCAGCTGGCTTAAATCCGTTCGCCAGGTCTGGCCGATATGGCGGTCCAGAACCGCGGCAAGGGACGGGTTAGCGGCAGCCAGCCAGCGGCGCGGCGTGACGCCGTTAGTCACGTTGGTGAAGCGGCGCGGAAAGATTCTGGCGAAATCGGCAAACAGCGACTCCACCATCAGCCGGGAGTGCAGTTCCGACACGCCGTTCACCTTGTGACTGACCACCACCGCCAGCCAGGCCATCCGTACGCGACGGTCGTTGGATTCATCGATAATCGAGGTCCGGCTCAGCAACGCAATATCATCGGGATAGTGCTCCTGCATGGTTTTCAGAAAATAGTCATTAATCTCGAAGATAATCTGCAAATGGCGCGGCAGGATTTTCCCCAGCATCTCGACCGGCCAGGTCTCCAGCGCCTCGCTCATCAGGGTATGGTTGGTGTAGGAGAAGACCTGACAGGTCACCCCGAAAGCGTCATCCCAGCTGAAGCGGTGTTCGTCAATCAGCAGACGCATCAGCTCCGGGATCGACAGCACCGGATGGGTGTCGTTGAGGTGGATAGCAATTTTATCTGCCAGGTTGTCATAGGTTTGATACAACTGGTAATGGCGAAAAAGAATATCCTGCACCGTCGCCGAAACGAGGAAATATTCCTGACGCAGGCGCAGCTCGCGCCCGGAGTAGGTCGAGTCGTCCGGATACAGTACCCGGGAGACGTTTTCGGAATGGTTTTTATCTTCTACCGCCGCGAAGTAATCTCCCTGATTAAATTTACCGAGGTTAATCTCGCTGCTGGCCTGGGCGCTCCACAAGCGCAGGGTGTTGGTGGCATCGGTTTCATAACCCGGGATAATCTGATCGTAGGCCACCGCGATGATCTCTTCGGTTTCCAGCCAGCGCGAGTTTTTCCCCTCATGCTGAATGCGCCCGCCAAAGCGCACGGTATAGCGGGTTTTATGGCGCTCGAATTCCCAGGGGTTACCGTACTCCAGCCAGTAGTCCGGTGACTCCATCTGCCGGCCGTCGATGATGTTTTGCTTGAACATGCCGTAGTCGTAGCGGATGCCGTAACCGCGTCCTGGCAGCCCCAGCGTGGCCAGGGAGTCGAGAAAACAGGCTGCCAGACGGCCCAGACCGCCGTTGCCCAGGCCCGGGTCATTCTCTTCGTCAATCAGCTCTTCCAGATCCAGACCCATCCCGGCCAGCGCTGTTTTCACATCCTCATAGATGCCCAGCGACAGTAAGGCATTCGAGAGGGTACGGCCGATGAGAAACTCCATCGACAGATAATATACCTGGCGCGCCTGCTGCGAGATCCGCGCCCGATGCGCCCGCAACCAGCGCTCAACCAGCCGATCGCGCACGGCGAACAGCGTAGCATTGAGCCATTCATGCTTATTGGCAAGTGAAGGGTCTTTACCGAGAATAAACATGAGCTTATAAGCGATAGCATGCTGCAGCGCTTCTTCATTCAGCCTGGGTGAAATATAACTTATGCGTGGTTCCATTTTTCTTATCCGTAGCAATTAAATAATACGCTGATACAACAGGTGGAAAGACTTTGCGGCACTTTGCCAGCTAAAATCCATGCTCATCGCCTGCCGCTGCACGTAACGCCACAGCGAGGGACGCGACCACAGGACACTGGCCCGGTGGATAGCATGTAATAACGATTCCGTCTCGCTGTCGGTAAACACAAATCCGGTCGCGAGCCCGTCAACAAGGTTTTCGAGCGAACAGTCGGCGACGGTATCCGCCAGTCCGCCGGTACGGCGAACCAGCGGTAATGTGCCGTAGCGCAGACCATAAAGCTGGGTCAGACCGCAGGGTTCAAAACGGCTGGGCACCAGGATGACGTCGGCGCCGCCAATCATCTGATGCGACAGCGCCTCGTCGTAGCCGATCCGGATACTCACCTGCCCGGGGTATTGCGCCTCGGCGGTCAGAAAACGGGCCTGCAAATCCGGGTCCCCGGATCCCAGCAGCGCCAGCTGCCCTCCCTTAGATATAATTCCCGGCAGCGCGCCAAACAGAAGATCCAGCCCCTTCTGGCTGGTCAGCCGGCTCACAACGGTGAACAGCAGCGCCCGATCGTCCGCCTTCAGCCCCAGCGACGTCTGCAGCTGCTGCTTGTTCTTCGCTTTCTCCGCCAGTGAATTCTGGTCGTAAGGCGCTGCCAGCAATGAATCGCTGCGTGGATCCCAGATGCTTTCACCGACCCCGTTAAGGATCCCCGACAGCCTCCCTTCTCGCTGACGCTGCCGCAGCAGCTCTTCCAGACCAAACGCGTACTGTGGTTCGGTAATTTCACGGGCATATGTCGGGCTGACGGTGGTGATATGGTCAGCGAAATAGAGACCCGCCTTAAGGAAGGAGATTTGCCCATTAAACTCCACCCCGTGCATCTGGAAGAACGACCACGGTAACGCGATCTCCGCCATATGCCGGGCCTGAAACAACCCCTGATAGGCAATGTTGTGCACCGTAAACACCGATTTGGCCGGGTTGCCGCGGGTGGCCAGATAAGCCGGGGTGAGACCCGCGTGCCAGTCATGGGCGTGGACGATTTCAGGACGCCAGAACGGGTCAAGACCACCGGCAAGCTCGGCCCCGACCCAGCTCAGCAACGCGAAACGCAGGACGTTATCAGGATAATCCTGCATCTGCTGGTTATGATAAGGATTACCCGTCCGGTCATAGAGATGCGGGGCATCAATCAGATAGATGCCCACACCGTTAAAATGGCCAAACAGCAGCGTCATCCGCCCGGCGAATGTCTCCCTGCTGGCCACCACCTGCGGATCCTGAACCCCGTTGCGGATCGCCGGAAACCCAGGCAGCAGCACGCGGGTATCCAGCCCCTCGGCAATTTGCGCCGCCGGGAGCGCGCCGGTGACGTCGGCCAGTCCGCCCGTTTTTAACAGCGGGAACATCTCTGCTCCTACATGTAAAACTTGCATGTATGCTCCTTATTATTCAGCCACAGAGACGACCCGCGACAGGGCAATATTTTCTCTGCCGCCGGACACGCTTTTTCCGCAAATGGGCTCATACCTCAAGTTTGTCCAGCATTTCTTTGGTAACCAGAACGATGCCTTCTTCCGAACGATAAAAGCGTCGCGCATCCTCAACGGCATTTTCGCCAATCACCGTCCCCTCCGGAATAACGCATCCCCGGTCGATCACGCAGCGTCTTATCCTGCAGGAGCGACCGACCCAGACGCCCGGTAATAAAACCGACGAATCAATATTACAGAACGAGTTAATCCGAACTCTGGAAAATAGAACCGACTGCACCACCACCGAGCCAGAAATAATACAGCCGCCGGAGACCAGAGAATTCATGGTCATGCCATGACTGCCGGAACGGTCCTGAACAAATTTGGCGCTGGGCAGCGATTCGACATAGGTACGGATAGGCCAGTTACGGTCATAAACGTCCAGCTCTGGCACTACTGAGGCTAAATCCAGATTCGCTTTCCAGTACGCCTCCAGGGTTCCGACATCGCGCCAGTATGGCTCGGCATTATTATCCGACTGAACGCAGGAGCGCGGGAACGGATGCGCATACGCTTCACCTGCCGCCGTTATCCTGGGAATAATATCTTTGCCAAAATCATGGGTGGAGTGTTCATCCCGATCGTCGTCTTCCAGCAGCTGGTAGAGATATTCCGCATCAAACACATAAATGCCCATACTGGCAAGCGAGCGGGTTTCATCGCCAGGAATGGTGGGCGGATTAGCCGGTTTTTCAACAAATTCAATGATTTTGTCATTCTCATCCACGGCCATGACGCCAAAAGCGCTTGCCTCTTCAACCGGGACCGGCAGGCAGGCCACGGTACAGCGCGCCCCTTTTTCAACGTGATCGAGCAGCATCCGCGAATAATCTTGTTTATAGATATGGTCCCCGGCCAGAATAACGACATATTCCGCATCATAGCGGCGGATAATATCCAGATTCTGGGTCACGGCATCCGCCGTCCCCCGATACCAGTTCTCACCATGCACCCGCTGCTGCGCCGGTAATAAATCCACGAACTCATTCATTTCTTCGTTAAAGAATGCCCAGCCGCGTTGAATATGCTGCACCAGTGAATGGGACTGATATTGTGTAATGACCCCGATACGTCTTATTCCGGAGTTAATACAATTCGATAAAGCAAAATCAATAATTCTGAATTTACCGCCGAAATGCACCGCAGGTTTTGCGCGAATAGTGGTCAGGTCTTTTAATCGTGTGCCACGTCCGCCGGCGAGGATCAGGGCCACGGATTTAAGCGGTAACTGGCGCGACAGCATTAAGTTGTCAGTATATTCAAGTTTACTCATAATAATGTCCTGCCATTAAATAAAAGCCATAAAAGAAAATAATGAAGAAAAAGCCTCACTCTTCTGCAAAATAATTCAGAAGTGATCACCTCCGGTAATAAGTCAGCTGCAATAAATCAGCTGCGCGTTTTATTGCCCTGCAGATTCCCGTACCAGCCAGATTGTCGCCAGCGGCGGCAGAGTCACCGACAGCGAATGCTCCCGACCGTGGCTGGCGATCGCCTCGCTTGCCACGCAGCCGCCGTTGCCGGTGTTGCTCCCGTGGTAGTGCATCGAGTCGGTGTTCAGCTCTTCACGCCAGCGCCCCGGCTGGTTAATCCCGAAGCGATAGCCGTGACGCGGTACTGGCGTGAAGTTGCTCGCCACGATTATCTCGTTCCCGGCTTTATCGCGACGGACAAAGATAAACACCGACCGTTCGTGGTCATCCACAACAAGCCATTCAAAGCCGTAGGGGTCAAAATCCAGTTCGTGCAGTGCCTTATGGTGGCGATAGGTATGGTTCAGATCGCGCACCAGACGCTGCACCCCGTGATGCCAGTTGTCGCCCCCTTCCAGCAGATGCCAGTCGAGGCTGGCGTCGTGGTTCCACTCCCGCCCCTGGGCAAACTCGTTGCCCATAAACAGCAGCTTTTTACCGGGGAAGGCAAACAGCCAGCCGTAGTAGGCGCGCAGGTTGGCGAACTTCTGCCAGGCATCGCCAGGCATCCGGTCAAGAATCGATTTTTTGCCGTGAACCACTTCATCGTGTGACAGCGGCAACACGAAGTTTTCGGTGTAGTTGTAGAGCATCCCGAAGGTCATCTTGTCGTGATGATAACGACGATAGATGGGATCGAGCTGCATATAGTCGAGGGTGTCATGCATCCAGCCGAGGTTCCATTTGAACCAGAAGCCAAGACCGCCCGTAGAAGACGGTCGTGTAACCCCGGCGAAGTCGGTGGACTCCTCCGCCATCGTGACCGCTCCCGGCGTCTGCTCACCGAGCACACGGTTGGTATTGCGCAGAAATTCAATCGCTTCGAGGTTTTCCCGGCCGCCGTACTCATTGGGCACCCACTCCCCCTCTTTGCGGCTGTAGTCGCGGTAGATCATTGACGCAACCGCATCCACGCGCAGGGCGTCGATCCCGAAGCGTTCAATCCAGTACAGCGCGTTCCCGACCAGAAAGTTGCTGACTTCACGGCGACCGTAGTTGTAGATCAGCGTATTCCAGTCCTGGTGATAACCTTCTCGCGGGTCGCTGTGTTCATACAACGCGGTGCCGTCGAACGATGCCAGCGCAAAGTCATCCGACGGGAAGTGGCCCGGCACCCAGTCGAGGATCACGTTCAGACCCGCGGCATGGGCAGCATTCAGGAAGTAGCGGAAGTCTTCACGGGTACCAAAACGGCGGGTCGGCGCGTACAGCCCGGTGGGCTGATAGCCCCAGCTGCCGTCGAACGGATGTTCGTTTACCGGCAGCAGCTCCAGATGGGTGAAGCCCATCCACTTCGCGTAAGGCACCAGCTGGTCCGCCAGCTCGCGGTAGCTGAGCCAGAAATGGTTATCGGCGTGGCGGCGCCACGAGCCAAGGTGCACTTCATAAATCGAAATCGGTGCATCAAACTGGTTGGCCTGCTGACGGGACTGTGGCTGTTCGACCTTTTCCGGCATGCCGCAGATAAGCGACGCGCTTTCCGGGCGCATCTGTGCCTCAAAGGCATACGGGTCGGATTTCACCCGCAGGTGGCCGTGGGCGTCAATCAGCTCGAACTTATACAGCTGGCCGTTATGCGCGCCGGGGACAAACAGCTCCCAGATGCCGGACTCTTTGCGCAGACGCATCGGGTGGCGGCGGCCGTCCCAGTAGTTGAACTGTCCGACCACCGACACACGACGGGCGTTCGGCGCCCAGACGGAAAAACGCGTCCCGGTGACGCCGTCCATGGTGTCGGCATGGGCTCCCAGCGTCTCGTAGGGCCGCAGATGAGTCCCTTCAGCGAGCAGCCAGGCATCAAGCTCCTGCAGCAGCGGGCCAAAGCGATAGGGGTCGTCAATCAGGTTTTGCTGACCGTGCCAGGTGACGGCCAGCTGGTAACGAAAAGGATTTTTCCGGCGCGGCAGAACGCCGCTAAAGAACCCGCGTGTGTCGAGGCATTCGAGTTTACCGACTTTGCGCCCGGTTTTCGGTTCAATCACCCATACATCGGTGGCATCGGGTAATAATGCGCGCACTTCCAGACCCGCATCGGTTGAGTGCATGCCAAGCACGGAAAATGGATCGGAACAATGACCTGCGAGAAGTGCGGAGATCGCACTTTTTTCATTATAATCAGACATGGCAGTCACCCTACTATCATCCTGCGGAAAGAATTAAAACGCCTCTTCCTGCTTTATTGATCCGGTAATATTCCGCTGCATGCTACGCATCGAAATATCAACACGTTATTCCAGAGCCTTAAGACATGTCGGTTGTCCACAAATAGAGAGTGATTAACCTCCTGAGAAGTGAGTTAAATGCGCTGTACGACTTCTGTATTATCTGTCTTCAGAATAATTACTCCTGATTTTCTTTCTGTGAGTAAACACTCATTTCTATATTAATGGGGAAACTAATTTTTATTTCGTCACGAATGATGAGTTTCCTTCTGCTGAATTCGTCAGATCGTATATAAAAAAAGGCTTTGTTGAATAAATCGAACTTTTGCTGAGTTGAAGGATCAGATCACGCATCTTCCCGACAACGCAGACCGTTCCGTGGCAAAGCAAAAGTTCAAAATCACCAACTGGCCCACCTACAATAAAGCCCTCATCAACCGTGGCTCCATAACTTTCTGGCTGGATGATGAAGCTATTCAGGCCTGGTATGAGTCAGCAACACCTTCTTCACGAGGCAGACCTCAGCGCTATTCTGACCTTGCCATCACGACTGTGCTGGTCATTAAACGCGTATTCAGGCTGACCCTGCGCGCTGCGCAGGGCTTTATTGATTCCATTTTTTCTCTGATGAACGTTCCGCTACGCTGCCCGGATTACAGCTGTGTCAGCAGGCGGGCAAAGTCGGTTAATGTCAGTTTCAAAACGCCCACCCGGGGTGAAATCGCACACCTGGTAATTGATTCCACCGGGCTGAAGGTCTTCGGTGAAGGCGAGTGGAAAGTCAAAAAGCATGGCCAGGAACGCCGCCGTATCTGGCGTAAGCTGCATCTCGCCGTTGACAGTAAAACACATGAAATCATCTGCGCTGACCTGTCGCTGAACAATGTGACGGACTCAGAAGCCTTCCCGGGTCTTATCCGGCAGACTCACAGAAAAATCAGGGCAGCATCGGCAGACGGCGCTTACGACACCCGGCTCTGTCACGATGAACTGCGGCGTAAGAAAATCAGCGCGCTTATCCCTCCCCGAAAAGGTGCGGGTTACTGGCCCGGTGAATATGCAGACCGTAACCGTGCAGTGGCTAATCAGCGAATGACCGGGAGTAATGCGCGGTGGAAATGGACAACAGATTACAACCGTCGCTCGATAGCGGAAACGGCGATGTACCGGGTAAAACAGCTGTTCGGGGGTTCACTGACGCTGCGTGACTACGATGGTCAGGTTGCGGAGGCTATGGCCCTGGTACGAGCGCTGAACAAAATGACGAAAGCAGGTATGCCTGAAAGCGTGCGTATTGCCTGAAAACACAACCCGCTACGGGGGAGACTTACCCGAAATCTGATTTATTCAACAAAGCCAACTTAAAGTATTTCAAGCCGATGCTGCAAAGACAATCGTAGACCGCTACGCATTTTTCGCTGGGCATCCATATCGCCCTAGCAAAGGGCCAAAACCGCGACCCTTTTTTCAGGCATTATCTGCACTTACAGGAGCAGGCAAGACACCAGTATTAGCACAAGCCGTTACCCTACTAAGATCTCATTTTTCTTCAGAACCCATAATTTTCTGGATGTCTAAAGCGAAGTCAGTAGTTGCTCAGACCTATTCTAACTTTAGTGCAGGTGGAAAATATTCAGAAATCGTAGATGGTTTTCGTATCATAAATATAGCTCAGCTAACTCCTATGCATATCGAAGATGGGAGCACACCTTTGATGATCATGGCCACTACTGGTCTTTTTAATAACAGAGATCAATCTGAGGGGGCTTTAAATATATATAAGAAAGATGCTGATCTATTCGGCGATTCATCTCCATGGGAGCGACTTATTGCACGAAAAACAGGTGCTAAACGGCGCCCATTATTAATTGTGTATGATGAGGGACATAATCTTTCTGAGCAGCAAACAGAAATTTTATCTGAATTGGAACCTGATGCATATTTGCTTGCAAGTGCGACTTTAAAGTTGCCAGCTAATTTTCATAAGGCTGTTATCCAACCGATAAAGCTGTAGGCTGAAGAAGCGTCTAATGATT
>OGGI01002422.1_pt1 | contig 10950 bp, 8 predicted proteins | sample 1571051 | NCBI WGS metagenome assembly OGGI01 (sample SAMEA2582075, study PRJEB24529) | metagenome | biome: Human gut stool | place: China | collected 2011 | reverse complement strand
TATAAGCATTCACATGGGCAGTGGTCCATGACTCCTGGTTCATGGAGAAAAAGGCTTCTACATAGCTGTAGCCGCTGTACGGCAGGGTTGCCACGAACACATAGGCCGGAATCATTTCACCGGTGTCTGTGTCAATAACAGCGGCAGTACCGCCGGCCCAGTCCACCTGCATAACCTCACCGGGTTTGTGGTTCAGGTGCATGGCAGCGTTGACCTTTGCCAGATAGTCGGCATAGTACTTGTTGAACTGGGTTGATTGGTATGGAATCTCGCCCGCCGCCCGGCACTGGTCGCAGTATTCCAGCCACAGCAGGTTCAGAGTAACACCGCTGCGCTGGAGTTCCTTGTGGACAGAGGCGTAGTCCGGCATCTTGTAGACAGGCTTTGAGGTGCTGGACGGAAACAGCCGCTCTGAGAGCTGCTTATCCGACATTTCCTCCGGCAGCGGCCATTGCAGGCCGCAGTTTGCTGCCCGCTGCAGGGTTGCTGCCACAGTGTTCCGAGCGCAGCGGCAGCTTGACGCGATCTCGGTCTTGTTGAGTCCCAGGCTATGGAGCCTGAGGATCTCACGGTAATTGGTCATACAGGTAACCTCCTTGCAGATATTTACACCGTAAAATACGGTGCATATCTACATTTTACCGCAGTGCTCAACGACGGCGGCAAGGGTGCTCAATCCCGCCGGAATGGATGCTCAATTTGAGCGGTTGAGGTGCGCAATCTCGCGCGGAATACTCAAATAATCGCCCGTAACCAAAGAGCACTATCCGAGCATAGCCCAGATAGTGCTCAAATCAGTACAGTTTTAAAAATTGGTCAATCGTGTAGGGATTCTCCCCCCTCTTCCCCCCTTTTTTCTATGCAAATCATGTCAGTGCCCTTTTTCAGCCGGAGCAGCTTGCGTATCTATCGCAAATCCTCTGGATCTCAGGTAGTCACAACCCCTAAGTTCAAAGCCTGAATCGAATTGCTCAAACGGACTAACGGAAATTGCCAGTTCCAGCGTAAGGCTGCCGTTCTCGCATTATAAGATGTTCACGCAAAGCGCCTTATAGGACAAGCTGTTGACTTTCTGCGGTTTTCGGTTATAATAGTTTGTATACTTTGTCAAAAATTCAGGCTTTGATGAGGGAAATTTTAATAAATACGCCTCTGTTGCCAGTTAGATGATAGCGAGGGAAACGATTTATGAAACAATGTAACTACAGCCGCGAAGCACTATTTCAGCTCAATGGTATTCCGCCCCTTGGAATGTCGATCTCCTTGGCACTGCAACACTTAGTCGCTATGATCGTCGGCTGTGTTACCCCGGCGATCATTATTGCCAACGCGCTTGGATTACCGCAGAGTGAACGCGTTCTGCTCATTCAGGTATCCTTGGTCATGTCCGCAGTGACGACCCTGATCGAGTTATTCCCCATTGGCGGCAAGCTGGGTTCCGGACTTCCTGTAATGTTCGGCATCAGCTTTGCTTACTTGCCCAGTATGCAGGCCATCGTTGGCGGCGGCGGAGACATTGCCACCATTGCGGGTGCAATGGTCATTGGCGGTATCGTTGCCGCTGTTGTGGGTGTTTTTGTGAAGAAGATCCGCAGATTTTTCCCACCCATCATCACCGGCACGGTGGTGTTCACGATCGGTCTTTCTCTCTATCCTACCGCCATCAATTATATGGCTGGCGGTGCCGGGAATACTTACGAGGTAGTCGTGCTGCGAAAGGGCTTGACCTCCGCGCTGGTTCACGGCTCATGGCAAAACTGGGCGGTGGCGGCGTTCACTCTGATCGTTGTGATGGTCATGTCCAACAAGGGCAAGGGCATCTGCAAGCTTGCCGCCATTCTGCTGGGCATGATCGCCGGGTATATTGTCGCCGCTGTGTTTGGCATGGTGGATCTCTCTGAAGTGAGAGACGCGGCGTGGTTCTCCCTTCCCCAATTCATGCATTTCGGCATCAAGTTTGAGTTTTCGGCCTGCATCGCGCTTGCACTGCTGTTCGCCATCAACGCGATCCAGGCGATCGGCGATTTGACCGCCACCACGGTGGGAGGCTTGAACCGGGAGCCCACGGACCAAGAGCTGCAGGGCGGCATTGTTACCTATGGCCTGACCAATGTGCTGTCGGCATTTTTCGGCAGCCTGCCAACAGCGACCTATTCGCAAAATGTAGGTATTGTTACTACAAATAAGGTCGTTAATCGGGTGGTTTTTGCTTTGGCCGGCGGATTTTTGCTGCTTGCGGGTCTGATTCCTAAATTTTCAGCTATTTTAACGACGATTCCGCAATGCGTGCTGGGTGGAGCGACCATCACTGTATTTTCCACCATCGCTATGACCGGCATGAAGCTGATCCATCTCCCCCCGCAATACTACCATTGTAGGGCTGTCGGCTGCGTTGGGCGTTGGTATCTCTCAATCCTCGTCTGCGTTGAGCCAGTTCCCGGAGAGCATTACGATCATTTTCGGTAAGACGCCGGTGGTCATTGCCACAATTATGGCAGTTCTGCTGAACCTGATCCTGCCTCAGGAAAACAAGGATCAATAAACCGATCATCCTATTTTTAGGGATTGCTTTGATAAGACCCGTGGACTTTTGAAATCGGCACTTTTGCAGGTGTCTGCCGTATAGCAATAGATGGCAGACACCTGCGTTATTACATTTCACTCTGTGCGTAACGGAAAACAGCATACTATAGCTTGCGTTCAAAGAAGCCTTGCCAGACCGTATTTCTACCATAACTGAGAAAGTTTTATTTTTCCTCATCGGCAGAAGCTCCTATTGAACGACTCGCCCAGCGAGTAGTTTTCGGTATAAAGCTTCATGCAAGAGCAGCGCACCACGAACATGCACAAATGCCAGTGCATGAAGCTTTCGTGCATCATTTCCGGTTGCCTCGCAGGGGCGAGGAAATGGCACATTTCTTATTTTGCTATGCAAAAGCGGATACACGCCTGAGACGTGCATCCGCTTTTTTCAGTATTCAACTGTGCTTCTCTCCGTTGGACAACTATGATGCTTTGTTCTGCTGATGGCTCTTGCCCTAACGTCACGCTGCGTTCATTCAGAAAAACGGAACGAACATTCCGGAGGATTGCTGGGCTTCGTCGATGTGCATATCGGGGTTGATCTGATCCAGCCAGGGAATCATGTCCAGAAGATTCTGGATCACAAGGTCGGGCTTTTCCGCGTCCGCCGCCGTTGCCGCGTCCTTCTGGGCAGAGAGTGCGGAGACGATCTGAACGGCTTTGCCGAAGCCCGCCTGCTTGGCGCCGATGATGTCGCGGGAGATCGTATCGCCCACATACACGCAGTTTTCGGCTGTGGTCTGCATCTGCCGCAGAGAAATGCGGAAGATCTCCGGATGGGGTTTGCGGTAGCCGGTCACGCTGGAAACTGTCACATCCTCCATGCAGCCCCGGATGCCGTACTCCTCCAGCATGTTGAACACGTTGTAAAGGGAGGCATTGTTGGAAATGATGCCGATATGGTAGCCGCGGGCCTTCAGCGCTTCCAGCGTTTCCAGAACGTCGCCCCGCAGCTCCCGGTGGTAATAGGTCACCTCCCAGAGATTGGCCAGCTCCTCCGTAATGGGGATCAGCTTTTCCCGATCGAAACCAAATTCTTTCAGATAGTAATCCGGCCAGATCTCCTCCGGCTTCTTCTCCAATTCCAGGCCCTCGCTCCAGCGCTTGTATTCTTTCAGGCCAGCCATGACCCGGCGGTCAAACTCCTCCGGGCTGCATCCCGGCTCCAGACCGTGCGCCCGCAGGGTTTTCTGCAGCGCATCCATGGCCTTCGCCTGGGTCTCCTGATTGTTCCAGATGTCCTCTAATGTGCCGCCCATATCGAATAAAACGGTATTCAGCATTGGTGGGTCCTCCTTACCGGTCATTATTATGATTCATCGTCATCGTCTTCGTAAAACAGCATGGCCTCATCCTGGGCGTTATGGAACGCACTAGGAGCCGTTCCGGAGCTTTCCGGACCAAACAGGGCCTCTGTGGGGGAGATATCCGGCTCCGGCGTCTGGACCGGATCGGATACCGGCTTTGCAGCGGGCTTCTTTTTCTGCTCCTGTTCCACCGCCTCTTTCAGCTCCTCCGAGATGGTCTTTCTGACGAAATACTCGGGATGCGCCTTCCGCAGCCTTCGGTAGATGGGCCAGCTGACGGCGTTGCCAAGCAGCACCGGCGGCAGGCCGACCGTCAGAAACAGGCGCAGCATAGAGCCTCTCGTCTCCTGCGGCAGCATCCACGCCGCCGCGCAGAACATCAGCAGGATCACAGCCAGCCCAGCAAAGCCGTAGGGCACCACCCGCTTGTCCTTCAGCAGGAACAACAGGCAGCAGAGCAGCGTGCTGATGACCGTGATGATGATGGTGTGGAGCATGGAGGTGACCGTTTCGCCGCCGAAGGAGACGGTCCGGTACAGCGGTCCCGCCAGAAGCGCGGCTGTACAGAAGTAAACGGCCAGATCCAACAGGGCCGCACCGCACGCCGCCAGCGCAATGGGGCTTTTTCTGCGGCCATGCTTGTCGATAAAGAAGCTCATAGATACCTCGCAGTTTTGAAAATGAAGCGGAGAGCCTGCGCTCTCTTCGTCCTAAAAAGTTTTTGGGATGAAGAGAGCGGCGGACGATCGTCCGCCGCTCTTGCTTACATACAGTCAGCGGATGGAAGGACCGATCAGCCCAACATCTGCCAGAAATCGCGGACGGTGTTGTAATTCACAAAGATCTCGTTGGCGTCAAAGGGAGCAACGTTGATCTCGGAGAAGGGAGTGGAGCCCTCGGCGGGTTCGATGTCATCGCGGACAGGCCAGCCGCCCAGAGTGTTGAAGGGCTTGTAACCAGAGGTGTCACCGTCGATGCCGCCCATCATGAAGCGGATCAGCAGCTTGGCGGCGGCAGGATGCTCGCAGCCTTCCACAACGTACAGGGTGTTGACAGCGGGGATACCGGTGTCAGGCTCCAGATTCACGGGAGCGAAGACCCAGCCGTTATCGGCGGCCTTGCGGAGCTTGGAGGAAGCGCAGAAGCCAACGGGGGGATCCTTCTGGCCGGGGGTACCGACAGCCTCGGCGATCGCGTCGGAGGAGGCGGTGAAGATCGGTTCGTTGGCGTGCAGACGCTTCAGGAACTCATAACCGGCGTTCTCGCAGCCGTCGGACAGCTTCAGCTCTTCGCCGTACAGGGCCTTATAAGCCTCGGCCAGACGGTTCGGCTCCTCGCCTACGCAGAAGCCGGTGATCCAGGAGCCCCAGGACAGGTTATCCAGAGGATTCTGCATCATGATCTTGCCCTTCCACTGGGGCTCGGTCAGCTGCCAGATGTTGGTGATGGGAGAACCGTCGGGATAAGCCTCCGTGTTGTAGAACAGCTGGGTCAGCTCAATGTACAGAGGCGTGGCGGTCGCGGTATACTGCGGGTCGATGTGGGCGAAGATGTCAGCAGGCTGATAGTTGTAGAACGTCTTGTTGGCCACATACATGTTCCACATGGAGCCGTCCTGGTCCTTGATGTGGACAACGTCGGCTACATGCTGGCCGGCATCGTACTCACGGGTGACCTTCTCCAGCAGCTCGTTGGTGGAGATATCGAAGGGAACGCAGTCAATGCCGGGATACTTTTCCTCGAAAGCGGCCTCCACCTTGGTGCATCTGGAAGAGATGGAGTACAGGGTCACGGTAGCGCCTTCTTCAAGGGCTTTCTGATACAGTTCTTCATCAGTCTCCTCAGTGTTATAGATCTGAGAAGATTCTTCCCAGGGGGTCAGCTGGGCTTCCGCAGGGGGAAGGTTGGGGTCGGTGGTGTCGGTGGTGTCGCCGGACGTGTCGGCTTTCTTTCCGCAGCCGACCAGGCTCAGCATCATCGTGCCAGCCAACAGTGCCGCCAGGAGCTTTTTGCGCTTCAACATGTTCTTTTCCTCCAAATCAGATTTTTATTTTCGCGGACTCTGCCGCAGTGGTACAGATTTACACGCAGTATTTGATCAGATTCTCGCTCTTGGTCTCGAAAACGTTGACCTTCTTGGGATTGAAGCCCAGATACACCGGCTCATCGCTGGCGTAGTGGGTGGAGCCAAGCTCCTTGACCGTCAGCATGGTGTCGCCCACCCGGACGCTGACCAGCGTTTCGGAACCGGCGGGCATGCCGGAGTAAACGTGGCCTTCCACCCAATGCGCGTCATCCGCCTGACGGCTGATGGACAGCTGCTCGGGCCGGACGCCGATGGTCACATCGACGCTGCCGGACTGGGGCGCGGCCTCGGTCATATCGCCCCGCTCGAAGCCCAGCTGACCGAGAGGACTATCGACCCGCATACCGCCGGCCTCCACCTGAGCGGTGCCCTTGACGAAGTTGATGCTGGGGTTGCCGATGAAGTCGGCCGTGTAGAGGTTCACAGGGTTGTCATACAGTTCCAGAGGCGGTGCGACCTGCACCAGCTCGCCCTTGCGGTACAGGGCGATGCGGGTGGACATGGTCAGCGCCTCCACCTGATCGTGGGTGACGTAGATGATGGTGGTGCCGGTCTCGTGATGGAGCCGCTTCAGCTCGGCGCGCATATCCACGCGGAGCTTGGCGTCCAGATTGGAAAGGGGCTCATCCAGCAGAAGCAGTCTGGGCTCGGAAACAATGGCGCGGGCGATGGCCACACGCTGCTGCTGGCCGCCGGACAGCTCGGTGGGATAGCGCTTGGCGAATTCACCGATCTGCATACGGTCCAGAGCGCTGGCGACCTTTTTGGCGATGGTCTCGCTGTTTTCCTTGCGGATACGCAGGCCGAAGGCCACGTTGTCGAACACGGTCATGTGGGGCCACAGCGCGTAGGACTGAAACACCAGATTCAGGTTGCGCTTGCTGGGCGGGGCGAAAGAAGCTTCCGCCGCGTTGACGATCTCCTTGCCGTCCATCAGGATAATGCCGTTCTGGGGCTTTTCCAGACCGGAGACCACGCGGAGGGTGGTGGTCTTGCCGCAGCCGGAGGGTCCCAGCAGGGTCATAAAGTCGCCGTCCTCGATGGTGAGGTTCAGATCCTTCAGAACGTGGTTTTTGCCGTAATATTTATCAATATGAGTCAGTTCAATTTTACTCATGGTCTCGTCTCCTCTTTTTTATCTCATCTCAGCCGGCCATGCTCTTGGCCAGGTCTGCGTCTCCGAAGATATTTGCCAGTGCGTATACCAGGAACACGATGGAGAACATCACGATGGCCACGCAGTTAGAAGCCTGCGGGCAGTTCTGGTTCTGGTACTGGAACGCCAGATACGGCAGCGTGGAGGTCTTGGGCGTCATGATCAGGATGATCAGATCCAATTCCTTCATAATGGAAACGAAGATCAGCATGAAGCCGGAAATAAAGCCGCCCTTGGACAGGGGGAACACGATCTTGACAAAGCGCTTGAAGAAGCCTGCACCCTCAATGGTGGCGGCCTCCTCCAGCTCGCCGCTGATCTGCAGCATGTTGGAGGTACCGGCGCGGGAGGCAAAGGGCAGATGCTTGACCACGGAGGTCAGCGTCAGCAGGGCGAAGGTGCCGTACAGGGCCGGAATGAGCGTTACGCCGAAGAGCGTCTGAGGCTTGGAGAACATGGACAGGTAAATGCCGCCGAACGCCACAGAGGGGATCAGGTAGGGGATAAACACCAGCTGCTCCACCAGCTTGCCGTGGAGCTTGCCGCGGCCCTTGGCGCAGATGTAACCGAGCATCTGACCGAAGATGGTGCCGAACACGCCGTTGACAAGGGTCAGCTTCAGGGAGTTCACCAGAGACATCATAAAGGTTTCATTCTTGAAGATGCCGGAGACGCCCTCCATGATGTTGGGATCACCCTCGCCGATCCAGTAGTACAGCGTGAAGTTGGACAGAGAATAGGTGCCCTCCTTCAGCATGCAGCTCTCCAGGATCAGGATGATCACCGGCATGATGATGCCGACGATGAAGAAGATGAACAGGATGATGGTCACAATGGGCTTCCAGCCGCCCAGACCGATGGGGGTGGACCGTCCGCCCTTGCCGCCGATGGTGGCGTAGGACTTGCGGGCGCCGATGAGCCGCTGGTTGATGAACACCGACAGAGAAGCGATGCAGATCATCAGGATGGCCATGGCGAAGGCCGTCTGCGTGTTCTGGGACTTACTGTTGGAATACAGCTCGCTGGACAGCGTCCGGAAGCTGACGGGAGAACCCAGATAGTTGATGGTGCCGAAGGTACCGATGGCCTTGGAGAAGGTCAGGATCACCGCGGAAAGCATCGCGGGCAGCACCAGAGGCAGGGTGATCTTCCGCAGGATCAGGGGCTTGCTGGCTCCCTGGATCTCGCCCATCTCCTCCAGCTCGGAGTTGATGGAGTTCAGTGCTGCGGACACCAGCAGATATGTATATGCGTAATAGTGGAGCGTCAGCACAATGATGATCGCCAGACGGCCGTAAGCGATGGGAGACAGAATGGCTTCGATCCGCTCCGTGGATATGCCCGCATTCATCATGAGGGCCGCGATAAAGCCGGGAGCGCCGCCGACGCGGGGGGTCTTGAACATACTCAGCCATGCCTGAGACTTGACCCAGGAGGGGATCATATAGGGGATGATCACCGCCAAGGAGAAGAAGGGCTTGAAGGGAAGGTCGCTGCGGACCATCAGCCAGGCCAGTATGGAGCCAAGGGCGATGGCGCACACGGAAACGCCGACGCCGATGGTCAGGGAGTTCAGCAGGGGCTTGAACAGCAGATTCCAGGAAAGGTCACTGGCCAGCAGCCGCTGCCAATAGTACAGGGTAAATTTGCCTACGTCGGCCATGGTGCCGCCGGTGGCTCTCAGGTCCCGCTGCGCGAGCTGGAACGTGGTGGAGAGCATGTCTACCAGGGGAAGAACGATCAAATAAGTCAACAAAACAATGGCAACCAGCACGATCACGTTATAGGGGTTGGTTACGACTGCCTTGACCTGATTCTTGAAACGCCTGGATTTCGAATAAGACTGATCTAATGGTTTCATCGTGGACAGGATCCCTCTCTTTCCTCTTGCGTGGAGGTGCGGTTTGCTATCGCAAACGTTTTCAGTCCTCCTGGTTTTTATGATATATTTTTCATAAGAAAAAGTCAAGAATTTAATATATATTTGGCATATTATAATAGAACAAGTGTATTTATTTTATGCACCTTGCATAGTTAAGCCAACGCAACACCAACGCAACGCCAACGCAAACTATTGCGCAAACGCTTTCCATTTTGTCGCAGGCTTTTTCATCGATGCAGAAATACGATGATCGCGGGGCAAACAAATGACCCGATCGAAATTTTACATTGCACCTCTCTGAGATCTGCCCTATAATTGGGTATCCCCTACCCTTCCGGTGAAGAAATTGCCGGATTGAAGCGCGCAATGCTCACTTTTATCGGGATATCCGCGCGTATTCTGCACCCCCCGCTTTCTTCCGCGGCATGATCCCGGTTATAACACCCAAAAAAACACGAGGAGTACAAGGCCATGAAAAATGTAAACGCATATACCGGGCCGCAGCGGTTCGCTCATCGCGGCTTAGTCCAGGCTGCGCCTGAAAACACGCTGGGCGCTTTCCAGGGAGCTGTGGACGGCGGATACGAGGGGATCGAAATTGATGTCCAAATGACCAGAGACGGCGAGATCGTCATTGCCCACGACAGCAATTTCACCCGGATGACGCTCGGCCATCCAGACGGCGGATCAAATCGCCGGATCAGAGATCTGACCTGGGATGAGATCCAGAAAATCGAATTGCCTTACGCAAATCACCTGCTGAGCGAAGTGCCGCCGGAGCATTCCGAGATCCAATTGCTGGCAACGCTGCCAAAGCTTGTCATGGGTCAGGTTGAGGGGCGGGATTACGAAACGGCCCTTGCGGAGGATGGGCGCATGGCTCATCTGATGCGCTTTTCCGATTTTGACGCATGGCTGGCCGCTCAGAGCAGAAGCATCACGGTCGAAGTTGAAGTCAAAGCCCCCGGCCTTGCTGGACCGATACTGGAATTGCTCAGTCGATCTCCCAATACCGGCAGCTACATCCTCTTTTCCGGAGATCCGGTCTACGTGGAAGAAATGCAGGCGGCAGTTCGCAAAAACGGAAAGCCAACCGGTTTGCGGATGGGGGCTAATATGCGCCGCTTAACGGAGGAAACCAAGCGGATGATCCCGAACATGGATCTGTTTGAAGTGGGGCTCAACGCGGATGCGTTTACCTGCGAGGATGTTCGCTGGCTGGAAGAGCATGGGATCCATGTGTTCTCGAATCTGGGAGATTATCCCGATTGGTGGGAAAAATTGGTTACACGCGGCGTGTTGGGGTTTAAGACCAACTACGCGGCGGCGTACACCAACTGGTGGAATTCCCGGCACTGAGCTTCAAGCCTGCCCGATTGCTAGTGATTTGCCGCAGGACGCTGACCATGCCGGGATGGCCACACAGCTGACAGTATTTTATGGCCTCCGAATGTGCGGCAGGCTGTGCCTGACCGAGCTGCTATACCCTGGCAGCGGTCTCTCTTTTTTCTTCCCTCGCAGGCAGATTTTTCTCGGTTTTTCACGGGTGTGATCCTGCGCTTTTTGCGGAAATCGCCAGACGCAAATTTTGTTTGACACCATTGGGAATCGTGCTATGATAAGAGTGAAAGCACCCCCTGCATACGCACTTTATAAAACCGGATCATGGAGGGTAATGATATGGATTTTGAAGCGATCAAGGCTGCGGCCCAAAATTATCAGGCGGACATGACCCGCTTCCTGCGGGACATGATCTCCCACCCCAGCGAAAGCTGCGAGGAGCGGGAGGTGGCCCACTGCATCAAGGCTGAGATGGAGCATCTGGGCTATGACAAGGTGGAAGTCGACGGTCTCGGCAACGTCATCGGCTGGATGGGTAACGGCGAGAAGATCATCGCCATCGACTCCCACATCGACACGGTAGGCATCGGCAACC
>OGGI01002421.1_pt1 | contig 10956 bp, 7 predicted proteins | sample 1571051 | NCBI WGS metagenome assembly OGGI01 (sample SAMEA2582075, study PRJEB24529) | metagenome | biome: Human gut stool | place: China | collected 2011 | reverse complement strand
GCTCGTGGCCTGATGCAGATGACCGAAGAAACCTCCCTCTGGCTGCGCAGCAAGATCGGGGCGGACGAGGATCTGGCTTTTGCAGACCTGTACGACCCGGACACGAGCATCCGCTTCGGGTGCTGCTACCTGCATCTGTGTCTGGAACGCTACAACGGTGATGTGGCCACCGCTGCAGCCGCCTACCACAGCGGCTGGGGCACTGTGGACAATCTGCTGCGGATGGAAGAGCACTCGGCCGACGGCCAGACGCTGCAGGGCTTCCCCTACAGTCAGATGAACCACTATGTAAACAAGATCACCTCCTGCTATGGTGCGTATCAGCGCATCTATGCGGGAAATTGATAAAAGTAAGGAGAATGTCAACCATGAGTGAAAAACTTTCTGCCAAGCAGTATGCAGAGCAGCTGCTCTATAAGCCGGAATACGCTGCCGACAAGCAACCCGACGTGAAGGAAAAGGCCGCCGCTTTTGCGGAGGGCTACAAGAACTTCCTGGACCATGCCAAGACCGAACGCGAGGCTGCCGCCACCAGCGAGCAGATGCTGCTGGCTGCCGGTTACAAGCCCTTTGAGCCGAAAAAGACCTATGCACCCGGTGAGAAGATCTACTTCATCCAGGAGCACAAGGCCGTCGTGGCGGCTACCATCGGTCAGAAGCCCTTTGAGGAGGGCTTCCGTCTGGTGATCGCCCACATCGACAGCCCCCGTCTGGACCTGCGCCCGAACCCCCTGTATGAGTCCGACCACCTGAGCTACTTCAAGACCCACTACTACGGCGGCATCCGCAAGTATCAGTGGGGCACCATGCCGCTGGCCATCCACGGCGTGTTTACCCGTGCCGATGGCTCCAGTGTGTCCTTCAGCGTGGGCGAGGACGAGAACGATCCTGTGTTCTGCATCACCGACCTGCTGCCCCATCTGGGTGCCGAGCAGAACGACCGCAAGCTGAGCGACGGCATCAAGGCCGAGGAGCTGAATGTGCTCATCGGCTCCGACGCCGTGGAGGAAGAGGACGTCAAGGAGGCTGTCAAGCTGAACACCCTCATCCTGCTGAACCAGAAGTACGGCATCACCGAGCGCGACTTCACCCGCGCCGAGATCGAGGTCGTTCCCGCTGCCAAGGCACGCGACGTGGGCTTTGACCGCTCCATGATCGGTGCCTACGGCCACGATGACCGCGTGGATGCTTACCCCGCACTGCTGGCCGAGATCGAGACCAAGGATCCCGTGCACACCACCATCTGCGTGCTGACCGATAAGGAAGAGATCGGCTCTGACGGCGTGACCGGTATGCAGAGCATGTATGTGTTCCACTTTATGCAGCTGCTCTGCCGCGCTGCCGGTCAGGACGATATCCTTGCCTTCCGCAACAGCGTGTGCCTGTCTGCGGACGTGACCGCCGCCTTCGACCCCTCCTGGGCAAGCGCCTTTGAGAAGCAGAACGGCACCTACGCAGGCCGCGGCATTGCCATCTTTAAGTACACCGGCAGCCGCGGCAAGAGCTCTGCCAGCGACGCCAACGCCGAGCTGCTGGGCGATATCACCCGGATGCTGGATGCCAACAACGTGGCATGGCAGATCGGCGAGATGGGCCGTCTGGATCTGGGCGGCGGCGGTACCATTGCCAAGTATGTGGCAAACCGCGGCATCAAGGTGCTGGATATGGGTGTGCCTGTGCTGTCCATGCACTCTCCCTTCGAGGTCATCCATAAGACCGACCTGTACATGGCTTACCGCACCTTCTCTGTGTTCTGCCAGTCTGCGGACTAAAAAAATGCGTGCGCCGCAGCCTGCGGCATACACGCAATAAAAGCACCTTTTACAGAGCCGCTGCACATTTTTGTGCGGCGGCTCTTTTTACTGTGAAATCGCCTTTCCGAATAAAGGTGTCCCCCGGAAGGGACAGATTCTCCCCGCGCCGGGGAGAAATGTCACCGTAGGTGACAAAGAGGGGAACGGCTGTCACCGAAGGTGACTGATGAGGGCGCAGAATAGCAGCTTTTTGCCTTGAATATCCCTTTTTGCGTGAAAACCCTTGACCTTCAACCGGCTTTAAGGTGTAATGTAAGGGCGGAGGTGAAGCAAATGAACATCAAACAGGCTTCCGAACAAAGCGGTGTGTCCGCCCCGAACATCCGCTTTTATGAAAAAGAAGGGCTTCTCACACCGGCACGCAGGCAGGGCAACGACTACCGCGATTACACCGCCGGGGATGTCCGCACGCTTAAACTTATCCGTATGCTGCGGATGCTGGATGTGCCGCTGCCTACCATCAAGGCGGTACTGCGCGGGGAACAGCCCCTGCAACAGGCGCTGCAAGCCCAGCAGACCGTGCTGGAGCAGCAGGCGGCGCAGCTGGCGGCAGCCCTGCAGTTCTGCGCCGACCTTGCCCGGCAGGCTCCGCAGACGGACACGCTGAACGTGGACGCCTGCCTGACCCGCATGGAAAGCCCTGCCCATCAGCAGGGGTTCTTCTCCGGCTGGCTGCAGGATTACTGCACGCTGGCGAAGGTGCAGCATCAAAAGCACTTTTTCTTTATCCCGCAGGGCAGCATCAACACCCCGCAGGAGTTTACGGCGGCTTTGCAGGCCTATGCAGAGGAAAAGGAAATGCAGTTTACCCTGACCAAAGAGGGAATGTACCCGGAGTTTTTGCTGGACGACATCGCGTATAAGGCCTACCGCAACCCGGGCAAGTACCGGGACGAGATCTGCTGCGATGCTGTGCATCCCGAGCAGCTGGACGCAGGACTGCCGCTCCGGCGGGAGAAGCTGCTGCGCTTTTTGCGCCTCGCTGTGCCGCCGGTATGTACCTTTGCCGCCATTCTGGCGGCGGGGTGGGTGGTGACCGGCGGCGCAGGCTGGCTCTGGCTGGCGGTGCTGGCCTCTGCCGGGGTACTGCTGGGACGCTGCTTTGAAAAATGGCTGTAAGGTGCACTACCCCAGCGGCAGCGCCTCGGCTACGGTCAAAAAGGTATAGCCGTTGTCCGCATACCACCGGATGATATCCGGCAGCGCCTCGGCGGTGGTGTGGGTGGTGGCAGAATCGTGCATCAGCACCACGCAATGGGTCTGCTCGCCGGTCTCCCGCACCACATTGCGGTAGATGGTATCCGCACTGGGGTGCCCGCCCACGGCGTCCTCGGCGCAGACGTTCCAGTCCACCCACTGCCAGCCGCGTTGCTCTACCTCGGTTTTCAGCTGCGGCATCAGCCCCTTGCCACCGTAGCGGCGGCTTACGGTGTTGGTGCTGCCGCCGGGAAAGCGCAGGTACCGGATGCTCTCAGCGTCCACATAGGGCGCAATGCGCTGTTTCAGCAGGGCGATGTCCTTCCAGTAGGCGGCGCTGCTGCGGTAGATATCGCTGTATTCGTGGGAGGCAGAGTGTAGCGCGATCTGATGCCCGGCGGCAGCAGCCTGTGTGAGCAGGGGCAGATATTTCTCATTGTAGCCGGTGGCCACCACAAAAAAGGTGCCGTGCACTCCGGCGGCATCCAGCGCCGCCAGCACCTCCGGGGTGGTCTTGCTCGGGCCGTCATCAAAGGTCAGGCAGACCCATTTTTCCGGCAGGGAAGGGGCAGCGGGCGCACCGGCATCGGATGCAGCCACCGCCGGTGCGGCAGGGGAAAAGGGCGAAAAGTCCGGCGCGGCGGTCAGCTCGTTCAGATTGCAGCCCACCGGCGCGCGTGCCGGCACCAGCCACCCCGCCGCAAGCAGCCCGCCCCATAGCCCGATGCGCCCGCCGGCGCGCTGCACAAATTGCTTCATATACAAACCCCTCCTTTGCTCTGGGCGCAGCGCCGCAGGCACACTTTCCGCGTACAAATGACCTGTGCAATTGCCTGCAAGGCTGCTTTTGCGCGCGCTGCGCTGCTATTATAGATATGAAGCATAAAAAAACTTATGAGAAACAAAGAAACCACTTGACGAATGGCCGGAAATATGTTACTATATCCAAGCAGTCCGCACCAACGGTTTTCTACCTCAAAAACCGGAGAACTGTATAACAGGTATGCGAGGGTGGCGGAACTGGCAGACGCGCACGTTTGAGGTGCGTGTGGTTTATCCTTGGGGGTTCGAGTCCCCTCCCTCGCACCAGAAGGCAAGTCGGTTTTTGACTTGCCTTTTTTCTATGAGCAGAAGTGGTGGAATGGCAGACACGCTGGTTTTAGGCACCAGTTCCTAGTGAGTGAGGGTTCAAGTCCCTTCTTCTGCACCAGCAAAAAGACCCGCAGCGGCCCTGAAAGTTCAGGCGCGGTCTGCGGGTCTTTTTGTCTTTTTAAGCGGCAAAAGCAGAGCAAATCTGCGTGAATCGCCCTTGAAACGACACGAATCGCCCCGGGGATGTGTTGACAGGCTTTTTGCGGAATGGTATAATGTTATTAGGGATAGTGTCGGTTTATGCGGGAACTGACACGCAGCGGTTGTACACTTTTTGCAAAAAACTGTGCACAGCGCTTTGACATAAAGCCTTTGGAAGAACGTATTGTGAAGGGGTTTGGCTGCGGGGCAGTCGGGGGGAATTGACCTTATGAAGAAGAAACGAAAAAATATACTGCTCATAGCAGGGATGCTGCTGGCGCTGCTGGTCGGTATCCTTGCTTACAGTGCCTATACCCAGAAGCAGATCTATCAGGAAAGCACGGCAAATCTGCTTTCCACCTATGGGCAGTCTGCCAAGACCTTTACCATGTTTGCGCAGCGGAACTGGAACATCCTGAACGACTGGGACAGCTACCTAGGCACCCTTGCGGAGCTGGGAGAGCAGGAGGGGCAGTGGCAGGAGTATATCGCCCAAAAGGCTACTTGGCAATACACGGATTTTTACCTGTTCAACGAGCAGTGCGAGTTCTGGACCACCGCCGGGCGGCAGGGCACAGCAGAGCATATGAGGGCAACTTTTGAGGAGCTGTATACTGCAAATGCTCCGGTGATCTCCAGCTATATCTCCAGTCAGGGCATCCGCAAGATCATGTTTGCCATGCCTATGGAACAGCCCTTGCAGCTGGGTGACACCACCTATACGGCGCTGGCGGTCAGCTACGATAACGCCGTGCTGGAAAAGCTGCTGGGCAGCATGGTCTATGAGGGACAGAGCGATTGCTATATCGTGCGTTCAAACGGTGATGTGGTGCTTTCCACCGAGACAAAGACCGAGATCACCGAGCAGATGACCAACCTGTTTGATTACTTACGGCAGAACGCCAGCGTGGATCAGCCTTACTTTGACACCATGGTGCAGACCCTGCCGCAGGGCGGCGAGGGCTGTGTGCTGTTCACCATGAACGGGCAGAAATATTACCTGATCTATCAGCCGCTGGGCATTCTGGATTGGAGCATCATCGGCATCGTACCCACCGGGGTGGTGGATTCCGGGATGCGCAGGGTGCAAAACGCTACTATTTTAGTCATCGCACTGCTGGGGCTTCTGATCATGGCAGGCGTGGTAAAGATCCAGCGTGACGCGGAGCGCAACCGCCGTCGGGAGCTGGAGCGCCGCCGGGAAAAAAGCGATATGATGTTTGCGGGCATGGCACGCGTTGTGGAGCGTTTTGCAGTGTGCGATCTGGACCGCGACCGCTACCAGTACCACGAGCGGCGCGGAGAGCCGCTGTACCAACCGGAGGGCTCTTACCAGCAGATGCTGGAGCAAATATCGCGCAAGTATGTAGTTCTGACCGATAGCGAAAACGCCAAGATCCCCCAGATGCTGGCCCCGGAAAACCTGCGCAGGCTCATCAAAACGGACAACGACTCCCTCAAGCTGGAATATGCCGCCCGCGATAAAAGCGCATTTTTCATGATGACGGTCGTTCCCATGGCGTGGAAGGAAAATCGCCTGACCCGTGTGATGATGATCGTGCAGGATATGGGCAAGCAGCACCTGCTGCAAAGCCTTGCCAACACCGATGGCCTGACCGGCCTGCTGAACAAGCGCTATTTTGACCGGGTGCTGACAGTGCTGGAGCAGCACAGCCAGCCCTTTGCACTGTTCTATATGGACTTGGACCGCTTCAAGCCGGTCAACGATACCTACGGCCATGATGTGGGCGATAAGCTGCTGAAGGGCGTTTCCCAGCGGCTGCAGGGCTGCATCCGCAGCCGGGACTACGCCTTCCGTCTGGGCGGCGACGAGTTCGCCCTGCTGCTGCTCGGCCCGATGGAGTCGGAGGCCTGCGCCAGCAAGATGAACCTGATCTGTGAGATGGTCGCTGTGCCCTACGAGATCGACGGCAATACCGTGAGCGTGGGTGCCAGCTGCGGCTACGCCCTGTACCCCGCCGAAAGCGTGGACGTGCAGCAGGTGCGCTATATCGCCGACCAGCGGATGTACGAGAATAAGCAGGCAAATCACGCCAGACAGGACGGCGCGGAAAGCATTTAAAATCGTCTTACATAAAGCAAGGCCGCAGCACGGTATTTTGTGCTGCGGCCTTGCCGTTATATTATGCTATTACAGATGCAGCATATCCCGCTGGGCGGCAGCGCGGTAGCGCAGCGCAGCGGCGATAAAGCCCTTGAACAGGGGATGTGCGCGGTTGGGGCGGCTCTTGAACTCCGGGTGGAACTGTGCACCCAGATGGAAGTCGCGGCCGGGCAGCTCCACAGTCTCCACCAGATGGCCGTCCGGGCTAGTGCCGGAGATGACCAGCCCGGCGTCCTGCATCTCCTGCCGGAAGTCGTTGTTGAACTCATAGCGGTGGCGGTGACGCTCCCAGATCTCGTTCTCGCCGTAGCACTCGGCCATCTTGGTGCCGGGCTTCACCGTGCAGGGGTACTTGCCCAGACGCATGGTGCCGCCCTTGGGGATATTGCCCTGCTGGTCCGGCATCAGGGAGATGACATTGTGGGCACCGTCCGGGGTGAACTCGCTGGAATTGGCGTCCTTGTAGCCCAGCACATTGCGGGCAAATTCAATGACCATGATCTGCATACCAAGGCAGATGCCAAAGCAGGGCACATGGTTCTCGCGGGCGTACTGGGCTGCCTGGATCATACCCTCAATGCCGCGGTCGCCGAAGCCGCCGGGCACGATGATGCCGTCCACATCCGCAAAGGCCTCCTTGCAGGCGGCCTGATCGGTCAGATCCTCGCTTTCTACCCAGCGGATCTCCACCTGACTGTCATTCTCAAACCCGGCATGATACAGGCTTTCCATCACCGAGAGATATGCGTCGTGCAGCTTGACATACTTGCCCACCAGTGCAATGGTGCAGGTCTTGCTGCGGGTGGCGATGCGGGAGACCACCTGCTTCCACTCGGTCAGGTCGGCGGGGGGAACATCGAGGTGCAGCTGCTGTACCACCACATCGTCCAGACCGTTGGTGTGCAGCATCAGCGGGCACTGGTACAGGCTCGGCATGGTCAGGTTCTCAATGACGCACTCGGGCTTGACGTTGCAGAAGGTGCTGATCTTGCGGCGGATATCGCTGCCCACACTGCCGTCTGCGCGCAGAATGATGATGTCGGGGCTTACGCCCATGCCCTGCAGCTCCTTGACCGAGTGCTGCGCGGGCTTGGACTTGTATTCATCCGAGCCGGAGATGTAGGGCACCAGCACCACATGGATGTAGCAGCAGTTCTCCCGTCCCTGCTCCAGACCAACCTGACGGATGGCTTCAAGGAAGGGCTGGCTCTCGATATCGCCGGTGGTGCCGCCGATCTCGGTAATGACCACATCGGCTTCGGTAGAGGAGGCCAGATTATAAATGTAGCTCTTGATCTCGTTGGTGATGTGAGGGATAATCTGCACCGTCTGTCCCAGATAAGCGCCCTGACGCTCCTTGTTCAGCACGTTCCAGTACACCTTGCCGGTGGTCAGGTTGGAGTACTTGTTCAGATTTTCGTCGATGAAGCGCTCGTAGTGTCCCAGATCCAGATCGGTCTCGGTGCCGTCATCGGTCACGAACACCTCGCCGTGCTGCAGCGGGCTCATGGTGCCCGGGTCCACGTTCACATAGGGGTCCAGCTTCTGGCTGGCCACCTTCAGGCCGCGGCACTTCAAAAGCCGGCCCAGAGATGCAGCGGTAATGCCCTTGCCCAGACCGGAGACCACGCCGCCGGTCACAAAAATAAATTTTGCCATAAAAATATACCTTCCTTTGTTGTAGAATAAAACTCTCCCATAAAAGGCCCGCTCTCGGCGCACCCCTTTCCCTGCGGGTGCGTGGCGAAGCCCTATGTCTCATTCGCTTCTGTCAGCGTACTCTTCCAGCACCTCCTGCGCCACTTCGGCGCGGTCGCGGCGGGTGTCCATAGCCTGTTTTTCAAGGTAGCGGTGCGCTTCGGCCTCGGTCATGTGGGCGTGCTCTACCAGACAGCACTTTGCCCGGCTGACCAGCCGCAGCTGCCCGATCTTGTCCTGCAGGCGGGCGTTTTCCTGCCGCAGTCGCTGCAGGCGGTGGTTGCCGGCAGCCGCCATGTGCATGGCCTGCAAAAACAACGGGGTGGTGAAGGGTTTGCTCAGCAGCAGCACCCCCTGCTCGTTCAGGGGGGCAAGCAATTGCTCAGCCTGTGCAGCCTTTACCAGAAAGACCACACCGGCATCGGTCTGCTCCACAGCTGTAATGCACAATTCGTGCCCGAACTCATCGGGCAGGGGAGCGTTGACCACGATCAACTCAAAATCAGATTCCGACATTCTGCGCCGTGCCTCGGCTCCGCTGGGAATGATCACCGGGCGGCTGTAACCTATCTCGGACAGCCGCGCGGCAATATACTCGTTGGAGTTGGCACCGGCGCTTACGATCAGTGCGCGTCCCATTTTCCGCACTCCTTTCTCCTGCGCTGGCAGGGATCAGATGGCGTTAAAATAGTAGACGCGCTCGTGCTCGGCCCGGTCAGGCGCACTCCGCAGTGCAGCGCAGCGCTTGAGCTCCTCCGAGAAATAGCGTTTAGAAAGCCCCTCTGGCAGCACCCGGCGCAGGAACTCGCTCTCCTCGGCCACCTGCACCGCCTCCTCAAGGGTGGCGGGCAGGGTCTCAAGCCCCAGTCCCTTGGCTTCGGCGGCATCGAACAGGTTGCGGTTCACCGGCGGCTGCAAGACCATGCGCTGCTCAATGCCGTCCAGTCCGGCGGCAAGGATCAGGCCAATGGCCAGATACGGGTTGCAGGCGGGGTCCGGGCTGCGCAGCTCCATGCGGCAGTTGTCGCCCTTGACCATGGGAATGCGCACCAGCTGGCTGCGGTTCTGACGGCTCCAGCTCACATAGCGGGGCGCTTCGTCACAGCCAAAGCGCTGGTAGCTGTTGGGCAGGGGATTGGTGAACGCGGTCAGTTCCCGGCTGTGTGCCAGCACACCGGCCATAAAGCTGCCGGCTACGCTGTCCGGGGCAATATCGCCCTCAAACAGGTTTTTGCCGTCCATGTAAAGCGAGAGGTTGATGTGCAGCCCGCTGCCGGCCTGCTGGGGCAGGGGCTTGGGCAGAAAGCTGGCGTGCAGACCATTGCGCATGGCAATGGCACGGACGATCTGCTTAAAGGTCATCACGTTGTCGGCGGTTTTCAGCGGCCCAGCGTAGCGGCAGTCGATCTCGTTCTGGCCGTTGCCGCTTTCGTGGTGGCTGTGCTGGGGTGCCATACCCATCTGCTCCATGGTCAGGCAGATATCCCGGCGCAGATTTTCACCCGCATCCAGCGGCGCAACGTCAAAATATCCGCCGAAGTCAATGGGAATGCAGGTAGGGTGGCCACGGTCGTCCTTTTCAAACAGATAAAACTCGCACTCGGTACCCACGTTGCAGGTAAGCCCCAGCTTTTTGAATTTGCGGTTCACATCCCGCAAAAAGCCACGGCAGTTGCCGCTAAAGGCTGCGCCGTCCGGCTTTTCCACATCGCAGAAGAACTGCATCACTCGGCCCTCGGTGGGACGCCACGGCAGGATGGTCACGGTGGAAAGATCCGGCCGCAGTACAAGGTCGCTTTCCTCAACGTGCATAAAGCCCGCAATGGAACTGCCGTCAAAGCACACGCCCTCTTCCAGCGCCTTGGACAGATTGCTGGCCAGCACGGCAATGTTCTTCTGGGTGCCAAAAATATCACAGAAGGCAAAGCGCACAAATTTGACGTTGTTGTCCTCCACGAAATCCAGAATATCCTGTTGGGTGGAATAGCTCATAAATAACCCCCTTACAAAAACTGCATTTCAAATAAAACGCCCAAAGGCCTGCCCTCAAAAAGGGAGCAGGTCTTTGGGCTGGTGTAAGAAATAGGAAAAGGAGAATGGCTAATTGATCCGGCAGCCGGCGGATGCTTATTTTTTTACGCTGTCAGGAGATTATCAGACGTAGTAAAGCATCTTGCTGTAGCTGGGCAGAGGCCAGTAATCCTCGCCGCAGATAGTCTCGGCATCGTCGGCAGCGGCGCGCAGGGCATCCATCACCGGGAGAACGTTATCGTGGAAGGCAACGGCCTTCTCGCTCTCGGTGGGCAGTGCCTTTGCAGCATTCACGGCATCCTGCAGGGTGTCGATGGCATCGCTCATGGCATCGGCGTCAGAAGAAAGCTTTTCCAAAGTCTTGGTCTCGCTGCGCACGCTGATGTGCTCGCTGACAGCCAGCTTGGAAGCGGCGGTATTGGCAACCTCGCTCATGTAGGCGTTGATGGCGGGCAGCAGCTGCTTGCGTGCCATCTCCAGCATGGTCAGAGCCTCGATGTTGATGATCTTGGAGTAATGCTCCATCTCAACCTCGTAGCGGCTTTCCATCTCCACCTTGGTCAGCACGCCGAACTCCTCCATCAGCTGGATGTTCTTGGGCTCGACCAGTGCAGGCAGAGCAGCGGGGGTATTCTTCTTGTTGGGCAGACCGCGCTTGGCTGCCTCGGCCTCCCACTCGGCGGTATAGCCGTTGCCGTTGAAGATGACGCGGCGGTGATCGCGGATGGTGCGCTTGATCAGAGCGATGGCTGCGCTGGTAAAGTCCTCAGCACCCTCCAGCTCGTCGGCGTAGCCCTT
>OGGI01002403.1_pt1 | contig 11022 bp, 10 predicted proteins | sample 1571051 | NCBI WGS metagenome assembly OGGI01 (sample SAMEA2582075, study PRJEB24529) | metagenome | biome: Human gut stool | place: China | collected 2011 | reverse complement strand
ACGTAGTACCAGTCTTTCCAGCTGGTGGCGTCGCCGAGCAGCTGTCCCTCCGTGACGGTCGGAGTGGCCGGCACTTCATCGTAGATGCCGTCGAAAACGCCGTTGCAGGCTGTCGCCGTCAGTAGGACGGCAACGCCTGCAAGCGTGTCTAAGATATGTTTTCTGAGGTTCATGTCTCCCTCTTTATGCGGTTACTGCTTTGTACCGGTGAATGTGCCTGAGATCGGGAAAGGCATTTTCCCCATCTGGTAGGTGTTGCTTACTGTCAGTTTCCCGTCAACACCTTTGGTAATAGTGACCTTGCAGATTCTGCTGTCAAATGTATATTCCTTGTCGCTGGTCACCGCTCCATTGTCATCCTTGATGATAAAGTGGAATTTGATGTTGTCGTCCTTGTAGGCCTTGATGAAAGCTTTCTTGCTCTCGTCATAAGGAATCTTGCTGATGGTGTAAGAACTCAAAGTGAGGTTGCCCATCATGGTTTTTTTGAAGGTTTCCTCCGGGACAGTCAGATTGACGGTACCGTCTTCGTTGGCAGTTACCTTGTAGGTGACGGCTTCAGAAGAAGTATATGAGAACAATCCGCCTACACTTATTTTGTCTTCTCCCTTGTAGCTCCCGACGAAATTGTCTGTCAAGGAAGCCGGTACGAACTGTACGTTTGTGATTTCGCTTGCCTGGAATGTTACCTGCGATCCGTCAGCCTTGTTGATGACAACCTTCTGTGCCTGTACGGCTGCGGTACTCAAAAGCGATACGATTGCTAAAGTAAAGAACTTCTTCATTTATTGATAAATTTAAATGTCTTGGTTAATGATTTTACTATAAACACGCCCTTCTGACCATCGAAAGGAACCTCGGCAACGCCATTTTGATTAACAACAGCACTACCGACAAGCTGCCCATTGATGGTATAGACGCTCACACGAGTGCCCGCTTTCAGCCCCTCTCCTCGTACCGAGAAGTTGGTAAAAGAGAACACTGCATTAGACTGTTCAGCCCCAACTATATTGATACCAGTAGGCTGATCGGTGAAAGTAAAGCTAAGGAAATCCGTTAAAGGATACTCTACGGTTTTGCTATCAGTCGTCAGAACAAGATGATCTGCCGTAAAGGTAACCGTTGGTTTGTCTTTGAGAGCAAAGGTCGTAGCCTTTCCCTCTTTGTCAATTACTTTCACATAATCAGCCGCGGAAGCAGAGATTGCTCCCCACGTAGCCAACAATGCGATAGCAAGTGACCTGCATAAAGTTTTAATTCTCATGTTATTGACATTGTTAATATTAGTTTCTAACTGGTTGCAAAGTTAGCTTATATATGTCAACAACACAATACCAACATATTATGATTTTTGTTAGTTCGCTTTAAGTTAGCACCTGCCTTTGTTTCATCTCCAAGTACTTATTAATAACATCTACGCTGAGACGCTCTGGAGTCGTTAGTATACTATAGATGCCATGTTGGTGCAGTGTAGACACAATGAGGCGTTTCTCGTATGTAAACTTCTCTGCAATGACATGTTGATAATACTCTTCTATGGAGCGCTTAGGCGTTTGGATGTAATCATTCATCTCACTATCTTCAAAGAAGACTACGAGCACACGATGCCAACGACTTAGTAGTTTCAGATAAGAGAGTTGCCTGTTAAGAGCTGTCATACTTGAGAAGTTCGTATAGACAACGAACAGACTTCGCTTGCTAACTTGCTTTCGCACGTTGACACAAAGGTTACTGAAGTCGCTCTCTCCAAAGTCGGTTTCTTGCATATAAAGCGCATCCAACAATCGTTGCATTTGTCCCGTGCGGCGCGAGGGGGCTACGAATGTGTCCATCTTATCGGTGAATGTAATCAGACCAGCCTTATCGTCACGGTGCATAACGACGTAAGAAAGCACCAAGGCGGCATTTATGCTATAATCTAATAAGGTCATTCCACGGAACGACTGCTGCATGACTCGCCCCTTATCAATGACGGAAAACACTTGTTGCGAACGTTCGTCACGATAGACATTCACCATGAGTTCATGCTTCCGAGCACTTGCTTTCCAGTTGATAGCACGATACTCATCGCCTTGCACATAATCTTTTATCTGTTCAAATTCGGTATTATTTCCGATACGTCGAATCCGCTTGATGCCCATCTCGGTAAGGTTATTGCTCATCGCAAGCAATTCGTATCGGTTCAACATCAGATAGGAAGGATAGACCTTCACGTCCTTTGCATTGCCCAAGCTATATCTGCGCTCCACAAGTCCTATGATGGTGCGTGCAAAACAACGAATCCGCCCAAAGGAATAAACTCCTCGCTTCACTGGAGTGAGCGTGTAACGAATTTCATCCTCGCCCTTTGCAGCAATCTGGAGAGTGTATTGTATGTCTCGACGTTGGAACACTTTAGGAGCCTCATCAATGACAGTGAGCCATACAGGGAAAGTGTATTCGCTTGCTAAACGGGGTTTTATCACATTCTCATCGCCGTTAGAAAACCTATCCGCACAGCTCCGTTCCGCTGTTATCGCACGCCGATGATAGAGCATGAAAGCATCTATAAGGAGGGTTAAGACGAAGACGAACAACAGAATCTTAGCCACAGTGAAGAGGAAGGGATAGACATATCCCAACCCACAAAGCAGTGTCAAGCACGCAAAGATGATATAAAATCGCTTGGTAAGGAACATTTATTCTATCTATAAGAGGGTTATTTTGCTAAGGTGCGAAGCCTCCGCACCAATAGTGCGAGGTTGTGTAACCATTTGTGCGAAGCATTCGCACACATATAAGTCATTATATTTACTCATACGTATCAGCGTTCTGACCCGTATGGGTCAGCATTGTGACCCGTATAGGTCAGCATCGTGACCCGTATGGGTCAACACTGCGAACCGTATGGGTGATTAGCCTTACACATAAAACAAGGCTCTCTCTATGTTGGGATCACTTAGGGACTTCCACCTTATCTATCAACTTCTGCGCTACTTTCAACGCTGTGTAGCCCTCCATTTCAGCCTCAGCGGTAAGGAGGAGACGGTGTTGAAGGATGTTAGGAGTAACGAATTTGATGTCTTCCGGCGTCACAAAGTCACGTCCGGAGAGCATGGCGTATGCCTTAGAAGCATTGAGCATCGCAACAGCAGCACGTGGACTGGCTCCGAGATAGACTGCCTTTGACATGCGTGTCTGCTGTACGATGGATGCAATATAGCGTAGGAGGCTATCTTCAATGTACACTTCTTGCAACTGCTGACGCATGTTTAGAAGCTCACGAACGCTTAATAAGGGTTGAATATCATCCAGTTTGACAAGCTTTCTATTCTCTTGATGATGCTGCAAGATGCTTACCTCTTCTTCAAGCGTGGGATAACTCATGCGAATCTTAAATAGGAAACGATCTAATTGAGCCTCTGGTAGACGGTAAGTTCCCTCTTGCTCCACCGGATTCTGCGTCGCTATGATCGTGTAAAGGTCGTTCATACGATGCGAAACACCATCGATTGTGACCTGTCTCTCCTCCATTACTTCGAAAAGAGCAGCCTGCGTCTTAGCTGGGGCACGGTTAATTTCGTCAACAAGTACCATCTCTGCGAACACAGGTCCTTGATGGAAGTCAAACTCGGAGGTCTTCATATTAAACACCGTCGTGCCTAATACATCACTTGGCATTAGGTCTGGCGTAAACTGAATACGGCTGAAACGCGCGTCAATGAGGCGTGATACTAATCGAGCTAACAAGGTTTTTGCCACTCCGGGGACACCTTCAATCAGCACATGACCGTCTGCAAGGATGGCTGTTAATAGCAAGTCGACAGCCTCCTGCTGCCCAACAATCACATTGCCGATAGCCTTCTTTAATTGTGTAATCTTCTCACTGAAGTCCTGAAGATCAGTTCTCTCTGCTTTATTCTCTTCCATCTTGTTGGTGTATTGTTCGTTAGTTTTATTATTAATTAGTCCTTCCATAAAGATTAAAGGTTATTGATGATAATGTCTAATCCGTCTATCGTCTCTTGCAATCGTCTATCGGGTAAGGTCGTATCTGCCTCTATGTAGCGTTTTACCTTATCCAGTATCATGCGCACTTCGGCTTCCGGCATACCTGTTCGGAGAGCTAATTGGGTTATATTCTCTCGTCTCGACTCTTCATCATCAACATCTATTAGCAACTGCCGACGCACTGTCTCTGCAAAATAACTATACTTCTTCTGTAACAAGTCGCGGTTCTCATGCTTCTGATAATAGAGCGTTCCGATGAGTTTCACAAACTCCAACGACTTGTTTTCGGGCTGTTTTACCACTGGGATCACCCTTTGGCGACGTCGAGCATAGAACACGCAGAACAACAGCAAACCTAACAATGTGAGATAGACACACCATCTGAGTGGCGCATTTTGCAGCCAGTAACGGAGCGGACTCTCCTTGTTTATCTCGTTCTTAGGCGCATACGCATCTGTACGTGTTACTGGTAAGCCACGGAATTGGGACATCGCACGGAATAAGAGTCCGTTTATCTCGGGGTCAAGTACGCCATAGTTGGTCCATAGGAGTGGGTCACATGAGAGGAACAACTCGCCCTTCCCCCACTTAATTCGTATGAGTCGTGCCTGCCAATAACCGCCTATCTTGTCAGCATACTCATCATCATCTACGTCGCAAGAAACGTCTGTTGTATCTACATCCCCATCAATAGAACGTTGGAAAGCACATAACAATGTATCACATTGGACACCCTCATTTACCTCAATCCCATAGCCTGACATTGATGTATAGACCTGATAAGTATGAGGCGTATAAGGCTTTACTGCATTCCAATAGAGGGTATCCATCGGAATTTGATAGTCTGATAACGACTTCTTCACCCACTGGGGAAGGAAGGTATCTCTACCTGATACCGCCACACCAAAGTTTATTTTCGAGGAGTCACAAACGAAGTCTGAGGTTACAATGAGCACTTTATTCCCTGCTTTTAACAACCTACTCAACGCTCTCCTATCGGTTTCTGTTGGGTTAAATGCCAATGTTTGCACTAAAATAGCATGTGGTTTCTTGCCATATCCATCACGTTCTAACTGCGCAAAAGTCTTATTCGTCACATGGTAACCAGCAGGGATTGACTTCTGCATAAGCGTGTCGAAGACCGCACAACCAAAGGGTTGACTGTCGTAATGACCGAAAGTTGGTCTCCAAACAAACTTTGCCGGAGCATTAAACTCCATCACTAAGACAAAGAGGAGGAAAACTACTATACCTAATAAGAACTTCTTATTCATGCAAGCTGTCTCCTTTCTCTATCTCAACTTCTATATTGAGTAGCTCGTTGACAAGCTCTTCTGACGCCTCATAATTACCATATCTCACACGCATGAAAGCATTTGTCATACGCTGGAAGTCGGTCGACAAGAACTCACGTGTGTATTGCGTTGGTGTCTTATAAAGCTGCCAATTAATCTTATAATGGTCTGCTAACCAACGAAGTGTGCGCAGATACACCATTCGTACAGCCTTGTAATAGTCCTGTTGTGCCATCGCCTTGGTATATTCCGCATCGAAGTTGACACCGTAGATATTGTCTTCTTCAGCATCAATAATGCTCACCTTACCTGTACGATGGAATAGCTTCGCACGATACCGATACATTAGAAAGGCGATAAAAGCCGCCACTACAATGGCTAAACCTATATAGATATAGATACGAACATCGCCTTTCCCATTCGGAGAGAATAGTGTCGATATCCACTTCATCAGCTTATTTACCAGCCAGTCCCATAAGTCAAGCTCTGGAGCTTGTAGCTCTTTCGCATAGTTATACGCCTCATCAACGCGGTATTGATGTAGTAAAGCTGTATCGCAAGAGAGCGTGTCGGACAAGGCTTGTAACATATCAGAAGGATTTAACTAACCGTATTATAGCTTATCAAAGTCGTCTATATCAGAATCTTTCTCTGCCAGTTGTTCAAAGTTCTGGATGCCTTCTTCAACTGAAACTCCATCTACTTCCTCTGCAACACTACCATAGTGGAAGGCAAGCACAACGACAGTTAATGACATTGCTAAATATGTTCCAAAGTTCATGATAACCGAGAAGATGTATTCGATGAAGTTGTAGATTGGAGAATTAACAACCGATGTTGCTCCTTCATTCGTTGCAGAGATAAAGACCTTAGCAAGGTACATGAAGTACCAAGGTAACGTCGTTACCATCTGGAGGAAATTCCCCACAATACCCATAAGAAGCAGCAATCCAATCAAAGACCAGAAGGAATGAACACCTAATCTCCACCCACGACGAATGGAGCTAAAGACGTTCTCATCATCTTCGAATATATATACTGGCCATGAGAGATAGGCTGGGACAAAGGCAACTAACAGTCCGATAATGACCAAAAAGAATAGTCCAATACCAATAAGGACATTAGGGAATTGGTCATTCGAGGTCACTTCAAAGAAGATAAAAGCAAAGAGTCCAAGGATAATGGTGATGACCACCCATGCAACCGCAAACACTAAGCCTAAGAGGAAGGAGCGTTTCATACTCTGAATGATGAGTGGCTTGAGGTCACGCAAGGTCACCCCTTGCAAGCGAGTGGGGTTTCCATTATAATACCTTATCAATGAGAAGCAGATTGAAGAGAGTAAGATAGAACCGAGAACAAGGCAGACTATCAATATAAGATAGGACAGACCCGTATTCACTAATAGGTTTACTAAAGCTCCATCTGAATCTGCATTATCAACAGCAACAGCCAAATTGTTATCTACAACAACAGAGATTAACCACTCTAAAGCGAATGCCTGAAGCAGACAAAGGGGTAAGACAAGATAAAAACAAGCCTTTAACCATAGCTTATAGTTCTCTTTTAAGAAATCGAAAGTTGCTGTGAACTTCTGTCCAAAGGTACGTACTCTATACAAATTAACCTTGGGTCTCTCTACTTGAATGCGCATGTTTATTACGTTTATAAGGTAAGTATATAAAATAAAAGATTACGAATACGAATGAAAGGAGGATGATGCTCAACCGCACATAGTTGTTGATTTCGGTGTGCCGAGTGACAAAGCTCTCTATAAAACCAGCCACAATGAAGAGCGGAACAGTACCTACAATGATCTTCATACCACGCTTTGCACCTCGTTGGAAGCTCACTAAGCGTGAGTAAGTGCCAGGGAATAGCCATCCATTACCCATTGCCAAGCCTGCAGCACCAGCCACCACGATGGATGAAAGTTCTAAGGTTCCATGCAACATAGTGGTTAGTAAGCATTCAGATAACAATCCGTGCTGATAGAAGAAGGTATCGAAACAACCCATCATAACACCATTTTGGAATAAGGAATAGCCTGGCATGAAGCTCGTCAGTACGCCCATAGCAAATATATAGAACGATACCATGATGTTATTAAGCGTTATTCCGATGAACATACCCCCCTCTTCTTCACTTCCATAAATGCCCATTGGCTTTCCTTGTGCTATGTTCTCAAGCGTCTGATCCATGTATCCATCACCAAGAATGAGCCTTGGGAAAGATTCATCACCCAGTGTTGAGACGACTCCAATGAGCACACTTATCATGAAGATAGCGAATGACAGGAATAATAATCGGCGTTCTTTCCACATCACATCAGGTACCTCTTGCGTCCAAAAGGTGATCATTCGTTTCCATTTCTCACGCTTATTGCGATAGATCTCATTATGAAGTGCAGAGGAAAGGTTGTTTAGATAGATTGTAATTCGTGATGTTGGATAATGTGTTTGAGCAAAGGCAAGATCGGTTGTAAGGTCTGTGTAAGCATCAGCCAAGCGGTCAGGCATTACCGAGTTGATGTTATCCACCAACGCTTCTATTGCTTTCCACTTCTCAATGTTATTACGTATGAAAAGGATTTCCTTCATTATCTCTTTTATAGGTAATGGTGATTAATTCTACCAACTGCCCACAAAAGTAGAGTTTTTTTCCTATATTTGCAACTGAAATAACCAATTTGTTACGAAGAGAATGTCAGAATCCAACATCGTTACAGGGCAATATGTGCAAATCAACCAATCGCCAGCAAGCATTGGCGAACGCATGCTTGCACAGATGATTGACGCTTTTATCCTATTCGTTTACGCCTTTGGTATGGGGCTACTGATATATAATACAGACGACTATCTGAATAATAAACTACAACTGTTCCTGGCGTTCTTTGTTTTCTTGTCAGTGCTCTTCTATTCCTTTTATATGGAACTCTTCAACCATGGACAGAGCCTCGGAAAGATGATTATGCGCATCCGTGTGGTGAAGAAAGACGGTACGACACCTGGTATAGGCTTCTTCTTCATGCGCTGGTTATTGCAGTTTATTGACATAGGGTTCTCCTTCTTAGGTGTAGCTGTTATCCTTTTGACTAAGAACTCACAGCGTTTAGGCGACTTAGCAGCCCACACTATGGTGATAAAAATCAATGATTACCATAAGATCCAGGTCTCTCTTGACGAGTTCTCGTACCTTGATCGCAACTATAAACCTGTCTATCCACAGGCAGAAGACCTATCGCTCAATCAGATAGAGGTTATTCAACGCACGCTCGATGCCGACTATGGACCTGATAGAGAGCGTCGAATAGCCACCTTAGCACCTAAAGTTCGGGAACACTTAGGCATCTCTGACACCAGAACGGGTAATGAGAAATTCCTTTATACCATTATCCGTGACTATCAACACTATAGTCTTGAGATGGTTTAAACACCTATTATAATAAGGTAAGAAATCGAATGATTCTTATACAGAATAGCGTTGGCTCTTAGAGACGAATAGAGATGAATGTACCCATGAGAGCATCTATCAAAAGCAAGTTAATGGCTATCAGCACTGCAATAGCCTATCCGCCCATCCATTTAAAACGCCAAGTAGTGGCAAAGGAAATGCGTGGGAAGTGGGCAATCGTTACGGGTGCATCCCACGGGATAGGGCGTGCTCTGACAGAGGAATTAATCTCTTTGGGAGCAAACATCTTTCTTCTTGCACGCAGTGAAGCGGAGTTACAAATGCTCTGTGCGAAAGCTAAGGAGCAAGGGTGCCATGCCGATTATTGTGCGATAGACCTCCGTGATAGGGAGCAACTCAACCGTCTCTGTCAAAAGCTACGCAAGGATATGCCGCAAGTGGACTATCTTTTCTGCAATGCAGGCAAATCCATTCATCGCAATATCGCACTGGCAATAGACCGATTGCACGATTATGACCGCACAATGGACCTCAATTATCGATCGTTAGTGGCGTTATCACTCGCATTGTTACCTGCCTTGCAAACAAATAAAGGGCATATTGTTTACTCATCCTCCGTAAGTACTCTCTATCCAATGGCACCAGGTTGGTCGGCTTATCACGCCTCCAAAGTTGCTGCCAACGCATGGCTTGACACAGCAAGAACCGAGTTTAAGAAACTAAGAGTGCATGTTCATGTGGCTTACCTGCCCTTGGTTCACACACAGATGTCGGATGTCAACGGGCAATATCGTAATCTTCCAGCTTACAATCCAGCTGATGCTGCTAAGATTCTCTTGCGCCTCTGCTTAGGAAAGAAGTATTGTTACCAACCCTGGTGGGCTACTCTCTCTGTTCCCATTGCGCGTGTCATTGCTCCTGTTATCCGTCTTTTCTATCAGAAACTATGAAGAGCAAAACATTAAAAAACCTCTTTCTCATTCTTTATCGACTACATATTCTTTCGCCAAAAGGATTATTCTACTGGGCAAAATACTTGCTTTCAGAAGGAATGAGTTTGATGGCTCTGCTCCGTTTCTCCGCTCACTTCTATCCAAATCGCTGTGCGGTAAAAGACGAGGAACAATCTCTAACGTATCAAGAAACATACGAGAAGGCAAAAACTCTGGCTCAACTGCTCTATACACAATACCAACTACGCCCCAAGATGAACGTTGCTCTCTTAGGACGTAACAGCCTCATCCTGTCCTTACTGCTCCCTGCTCTCTCCCGAATAGGCGTTCATATCACTTTGTTGAACACTGACATGCCACAAGATCAGCTTTTAGAATATCTGAGAAAACGTCATTATCAACTCTTCATATATGATAAAGAACTGATAGAAGAGCCTCAACTATTAGCATGCAAAGCCATAATAACAGAGGAACTCCACCACCTTATTATATATAGAGACCATCACGAAGAAAAACAAAAGCTCCCTCGTATGCGCCGCGGAAGGAACATTATCATTCATACGGGCGGTTCGAGTGGTAATTACAAGGCTGTGGCTCGGCGTCCAGCGATCACCTCTTTCCTACCACCCCTCATCGCTCTGCTCCACAAAATAGGGATTGATCAATATGACAGTGTGCTCATCTCTTTACCTTTCTATCATGGTTTCGGTCTTGCCACACTCATTGTTTCACTCTTAATGGGTAAGAAGATCTGTCTACAAAGGCGTTTTCAAGCACAAGAAACACTATCCATTATTCAGAACGAACGCATTGAAGTAATGCCCATCGTGCCTGCTATGCTTTCAAGACTATGGCTGGTAGAAGGAGCAAAAAGCCAAATGGAAAGCCTAAAATGCCTCATCTGTGGGGGAGACAGACTTCCAAAGCAGATCATCGAAACTACTCATCAACAACTGGGGGATGTTCTTTACAATCTCTATGGCACTTCTGAAGCGGGCTTCTTCTTACTTGCTACTCCGCAAGACCTTGCTGCTTTCGACGAAACAACGCTTGGGAAAGCGATATGGGGAGTAAGATGTAAGATTAAGGAAGCGAACGAGGAGCATGTGGGTGAACTATGGGTGCGATCGAGTTGGGCTATGGCTGGACGTAAGAACCAATGGCAAAGCACTGGAGACTTGGTCTTTCAGAATCTCGATGGGTACTATTTTCATCGAGGTAGAACCGACCGAATGGTAGTATGTGGGGGTGAGAACGTCCACCCAGAACACATAGAACAGGTGCTACTTGCCCACCCCTCCATCATTGCAGTACGTGTCTTTGCTGTCTCACATCCACTCTTTGGCAATGTGATACAGGCTGAAGTTGAA
>OGGI01002399.1_pt1 | contig 11046 bp, 8 predicted proteins | sample 1571051 | NCBI WGS metagenome assembly OGGI01 (sample SAMEA2582075, study PRJEB24529) | metagenome | biome: Human gut stool | place: China | collected 2011 | reverse complement strand
AGCGATAGTCCTCGCCTTTGATCATGTGGCCGTTGGCATCGTAGCGCACCCACTTGCCACCGTTCGAACGCAGGTAGACGTCTTTGTTACGGGCCACGGTGCCATCGCCATCGATCCAGTACCAGTTGCCGTCCTGCCGGTCATAGATTTCCCGGGAGCGGACCATTTCACCGTTCTCGTAGTAATGCTGCCTACCCTGATCCCAACCGTTCTTCGATTCGGCGGATACGGCCGGAACCTGAGTCGTTTCGGCATCGGCCTGCGCGACACTCGCACACAGACCAAGCACACCTATCGACATCGAAAAAAGAACGGCTCCAAGCGCCATTGCCTGTTTGCCATGCATGCCGCACCTCCCAATCATGCGATTTTTTCCGTTATCACTGTACCGCAACAGGTCTTGCGGCAAGACGACGCCGTTGATGGACGCTTTTACCCCAGGCCACCGCCGTTTGGATGCCATAGGCCGCCATGGGTACCAGCAACAGGTAGAACGGCAATGTATAGATGCCCTTGGCCTCCCACAGCACGTAACATAGGAAGCCACCAAGGAATGAGGCGCACAGCAGCACCTGCACGAATACCTTGTCGGCATTGCCTTCCTCATTACGGTTCCTGAACACCGTGCGGGTCAGTGCGATGAGTCCGATGAATGCCAGCAGATACATCACCGTCTGGGCTACGTTCTCATATCGCAGCAGGATGTTCGATCCACGCCCCACCAGCAGGAAGGAGGCCAATCCGGAAAAATGATTCGACGAATCACCAAGCTCGGAATACAGTGACGTCATGAACGTGGGCTCAGCCCATTCCGACGCCAATTTGGCGGTGAAGAAACGCAGTCCCTCACCCGGATCGCCTAAGAGTTCGGCGAGGCGGCTCTTGACGAAATCCGTGGAAATCTGCGACTGCTGCGCATAATCATTGCCGGTTTTCTCGAATGCGTCCAACGCGAACCTGCTCCACCAACCGGCGGGTACGTTATCCGGCTCCCCCAAGCCAAGTGCAATCCAGGAAATCATCGGCATGCCCTTGCCGAAATCCTGTCCGGTCCAATGCTGCACCAAACTGACGGGCAGTTTGGAAATCACAAAGGCCCCGCCTGCGGACACGAAGGCGACAATCAGCTGCCAGAAACGGCGATTGCGCCATACTGCGAAGATCACGGCGAGGATTGCGGCCAGAATCACGATCTGATACGTGGATTTGAACACGATGCCAATGCCGCAAATCAGGAAGCCGGCCACGATCGTGAGCCCGCTGGTCCAGACCTTCTTCATATGGAACGCTTCGGCCACCACCGCGGCCCCCGCGATGGTGATGAAGAAGCCCACGGCGTTCGGGTATACGAATGCGGCGAACATCAACAACGGCACACAGGTCGTCACCAGCACGGTGAACGCGCCATGGCCCACCGCATCAAGCCCCAGATGGGTGCCGAAACGCCAGAGCACCGCCACCAGAGCGGTGACCGCGAGCGCGCTGACGATCTGGAAGGCGAAGACGTTCTTCGCGCCGAACAGGGCGAACACCAGCAGATACCAGAGCATCGGTCCGCTTTGGAACGGATAGTACGAGAAGTACGTGTATGCGCTCGGGATGCCCCTGTTTACGCATGCCGCCTCAGTGCTGCCATGCGGGCAGAAATCCGGGCTGAACTGGTTCAGGTTTCCTTTGAGAAGGGTATCGGCGGCATCCATCAGGCTTCGGGAATCCGGATATCCGTAGGTGGTCAGACCCAATGAGGTTATCCAGATGATTTGCACGACGGTTACGTAGACCAGCAGCGCGACCAGCACCCAACGTCTCGGGAGGCGTGCGATGCCGACCGCCAACAATGCCAGCGCCGCGAACAACGCCACGATTCCCAGCACGAAAGGTATGGAGGGCAGCCCCAGATGGTAGTGCACCCGTTCCGTGACATTGCCAGGTTCCGGCGCGCTTCGTTCGAATATGACGGTGAAGCAGATCGACAGCACCAGCAATACGGCGACGACCGCGGCCTGAAATCCCAGTGCCAGCACCGTCAGCCAGCGAGGCACAGTCCGCCAGAATACCCACTGACGTTCAGATACGGCATGTATGTTCCGCTCGTTCACTCAATCATCCCATCTTGCCCGGAAAATGCGAGAACGGCCCATCATCGGCCGCTTATAGCGATTCTTCAATGATATAGCGCGGGCGCGCCTTCACTTCCAGATAAATCTTGGCGATGTACTCGCCCGTCACGCCCAGCGACAGCAGAATGAAACCGCCCAGAATCCACAGCGAGCACATCATGGAACCCCAACCTGCCACGGCATGCCCGGAAAACACCGAAATCAGCGTGTACACCAGCATGATGACGCCCACGAACACGGAGAATACGCCAAGCCCGGTAATCATGGTCAATGGTTTGGTGGAGAACGACGTAACGCCTTCGATGGCGAAGGAGACCATTTTTTTCAGCGGATACTTCGATTCGCCGGCCACGCGGGTGCCGCGCTTGTAGAACACCTTTGCGGTCTTGAATCCGAGGGATGGCACCAGACCGCGCAGGAACAGATTCGATTCCCTGTACTGCGACAGGGCCTGCAGGGCCGCACGGCTCATCAATCGATAGTCGGCATGGTCGGGAACGGTTTCGGTGCCCAGCCACTTCATCATCGAATAGAAGGCGTGAGCGGTTCCCCGCTTGAATGCGGTGTCAGTATCGCGGTTATCGCGTACGCCGTACACGATTTCGGCGCCTTCACGGTAGGCGGCGACCATGCCGTCGACGGCATTCGGATCATCCTGCAAGTCGGCATCCATGGAGACCGCGGCATCGACGTTCAAGTGCAGCGCATGCATCAGCCCCGCGAACAGCGCATTCTGATGCCCTCGATTATGGGCGAGCTTCACCCCGTGGAACATGTCAGGGCACTCGTCATGCAGGGACGTGATCACATCCCATGTCTTGTCAGCGGAGCCGTCATCCACGAAAACGACCGAACTATCGGAAGCGATCTGACCGGCATCCTTCAAATCCTGAAGTTTGCTCTTCAGAACCCCTGCGGTGACGTGCAGTGCGGCCTCCTCGTTGTAGCAGGGAATCACAAACACCATTGCCGGCGCCTCACGCAACCGGGCACACGTATCGTAAGCATTCTCTTCGTTCGTCATGCTTAATAGTGTATGACAGGCGGCCAACCCATGCGCCGGAAATCCCCCTCCCGTTGTCATGCGACCGTTATAGCATGCCCCCTAAGGGAATACAGAGGGGGATTCACCACCAATGCATAAACGAACATTGATCATGGCCGGATTCATCGCCGTCACAGTACTTCAGGGAATCAGCTATCCCGCAATCGCACTGGCCGATGACCCGACCGCAACGCAGTCATACTCCACATCACAACCGGCCGGAGAGACCCAGTCCTCAAATGGCGTCGAAAACGATGCCACTTCGGACGCATCACATGACGCGGCCTCTTCCCAAACCCCCATGTCAAGCCCGAAGACGGCCCAGTCCGGCACCACCGCACAGTCCGGAACCGAAGCGCAGCCGGATGTCGAAGCGCAGTCCGAGGAGGCTTCCGGCAAATCGGTCGATCCCGGTACGACGGCCGACCCGAATAAGACGACCGAGCCCACTCAGCCATCCGAGCCGGCCAAACCGGAAAACGGCTGGGATCAGAACAAGCAGCACTATTACGAGAACGGCGTCATGGCCGTCAGTAAGGATGTGTTCATCCCCAACGACCCGAACAACCGCAAGGAAGGCATATGGGTTCGTTTTGATCAGAGCGGCAACCTGGTCAAGGGCGAGAACTACCACAACGGCGGCTGGTACTACTTCGATACGACCACCGGCGCCATGGTCAAGGGCGTCAAACACATCTCCTCCAATGGCGGCAAGTGGGTGTATTACGACGTGATCACCGGCAGGATGGCCCACGGCGAAGCCTATCTGCACTACGACAAGGAACATACCGGCTGGTACTACTTCGATCAGTACACCGGCAAGATGGCCCATGATTTCGTATACATCCGACAGACCAACAAGTGGGTGTACTACGACAAGATCACCGGCAAAATGCAGTACGGCGAGCGCTACATCAACGGCGGCTGGTACTACATGAAGCCGGTCACCGGCGCTCTGGCCAAGGGCAGAACCTGGATGGCGAGCGGCAACAAGTGGGTGTATTACGACAAGATCACCGGCCGCATGGTTCACGGCGGTGCCATCATCGACGGTCACCACTACTTCTTCGACCCGTACACCGGCGCGCAGTACAGCAAGCAGCAGATCGCCAATCGCCTGGCATCATACGCACGCACCTATTCCAGCCAGCACCCCGATTGCCCGGGCGCATTGGCGGCGAACGGCGGCCTCATCTGCCCGTTCGGCCCGTGCATGTCGTTTGTCTGGTACGTCTTCCATGCCGCAGGCCTGGACGTATTCCTTTGCGATGGAGCCAAGACCGGTTGGCCTCACCACAACTTCGACTGGTACAACTCCCGCGGCCGCGTCAGCAGCACCCCGCAGGTGGGCGATGTCGCCTTCTGGAAGTTCAGCGACTCCTGGGCCAGCAATTACAGCGCCAGCCATGCCGGCATCGTAATCGAGGTGAACGGCGGCAATGTGGTGATCGTCGACGCAGCCTACGGCAACATCGGCGTACGTTCGGCTTACAGCGGAGCACGCTACGCCCATCCGTATTACGACGAGTGATCTTCCGGATCCGGTCCCGTGACCGATTCGCATGGACCTTCACATATCACAATAAGGCGGTGGCATATGAAACGAGGCGTTCGCGCCTGCACATTGGCAATGACCGTGGTTCTGTCGCTCTCCCTCCTGTCGGCATGCTCCACCCATGGCAGTGAGGCATCGCGAACGCCCACCTCCACCTCCACTCCGACGACGTTGGATGACACCAAAACCGATGCGTCGGTCGCCACGAGTTTTTCCAAAGTCGTACCAGACAAGGCGTTGGCCTCCTGCCTTGCGTCCATTCTCGACGCATCCGGCAATGCCTTCCCCTCAACCAAGGCCGCACAACTCACATCCTTGGCCTTCACGCAGTATGCAACCCAATACCAGTCTTGCGGCAAAAGCGATCTCAAGCACGTCACCACGCTGGAGGGGCTGCAACGTTTCACCGGTGTCACCGACTTGGATCTCAGCGAATTCAGCGCGTTGAAGAGCATCACGCCGGTCGAATCAATGGCTTCGCTGACGCAGATCAATCTGCAGGACACCGCCATCTCCGACATTTCATCGCTTGCCAAGCTCACATCCCTGAACAACGTTTCCCTGCCGGACCACGCCTGCGATCTGCAAGCCCTCGCCGACCTGCCGCTGACCGCAGTGAACCTGCAGTGCCCGACCGCCGACATCACGCCGTTGGACGGCAAGAAGGCACAGATCTATGTTCCCGAAGCATTCGACCGCAATGCGGCGGTGGCATCGGCGCAGACCGGCAACATCATCGGCATCAGTCAGGAAGACGGATCATTCGAAATCCTCCAGCTGGGCGATGACGGTACGGTGACGTCCCAGAAAATCTGAGCTTTCCGTAGCTTCTCAGCCGCGACCGGTAGTCGTATCGAACGTGTGCCATTCCTCCCATTCCGGCACCCACGTGCGGCCATGGGCCATGGCACCGGTGGTTTCATCGAAGTAATACCACGCACCGTTCTGCTTATGCAGTCCCTTGACCATCTTGCCGGTGGAACGGTCGTAGCGCACCCATTTGCCACCGTTCGAACGCAGATAGACGTCCCCGTACACCATGGCTCCGGTGGTCTTGTCGAACAGATACCAGCCGGTATGCGTCTTGTCGTAATTCAGGTAGACCTCGCCATGGGCCATCCTGCCGGTGATGACGTCGTAATAGACCTTTTTGCCGCCGTTGGAGGAGATGTACTTGACGCCTTTGGCCATGGCCCCGGTGGTCGTGTCGAAGTAGTACCAGCCGCCATAGCGGTAATCCTCGCCCTTGACCATATGGCCGTTGGAGTCATAGCGGACCCATTTGCCACCGTTCGAACGCAGATAGACATCTTTGTTACACGCCATGACCCCGTTTGAGTCAATCCAATACCAGGCGTTGCTGTCGGGGTCGAAGATCTCCTTGCCGCGAGCATAGGTGCCGTCGGCATCCTGCCAGTATTTCTGACCGTTGCGCGTAACCCAATGGGCCGCAGGGTTCACGTATTCCCTGTTGCCGAACGCATTCATGTCGACGTTGCCGCTGATGCCGTTCACATGGCCGACGCTCGTATATTGCCAGCCACGATTGTTCGCCGAATAGGAAAAGTTGGTGCGGGGACCGTAACTGGCCACCCACTTGGCCTTGGACCGAATGTTGCCATGGTTGAGCGGACCGTTCAGATAGCTCGTATACGAGTACACGCCCAGATTGTTGTACCCGGCCGCCTGCAGACGACCCCACCACGCATTCACGATGCCGTTATATACATTCGGATCGGTCGGTGTCTGATGGCCCGCCCACGTCCATCGTTCCAAGTCGTAATATACCGGGAAGGACAGGTCGTTCGGCGAAACGCCGGCCTTCTTGAGCAGTCCGACCAGATCATTGCCCTCTGCGGTGGCCGTGGCCGCATCATACGAATATGAATACGTGTATATGCCGAAGGGGATGCCAAGCCGCTTGCATTCGCTGATATTGCGCAGCGCTGTCTTGTCGAATCCGTTATCCCAACCGTAGGAGATGCGGATGATCGCACCCTCCACGCCATCGGCCTTCGCCTTGGCCCAGTCGATGTTGCCCTGCCATTGCGAAACGTCGATCACGCCCTTCGCCTGCTGCACGAACAGATTGCCACCTGATTCGAAGAACGCCTTCGTATTGTTGTAGGAGCCCCAATACGCGCCGTATTCGTTCGACGTGAATTGCGCCGGCGTCACCTTGCCGTCAGTGTCCGTCGAGGATTGTTCCTGCGATTGCTCCGCAGAGGCATCGGCTTCGTCGACCGCCTCCTTCACATCGGCGGCGGCAACCGGAATGAAGGTCTCCCCGTCGGTTTTCGCCAACGGATCGGGAGCCTGCTCTTCGGTACCGACCAGTTCCGGATCGGTCACCGTCTCGCCGGTCTCGACGTCTTTGACGTCACCTTCGGCGGTGACCGCCAGATTCTCGGATACCACGGTGGCACTGTCCGGAATGCTTTCACTCACCGAATCCGGCAATTGCGCCTGCGGATTATCAGGCATGACGGTCTGCGATGACTCGTCCTGATCAGCCTGAACGACATCGGCATTCGCATCGTTGCTGGCAACGGCATCAACCGAATGGTCCATCAACGCACTGGCCGGAACAGCGCCCATCAACATCAAGGCCACGGCGGCAAACGCAGTCGCCACCATTGAAAAGGCTTTCTTCAGTGAATTCACCGGCAGATCCTCTCTCCACACTCATCCCTGCAGGTCTCCTTTCATTCAACCATCTCGCATCGTTTTCCGCATCACATCTTCACTCCATCCACAGCATCACCGCATAATCCGGCCGTCGCACGGCCCCATCGCGATGATTTTGAGGCTCGTCGGCTATGCTCTACGATGTGAACTTCACGATTCATGAAAAGCGGAACCTCCACACAGTGAAGCCACACCATACCAAAGGGGAAGTTGTGAACAGGAAGCGGCCAATGCGTATACCGATTGCGGTGGCGGCCGCCGTCGCCATCATCGTATCAATCGTCTCCGGCTGCGGGAACGCCGCGAAATCCGCGGAGCCGACCACGCAATCCTCGGCACAGCGCATATCCGTGACCCTGCCGTCATACTATGCCGAAAACATGGTCTTCCAACGTGGCAAGCCACTGGTCATCCAAGGCACCGCCACCGCTGCAAACGATGACTCCGGCAGCGATGCCATCGACCAATCCAAACTGTCCGCAACGCTCACGCAAGGCAAGACGACCGTCTCCGCAGCCGTGACCGTCAGGAACAGCGGGGCGTTCACTTGCACGATGAAATCGTTGCAGGGCGGGCTCAAACCATACCGTCTCACCATCGCATACAACGGCGAGACCGTGTTCAGCCTGGCGAAAGTGTATGTGGGAGACGTGTTCGTGGCGGCCGGACAGTCGAACATGGAACTCAACTACACGCAGTACTACTCGTCCGGCGACGACTCCAACTGGAATTGGGGCGGCGGACTCATCTCACGCGGCGATCTGCCGAAACTGCTCACCGATGCGAACGTGCATTTCGTGGTGGCCGACCATAACGTCGACAACACCGACTTCCCGCTGATCGACGCCAACAAGACCTCCGGCTGGCTTACTGCGGATAGCACCAATTCGCAACATCTCAGTTACCTGGCACAGCAGTTCGCAATGCAGTTGCGCGCCAAAAGAACCAACATACCGATCGGCATCATCCAGACCTCATGGGGTGGTACCGCAATCAGCCGCCACGTACAGGGCGGCGACATCTACGCGAACCACATCGCGCCGCTGACCGGCTTCCGCGTGGCGGGCGTGCTGTGGTATCAAGGTTGCAATGACGCCTCGACGCTCAGCACCTCCCTGGACTACGAATCGCAGATGACCGCGCTGATCAACCAGTATCACAAGGTGTTCGACGAAAGCACCCTGCCCTTCCTGTATGTGCAACTTGCGCGATGGTCAGGCTATCAATACACGCAGAACGTGCGTCAGGGGCAGTTGCGTACGCTTGACAACGCGAATCTGCGCAACAGTGCGAACGTGGCCATGACGGTTTCCATCGACACCGACAAGGGCACATCGAAAGTGATTCATCCGCTCGGCAAAGACATTCTCGGCGCACGCATGGCCGCACAGTACGAAGCGATGGTCGCCGGCAAGAGCGTACCGTCCGGACCGATCATCGAATCGGCGACGCACAGCGCCGACAAGTCCGCCATCACCCTGTCATTCAAGGACGGCACCGCCGACAAGCTGCAGTCCATGAAGCCGAATTATGCTAAAAGCGCCACGGCAAGCGTACCGGACTATGCCAAAACCCCGAACGCCACACCACTGGACGGCATTGCGAACGTGGCCTCCCCCACCGGCGATGCACTGCAAGGCTTCGAAGTGGCCGACAACAGCGGCAACTGGACGTCGGCCACGGCCACGATCAAAGGCAATCAGGTGTCGCTCACCTCCACCACGGCAACCATGGCCGACATGACGCAGGTGCGCTATCTGTGGAGCGGCAATCCCGACTGCTCGAGCATCCTCTACAACGGCGACACCCTCCCGGCCAGCCCGTTCACGGTCGCGGTGCGCAATTAGTCCGTAATTAGTCATTTGCCGCACTCCCATCGGTTTTGCGGCGAGGAAAATGCTCCTAGTATGTCGCAAGGGGAGCATTGCGCCGTTTGTTGTGCGCGAACAGGTCCGTAACCGTATAGAGAGGCACCAATGAAGAAAAGCATCGCAGCAATCGCAGTCGCGGGCATGCTGACAATCGGCATGGTTTCACTGCCGTCCGCAGCCATGGCAGACGAAACCGGCACCTCCGGAGCGACCACGGAAATCGGCCCGAACATGACCACCTGCGACACGGACAGGCTCTGCGACACGTTGCAGCATGTGCATCAGACCGGCCAGCAGCTCAAGACCGACCTCGACACCGCCAAGCAGCATGCCGAGCAATTGCATCAGAATGCGCATGATGACGCCGATGCGTTGCGCCAGTACAGCGAGCAGGCTTGGAAGAACTATCAGGAAGATCGCGAAGACATCAAGACCGCGCTCGATGGTGCCTCCAAACGCGGTCAGGAGGTGCACGATACCCTGCATCAGGATGCGCAGGATACGCAGGCCCATCTCAACCAGCTGCATACCGATCTGCAGGAAGATCACGCCGCATTGAAAACCCAGCATGATTCGCTCGTCGCCGCACGCCAGGAATGGCACAAGTCGTTCATTCAGGCGCTGAAGGATACGCAGAACGGCTTGTCCGAAACCGATACCACGTCCGGAGCCAACTCCGCCGCAAGCAACGGCACAGCGGTTCAGACGGTTTCCGGCAACGATTCCGCCACCACCGCACCAAGCTCCGCCGCCGGCAACGGCAGCACGACCAAGTCCGGCACCACCGCGAGCGCGTCATCCGCGAATCAGACCAGCGCGGCCTCCGGTGCCGTGACCAAGTCGGAATACAGCCAGTTAGCGCAGACCGGTATCGGCATCTCCGTTGCCTGTGCGATCATCCTCGCGCTGAGCGGCCTTGCCTACGCCGTCAAGATGTTCGTGCAGTACAAGCGCGAAACCGCCGAGTAATCCAAGCGATCTGGACATTTCGGCGGCCATGCACCACCCCGCCCCATTGCCTTGCGAATACGTTGCAATGATGATAGCCCGATTGTTCTGTTGTACAGGCCGAGACGGTAACATGCTTCATATGCTGCGGCGATCAGAGTAGGAAGGTACTTGCGAAGCCTGCGGCACACAGCCTAACAGCGTAGTGGCACAGAAGGGTGATATGGCAGCACGGCACAGCAAAAAGCATGGCAGGCACAAAGCTCGGCATGCCGTTCCCAGCTCGAAGCCTGCCATCATCAAATCCATGTTCGTGCCCAAGGACCGCTTCTATACGGCAGTGATGCAAGGCGTACACGACAGCATGGAACGGGAACGCAACCGCCCGAGACAAGCCATGCACCCGGTTGTGGCCGCCTTGGCGATTATCGTGCTCATCGGCAGCATCTGCTTTGGATGGATGGGAGCGCGCGCATCGCTGCGAACGCACGAGCTGGTCCGAGTATCCACCTGTCAACAAGCCGTCATCGATATGAACAACTCATATTTCAAGGCTTCCCAGCTCAAAACGCAGGTGGATTCCGCTTTCACCAGCATGGATGCCAACTACAATCTTGACCAATTGTCGAATCTGTATAGCGAAAAAGTTGACATTCCAAGCACACTGCAGTGCTCCAACAACCCTTCCAACACCGCCGATACCGCCACAAAAGCCAAGGCTGCCTACGACAAACAGGCAACGGCATTTCAAGATGCGTTGAAGAAAACGCAATAGCAAGGACGATTTCGCCATCCGCGAACTTCCGTCAATCCGATCGA
>OGGI01002393.1_pt1 | contig 11055 bp, 9 predicted proteins | sample 1571051 | NCBI WGS metagenome assembly OGGI01 (sample SAMEA2582075, study PRJEB24529) | metagenome | biome: Human gut stool | place: China | collected 2011 | reverse complement strand
GAGTTCCACCGCCAAACAAGACGACCGCCAGCAAGCCTCCTCACTGCGGATTTCCCAATGATGGATAATGTCTGGGTCTTCTCCAAAGCGTTCTTTAGCTGCCTTCATATTCTGATTTATGATACCAGAGTCCTCACAATGCGTCATAACAGGAAGCCCCAAAGAGGCTGCAACACGAAAGGTTGCCTCTAAGGAATCGCGTTGGTCTACCAGCATATTCCCCGTTGAAGCCCCCATGAAGAGCTTTATTCCAGGAATAGTATGGATGTCTAATTGCCCAAATAACTTACTATTCGTATTCGTGGCACCAAAGAAGAAACTATAGTTAACGTGACTTGACTTCGCAGCACGTGCCCACTTATCTTCCAAAGCCACTATGGTTGTGGTCTGGGGATTGGTATTCGGCATATCAAAATAGGATGTCACACCACCGAAAGCAGCTGCCCTACTCTCGCTCTCGAGGTCTGCCTTCTCCGTAAGCCCTGGTTCACGGAAGTGGACATGACTATCAATAACACCCGGCAAGACGAAACATCCCGTGGCATCGACTACTTCGTCAAATGTGCCACGGGCTGTTAGATTACCCTTAATAATATCTTTGATACAATCATCCTCTATGATTATTGAGCCGAGAAAACTTCGACCTTCGTTGACAATCGTACCGCCTTGGATGAGTCTCCGCATATAATTATAAATGTTTTAGGGGTTTCGTTGAGAATAAAGTAATCTTCTATTGGGTCTTCCGAACTATCTATCTCTAATGCTCAAAGCACTCTCCACTACTGCAATCATTCGTTATCACTATTGTGACAATCCGTTATCACCCGTATGATACTCCATTATCACCCACATGATACTTCGTTATCACCCTTGTGATACTCCGTTATCATCATTGTGATAATTACTTTGGAATAGAGTCACCTGCCATCTCTGCTGGTGTAGGAGGAGCCATTGAAGCATTTGGCGTAGTACCTGGTGCATCGTTCATCGGTGCATTTGCGGGTTCAGCCATACCATTCATTTCCTTCTGAGCCTGTAAGAATTCAGCATAAAAAGACTTTATCTCGGGGTTGTTCTTAAAGTTATCTGTGGCCTTAGCCATGATGAACTCGACCCAAGAAGGCAGTTGATTAACAGCATTAGCATACATATAATCGTTCATCCAAACTGGGTAGGCATCAGGCGTAGTATCGTATGATATGCGTGTCATAAAGCACCACGGACCTAACACGTTATCAAAGTTTTCAGTCACAAACTTGGTGAATAGCTTGTCACTCTTCGCATAGACGCCCAGTGCTTTCTTAATAAGTTGAGCGTTGATAGTCGCTTCGTCGTGTCCATTCAGTATCGCCGCACTCTCCTCATGATCGATCTCTCCATATTGATTTCGTAGCTGAGTAAACTTCGTCCAGAAGTCATTTAACCTATCATTCAATGGTGTTCCACTAACGCGCTGTTGGGTGTTGTCCAACTTAACTACTATATCTCCACCTTCAATAACAACGGGGAATTGGAGGTTAATATCATCCATAAACACCTGAGCAACCCTAACTGAATCAATCGTACCATGGAATGAGAACTGTCCATGAACGACGTCACATGAATCCAAGTTAACCAATGAGTCTGCCTTATCCACCTTGAGATAGAGCTTCCGACCATCTAAACTTGAGACGTTAGAAGTGCCTTGTATATTGAAAGAACTTCCACAAGAAGTGCAAGTGATAAGCGTTAAAAGTGCGTAAAGAACTTTATTCATAGGTCATTAAAATGGTTCCGTTTTGACAAAAGTACAACGTATAATTGATGCCAAGAAACATTTTTATTCAAATTAAAACTATCTATTCCTCTTTTAGACTTTTTTAGTTACTTGCCTCGTTAAGTTCCTTTTTTAGCTCATAACTAATACGATGTGACGTGTACATCTCTAAGATTGCTGAGATTAAAAGGAGTATCACCCAGTTGTGATGAAAGATGTTTACGTAAGTAGTGTAACTCTCTACTGTATTAGAGAATACTGGTCGAAGGAACATATAAGAATCCTCCACCATAAAGAGTCCAGCAATGATAAAGCCCAAGCCAGCAATAGTCATTATCTTACGCAAGCGACGAATAGTCTGCGAAGTACCCTCATATCGTTGGCGAGACTGCATTAAGACGAAGGCGAGCGCACCGACAAGCATCACCCAACATACAATGCTTTGGGCAATGAAGAAAGCATACAGCCCAGCACCTGCAACCATCGTTATTCCACCAAGAAGATATATTATTGATTCAAGTTTACTCAGTTGTCTCATACTTTTGGGTATTATCAGGCTGTTCATCATCGCTTAGAACGAAGATATCTTCATCATCCGCCTTCATGAAATAACGCTCCCTTGCGATGCGAGCAATCGCTTTCGGGTCACGCTTTAAGTCCTTTAGTTGTTGGGTATCATGCTGGTATTGCCTATCATACTTTTGGATTTCTGCTTTCAAATCATCAATTTGGTAGGCATATTCTATGCGCTTCATAAAGCTATTCTCATCCAAGACTCCAACGATAAGGACGCCTAAGAGGATAACAATATGAAACTTGAACCGACTTAGAAAGCCAAGTATATGTCCAGTAATCTTGCTCACTTATAATTCAATTTTGTGCAAAAGTAAGGAAAAGATTGCACATGTTGGCATGTAGCAAACAGATTTTTAGCAAATTAACAATTTAATAACTCGGGTCTAACATAGTCTTTTCTCAACTTTTATTACCTTTGCATTACGAATTAGAAAATATGACTTATGGATGAATATATCGTCTCGGCGCGCAAGTATCGACCGATGTCCTTCGATTCTGTCGTTGGTCAACAGGCATTGACTACCACGCTGAAGAATGCTGTAAAAAGTGGTAAATTGGCTCATGCCTATCTCTTTTGTGGACCGCGAGGAGTGGGTAAAACGACCTGTGCACGTATCTTTGCAAAGGCAATCAACTGCGAGCATCCCACCAAAGAAGGCGAAGCCTGCAACGAATGTGAGAGCTGTAGAGCATTCACCGAAGGGCGTAGTTACAACATATTTGAGCTTGATGCAGCAAGTAACAACTCGGTAGAGAACATCAAAACACTTATGGAGCAGACCCGCATTCCACCACAGGTTGGACGCTACAAAGTGTTTATCATTGATGAAGTTCACATGTTATCAACAGCTGCCTTTAACGCGTTTCTCAAGACCTTGGAGGAACCTCCTGCACACGTAATCTTCATCCTTGCGACCACTGAAAAGCATAAGATCTTACCAACCATATTGTCTCGTTGCCAGATCTATGACTTCGAACGCATGACAGTTCCTAATATCATCAACCACTTAAAAGCTGTTGCTGAGAAAGAGAACATACAATATGAGGAGCAAGCTCTCAATATCATCGCAGAGAAAGCAGATGGTGGTATGCGTGATGCTCTCTCTATCTTCGATCAAGCAGCAAGTTTCTCGCAAGGCAATATCACCTACCAAAAGGTAATAGAAGACCTCAATGTGCTTGATGAAGACAATTATTTCAACATCATCAATCTTGCTCTTGAGAATAAGGTAAGCGACATTATGGTTCTTTTGAACAATGTTATTAACAAAGGATTTGATGGTGGTCACCTCATCAACGGACTTGCTTCGCACGTTCGCAACGTATTGATGGCAAAGGATGCACAAACTCTTCCATTGTTAGAGGTTAGCGATCAACAACGCAAACGATACCAAGAGCAGGCGCAGAAGTGCCCTACTCTCTTCCTATACAACGCTTTGAAGATTATGAACCGATGTGATGTTGAATATCGACAAAGCTCTAATAAGCGTTTACTCGTTGAACTCACGCTCATCCAAGTAGCGCAGATAACGCAGAAGGACGATGATGTCCCAGCCTCGGGGCGTAGCCCTAAACGATTAAAATCCCTGTTTAAGAATCTTATTATAAAGGCTCAACAGAAACCAACTCAGCAGGTGGTTGGGAGCCTTAAACATCATCATGAGGCGTCTCACAAGTCAACAGACAAAGAGGCATCTGTAGCCATTGCACCCTCTTCCAACAGCTCTTCCAAAGAGTCAATAGCCAACCAGAGCGGCGCAGCTGTCGTCGCCCATGGTTTACCCACATCGATTAACTTAGGCGGAATGGGGCTTTCGGTCAGCAACTTACTCAAAGGAGAAGAACGAAAGAAAGCTAACACCAACGAACCAGAAGTAACTAATAAAGAGGAGAAAGAGGAGTTTTCTCAACAAGAACTCATTGTACAATGGCGTGCAATGTGCAAACGTATGCCTAACGGGATGCAAGCTCTTGCACAGCGCATGGGCAATATCACCCCTACAATAACAGCTTTCCCGAATATTCAGATACTTGCTGAAAACAACATCCAACTCAATGAGTTGCTGCCTATCAAGGCTCGAATCCGAGCTACATTGGCTAAGTATTTGCACAACGGACAGCTTGAAGTGGACATCAGACTTGCCAAGCAGGAGGAGATCAAACCAATGCTTACACCTCATCAAGAGCTTGAGAAACTCAAAAAAGAGAATCGCCCTGTATCGAAACTCATTGAGGCTTTAGGCTTAGATCTGGCTTAGAATCGTCTTACAGAATACTCCGTTCTATCAAAGGAAATTCCTATTAGGATAAAAGATAATAAAAGACTGAAAAGAAAGAGAGCCTTTCTTGCCATTGAAGAGAGGCTTTCTTCAATGTGAAGGAACGCCCTTCTCAAATAAAGGAAAGCACCTCTTCAATTCTGACTAACAATCAACAGGCTAAGAGAAAGGCTAAAGCAACATAATTAACTAATATAAATAGCGTCTTAAAAGACCGAACGACTGAAACGTTAAAATAGCGTAATGATATTTGAATTCACCATTATTTCAGTACTTTTGCACGGTATTAGGCAATGAGAAATAAGAGCATTATACTCCTACTATCGTTCGTCATCGTATGCGCGATGGCAAGTGTTCGCATGCCAGTTCCACAACCGAAGAAGGCTAAGAAGGTTAAGGGTAATGTTATCGTAGTGGACAGCTTGCTTAAAGGCAACGTGGATAACGACCGCAAGGAGATTAAAGAAGACACGCAGGATACCACGAAGATGGACTCTCTTCAGCTGGCTATCTACCATCATAATAAGGTCATCGACGACTCTATCAAGGCTGATAGTATGATGAGACTACGCTCGAATGGTATCAACTCTCCTGTTACTTATTCCGCACAGGACTCTTTGGTCTATGATGCCAGCACGGGAACTGCTTACTTATACGGCGGTTCTAAGGTTGATTATGAGAATATGAAGCTGGCGAGCGATAAGGTGTTTATGAACCTCGACAGCAGTTTGGTGCGTGCAACGGGTACTCCCGACTCAACAGAAGAGGGTGGAATCAAGGGGAAGCCACTCTTTACTATGGGCAAAGATGAGTACAAGAGTGACACAATGGCATTCAACTTCAAATCGAAGAAAGGCTTGATTAAGGGTGTCTACACCGCACAACAGGATGGTTTCCTTAGTGGTGAGGTGGGCAAAAGAGACTCTTCTGGGGTGATATACTTACAACATGGACGCTATACAACGTGTGACGACCCTCATCCAGACTTCTATATTGCACTCTCAAGAGCCAAGGTTCGACCAGGAAAAGACGTTGTCTTTGGTCCTGCCTATCTTGTGGTAGCTGACATTCCATTGCCTTTAGCCATCCCTTATGGCTTCTTCCCCTTCTCAAAGAAATACTCCAGTGGCTTCATTATGCCGAGCTATGGTGATGAAATGGATCGTGGTTTCTATCTCCGCGATGGTGGTTATTACTTCGCAATAAGCGATAAGTGGGACCTAAAACTACTGGGGGAAATTTACACCAAAGGCTCTTGGGGACTATCAGCAGCCAGCAACTACCGCAAACGTTATCGTTATTCGGGTTCGTTCCTGTTTAGTTATCAAGATTCAAAGACGGGTGATAAGGGCTTACCGGACTACTCCGAACAGGAGAGCTTTAAGATTCAATGGAACCATAGACAGGATCCGAAAGCGAATCCATACAGCTCTCTTGCTGCCAGCGTAAACTTTGCTACGTCAAGTTATGAGCGTAACAACCTCAATAGCTTATACAACCCACAGACCTTAACACAGTCTACTCGTACGTCTTCTGTTAGCTGGAGTACGAATTTCTCAAGCATAGGCTTGTCACTAAGTGCTACCACGAACCTATCGCAGAACATGCGTGATAACACCATACAAATGACCCTCCCTGACTTGAATATCAGCCTAAGTCGCTTCTATCCATTCAAACGGAAGCATGCTGTGGGCAAGGAGCGTTGGTATGAGAAGGTATCTATGAGCTATACTGGACAGTTATCTAATTCGATCACAACTAACGAGGATAAACTATTACACTCGAACCTCTTTAAGGACTGGCGGAACGGCTTCCAACATACGATTCCAGTACAGGCTAACTTCACCTTATTTAATTATATCAACGTCACGCCATCGTTCAATTTCGTTGACCGAATGTATTCAAAGAAGGTGAATCGCTCGTGGGATGCAATCCATCAGACGGAGGTGAAAGATACAACATACGGTTTCCACAATATTTATAATTGGAGTATGAGCGTTGGAGCAAGTACGAAGTTATATGGTTTCTGGAAGCCTAATCGTAAGCTGTTTGGCGATAAGATCCAAGCGATCCGACACGTCATCACCCCTCAAATCTCATTCTCTTATTCCCCTAACTTCGGCTCTCGCCATTACGGTTACTACGATAGTTACCAGTACACGGATGCGGGCGGTAACGTGAAACTCGTTGAGTATTCTCCTTACCAAGAGGAGCTTTATAGCGTACCAGGAAAGACCAAAACGGAGATGATTTCATGGGACGTTAGCAACAATCTGGAGATGAAGATCAAGAGTGACAAGGACTCTACTGGATTTAAGAAGATTAGTCTCATTGACGAGTTGGGAGCGACGATGTCTTACAATGCAGCAACCAATTTCCATCGCTGGAGTGACCTAAGTGTACGTCTCAGATTGAAGTGGTGGAAGAATTATACATTCTCTATGAATGCCCAATTCGCTACTTATGCATACGAGTTAGATGCAAGTGGCAAACCATACGTTGGTAACCACACAGAATGGGGATATGGTCGCTTACCTCGATTCCTGGGTATGTCGCAGAACTTCTCATTCACTCTTAACCCAGAGAAGTTGCGTAAGTGGTTCGGACATAAGGATGATAAGGACGACAACAAGGTTTCAGAAGGAAGCGATGGACCAGATACCAACATCGAATCGAACATGGATGACGACCTCGAGAAAGGTAAATATGCAGCCAAGAAGAAGCGTGGTAACATCGCAGAAACAGATGAGAACGGTTACATGAGATTTAATATGCCATGGTCATTAACCATCGGTTATGGTATCACAATGCGTGAGAATACGGGTGGAAAGTTCAATACTAAGACCATGCGTTACCCTTATAAGTTCACACAGACATTGAATGTATCAGGGAATATTCGTATCAGTGACGGATGGAACATCAACTTCTCTAGTGGCTATGACTTCGAGAATCACGCCATGAGTATGACGACAGCTAGTCTGTCTCGCGACCTTCACTGCTTTAATATGAGTGCGTCAGTTGTATTGGCACCTTACACCTCTTACAACTTTACTTTCCGTTGTAACGCATCAACACTAACGGATGCCTTGAAGTATGATAAGCGTAGTGGAATCAACAGAGCCATACAATGGTATTAATTTCCATTTGATTAGGAACGAAAGAGAGAATGCCTCTATCTTATCCTAACAAACAACTCAAGCAACGAGGTATATGAGAAGCCTGATACAAGCAATTCATCTATCATACAAGAGTCGGGATGCTTATGCTGCATTAAGTATGCCAGTATATAATGCAGTTGCCTATGAGTTCGACAATACCCAAGTAATGGTCGATACTTTCTTCGAACGTATTAACACTCCTGACTACTCTCGTGTTGAGAATCCTACAGTAACAAATCTGGAGTTACAAATCAAAGCTTTGACAGGTGCAGAGAATGTGACACCTTTTAACTCGGGTATGGCTGCCATCTGTAATACAATGTTTGCCACCGTTGAACAAGGTAAAAATGTAATTACATCACGCCATCTCTTTGGTAAATCCTACTCTCTTTTGACACCAACTCTCAAGGGACTATGAGTAGGGACAAGGCTCATCTGGCATTGAATGGCGGTGATATGTTCGATCTTGGAGGTAAAGGTTTCATGCGTTTAAACATCTCCCCTCCCCTTGTTCTATACTGTGTCAAGTATTGAACCAGTTGGCAAATGCAATGAGAAATCTATCATATATAAGGAGAAACTGACAAATAGACAAGCGGGATTGTAGCATCATCAAGACTATAGTCCCGCTACTATTAAAAGACACACCACACTTAGAACCACGAGAAAGGATAGAGTTGTTAGTGTGAAGAAAAAACATATAAGTTTATTCCAAATCATTGTATATTACAATAGAAAAGTCTATCTTTGCAATTGACTTACCATACTTGATAAGTAGGAAGACAATACTACCAACCCAATTATCCATCATTTAAAATAAATGTATTGGATTGTTAAATCCTTAATTATAAACTATAACGGACATACAAGTACGATATGGAGAAGAAAAGAAGAATCGGGCTCTTGCCAAGAGTGATTATCGCAATCCTATTAGGTATTGCTTTTGGCTATTTCCTCCCAGCCCCAGTTGTAAGAGTATTCCTTACTTTCAACAGTATCTTTAGCCAATTCCTTGGTTTCATGATTCCAGTGATTATTATCGGGCTCGTGACTCCTGCGATTGCAGGAATCGGTAAGGGAGCAGGTAAGATGCTATTAGCAACAGTTGTGATAGCATACGTTGATACTGTCGTCGCTGGTAGCTTATCCTATGGGACAGGCTCATGGCTATTCCCATCAATGATTGCCTCAACAGGAGGAAGTATGCCCCATATAGACAAGGCGACAGAGTTAGCTCCTTACTTTACTATCAACATCCCAGCAATGGTTGATGTAATGAGTGGATTGGTATTCTCTTTCATCGTAGGTTTAGGTATTGCTTATGGCGGACTTCGCACGTTGGAGAATGTCTTTAATGAGTTTAAACACATTATAGAAAAGGTGATTGAGAAGGCTATTATCCCTCTCCTACCTTATTATATATTCGGTGTTTTCCTCAATATGACCCATAACGGACAGGCAAGACAGGTGTTATTAGTGTTCTCACAGATTATCATTGTCATCCTTGTTCTGCATGTTCTTATCCTCATTTATGAGTTCTGTATTGCTGGAGCCCTTACTAAGCAGAACCCGTTCCGATTACTATGGAACATGTTACCAGCTTACCTCACAGCATTGGGAACAAGCTCTTCTGCTGCAACGATACCCGTCACGCTGGCACAGACAGAGAAAGCCGGTGTAAGGAAAGAGGTGGCCGGCTTCGTCATTCCCCTTTGTGCTACAATCCACCTCAGTGGCAGTGCGATGAAGATTACCGCATGTGCGCTCACCATCTGTTTATTGACAGGTTTGCCTCATAGTATGGGCTTATTCATTTACTTCATACTTATGTTATCCATTATCATGGTGGCTGCACCGGGCGTACCAGGCGGTGCTATCATGGCAGCATTAGCCCCATTAGCTAGCATTTTAGGCTTTAATGATGAGGCACAAGCATTGATGATTGCCCTTTACATTGCAATGGATAGCTTCGGTACTGCCTGTAACGTAACGGGTGATGGCGCGATTGCCATTGCTATCAATAAGCTCTTTAAAAAGAATAAACTATAAAAATATATAGCAAAGATTACCACATTAGACAATCTTAAAAAGATGTTGTACCTTTGCAAGAAAGACAATTAAATATCTGTAAGAACATGGAAATAGTAGAACGATTTATCAACTACACGAAGTTTGACACACAATCGGCAGAAGACTCCGAGACCGTGCCGAGTACTCCCAAACAACTGATTTTTGCGAACTACCTCAAGGATGAGCTTGAGCGTGAAGGACTAAAGGATGTTGAAATAGACGATATGGGGTATATCTATGCAACACTCCCTTCCAACACGAAGAAGAAAGTTCCAACAATTGGATTCATTTCTCATTACGATACAGCACTCGATGCTAGCGGTGCAAACATCAAGGCTCGTGTCATCAAGAACTACGATGGTGGCGATATACAACTTAACCCAAACATGGTTAGTTCGCCACGTCAATTCCCAGAACTATTGGAACATAAGGGCGAAGATCTTATTGTTACTGATGGTACAACACTGCTAGGTGCAGACGACAAGGCTGGTATCGCAGAGATCGTACAGGCTATGTGTTTCTTGCGAGATCACAACGAGATTGAGCATGGAGACATCCGCATAGGCTTCAATCCAGATGAGGAAATTGGTAAGGGTGCCCATCACTTTGATGTAGAGAAGTTCGGTTGTGAATGGGGATACACGATTGATGGTGGTGACCTCGGCGAACTCGAATATGAGAACTTCAATGCTGCAGGCGTGAAGATATTAATTCATGGCGTTAGTGTTCACACTGGTTATGCCAAGGGAAAGATGGTCAATGCGAGTCGTCTGGCATGTGAGTTTAATGCGATGATCCCATCAGATGAAATCCCAGAGACTACTGAAGGTTATCAAGGCTTCTATCACCTTATTGGCATAGAGAGCCGTTGTGAAGAGGCAAAGTTAAGCTATATCATTCGTGACCATGACCGCGAGCACTTCGAAGACCGCAAACGTTTCATAGAAAACTGCGTTAAGAAGATGAATGAGAAGTATGGTGCTGGTACTGTCGAACTAAAGATGAACGACCAATACTACAACATGAAGGAGAAGATTGACCCTAATATGCACGTCATAGAGCTAGTCCTTCGTGCCATGCAACAGGCTAACATTGCTCCAAAGGTACAACCTATTCGTGGCGGTACGGATGGTGCACAGCTTTCTTTCAAAGGTTTGCCTTGCCCTAACATCTTCGCTGGTGGCGTTAACTTCCATGGTCCTTACGAGTTTGTATC
>OGGI01002387.1_pt1 | contig 11073 bp, 6 predicted proteins | sample 1571051 | NCBI WGS metagenome assembly OGGI01 (sample SAMEA2582075, study PRJEB24529) | metagenome | biome: Human gut stool | place: China | collected 2011 | reverse complement strand
CACCCATGCGGATAGCTTCTTTCTCACTGGGAGCTCCTACCGGACGAATCATGAATTCCTGGAAAGCGATGGGCGCATCGGAGTGGGCACCACCGTTGATGATATTCATCATGGGCACGGGCAGCACGTAAGTGTTGGCACCGCCGATGTAGCGATAGAGCGGAATGTTGAGGGCCTTGGCAGCCGTATGGGCCACGGCGAGACTCACACCGAGGATGGCATTTGCACCGAGTTTGCTCTTGGTGGGAGTGCCGTCGAGTGCCAACATCTTGTAGTCGATCTTGCGCTGTTCGAGCACGCTGAATCCTTTCAGGGCGGGAGCAATCACGTTGTTCACGTTGTCAACGGCCTTCAGGACACCCTTTCCGCCATAGCGGGACTTGTCGCCGTCGCGCAGCTCGAGAGCCTCGTTTTCGCCGGTTGAGGCGCCCGACGGTACGCTGGCACGTCCCATAACGCCATTTTCCAATGTCACTTCCACTTCAACAGTAGGATTACCTCTTGAGTCGAGGATTTCTCTTGCATGAACTTTTTCAATTACCATAATCTTATAATTATTAAAAAACAATAGTATCTGTGTGCAAAGATAGCTAATCTATTTGTCTTTCGCAATACCTCAAAGTAAGTGTTATGCTTTTTTAAGGCAGAAAAGACGGTCGCACTGGGGTTTTCTGAGATCGCCATGCATGATAGATGCTACCCGATGTCAGCCCAGCACCACATCCATGACCATCATTATCACGAAACCGATGGCAAAGCCTATGGTAGACAGGTTGCTGTGCTCGCCCTCGGAGGCCTCCGGAATGAGTTCCTCAATGACGACATAGAACATGGCACCGGCGGCAAAACCGAGCAGGTAGGGGATGATGGGCGTGGTTATCGAGGCCAGCAGAATGACTACCAAACCACCGATAGGTTCCACCGCTCCGCTCAAAGTGCCCATGATAAACGATTTCATCCGGCTGCCGCCTGCCGCCCTCATGGGCATAGAGATGATAGCTCCTTCGGGAATGTTCTGTATGGCGATGCCCAGCGACATGGCCATGGCTGCCGTCGGCGAAATCCAGTCTCCGCCCTGCAAGGCACCGGCTATGACAACACCCACGGCCATACCTTCGGGGATGTTGTGGATGGTGACCGCGAGCGCGAGCATCGCTGTGCGCGAGAGGTGGGCATGGGGGCCTTCGGGGAGGGCATTGCCGATGTGCAGGTGGGGGGTGATGGTGTCGAGCAGCAGGAGAAATGCCATGCCGGCCAGGAGTCCCACAGCTGCAGGGACAACGGCAGCCTTGCCCATGCCGGAGCACATTTCCATGCTCGGTATGAGCAGCGACCAGATGGAGGCTGCCACCATCACACCGGAAGCAAAGCCCAAGAGGGTCTTTTGCAACTTTGCCGGCATCTCTTCTTTCATGAAGAATACGAAGCCGGAACCGAGAGTGGTGCCGATGAATGGAATCATCAGCGCAAGTACTAATCCGTCCATAACCAACTGCAAAGGTACACTTTTTATTTTAGAACGCTATATTGTGGGGAAGAAAACTTGCATACGCCGTTCGACACATCGGTTTAAATGACGGACCGGTAAATGAAATAATTGTTCTGTCGCCGGCTTCTCCATATCCCTAAAATAGGTGTTGTAGAAAAAATCCGATGAATATCATCAAGATGTAGCGTCTGTTAAGCGGATATTTCGTATCTTTGTGCCCTGTTTAGAATAGGAAAGTATGCATTATACAGAAATCATCTTTTTCGGCTGTTTCATTGTGTTCATCGTGGGCATTCTGATGCTCGACATGCTGGTGATAGACAAGGAGGCTCACGAAGTGTCGATGAAGGAGGCGGGCGCATGGACGGCCGTGTGGATCACCTTGGCCCTGCTTTTTTCCGTTTTCCTATGGTTTCACGGTGATTTGGTACATGGTATCAACAATTTCTCCGACTTGCAGGAAGTTGCCCAGCGTTATGCTTCCCATCTCAAACTCGACCCTAATGACTTTGAGGGGGGATTGGAACAATACCGCCATCACATGACCATCTCCTACATCACCGGTTACCTCATCGAGAAGACACTCTCGGTGGACAATCTTTTTGTGATGATGATGATTTTTACATCGTTTGGTGTGAGCAAGATGGAGTATCAGCGGGTGCTCAACTGGGGCATTCTCGGAGCCATCGTCTTGCGTTTCATCTTTATTTTTCTCGGTGCCACGGTCATTGCCAAATTCGACTGGATATTGCTTGTCTTCGGAGTTTTCCTCGTCTATAGTGGCATCAAGATGTTTTTCGAGCGCGACAAGGAAGAGCAGATGGATGTCACCGCCCATCCTGTGGTGAAGTTTCTCTCCGGTCATTTTCGTGTCTTCCCCCGTTTCCACGGCGATGCTTTCTTTGTGAGGGCCAAGAAGGAGGGGCAGGACTATGAAGTTGTGGGGAAGCACCGTGGCGGTCATCTCTACATGACCCCACTTCTCGTTACAGTCATTTTCATTGAATTTAGCGACCTCATCTTCGCTTTCGACAGCATTCCGGCCGTTTTCTCCGTGTCGCTCGACCCCTATGTGGTATTCTTTTCCAACATCTTTGCTATCCTTGGTCTGCGCGCCATGTTCTTTCTGTTGGCTGGTGTGGCCGCCCGTTTTCGCTACCTCAAGCCCGCCGTCTGCCTGCTGTTGCTGTTTATCGGTGTCAAGCTGCTGATTCATGAGTATGTAGAGATCGATGCTGTTTGGTCGCTCATCTTCATCCTTGCCGTACTGTCCGTAGGTATAGGGGCCTCATTACTCATTCCCGAGAAAAAAAATAAAGTCGGATAAGAGTTTTCGGTCAGTTTGATGATGGTATGTCAGAGTAGTCGACTTATTTCATGTCGCTTTACGTCCTGTCCATTTATTTTGTAATTTTTTGTTGGCAAGGGGAGTGCATGTGTGCTTCCCTTTTTTCATGGCCTAATTGTGTAGGTCCCTTTGTTATGGCTTGTAGAATCTGCAAGATGGTTTGTTTATCTTGCAAAAGGTTCTCTTGGAATCTTTTGCTGTGTCTTTTTTAGGGAACAAAGACTTGTTTGAGAAGAGATTTTTCATTTTTCTTTTCATTTAAAATGAGTATGTTTGATCACGTTTTATCCCATCGCGTATTTTATATAAGTTTTTGATTCATATAGAATTTCCATACAAGACCCAAATTCTCTTTTATATTTGTTATATACTTTGTATCCTTCTTAAAAATTATTTGCTTTAATATTTGATGATAACTGTCTCATGTTTCAATTTGAGATGACGAAATATTATGTTTTAAGGTAATAATCTTCATTCATAAAATAGCAGTTGTTTTTACCTTTCAAAAAGAAGGCAGATGCAACTCTAACCTTGTGATTCCAAATGATATTCTTGTTGTTTTTACCTTTCAAAAAGAAGGCAGATGCAACCGGCAAGTATATAACGGAGCTGGCGTTCCGTTGTTTTTACCTTTCAAAAAGAAGGCAGATGCAACAACTGAAAGTGGTCACGTCTTCTAAAAAGGTTGTTTTTACCTTTCAAAAAGAAGGCAGATGCAACAAACTACAAAGTAATCTTATACTCGGTTAGTTGTTTTTACCTTTCAAAAAGAAGGCAGATGCAACCTGCTCTCGGGTTCGATGATGACCGCCGGTGGTTGTTTTTACCTTTCAAAAAGAAGGCTGATGCAACTCCTGAAATCAAGGTAGATCTTATCATGCGTTGTTTTTACCTTTCAAAAAGAAGGCAGATGCAACCGACAGGGAACTCGAAGACCTCGTGCGCAGTTGTTTTTACCTTTCAAAAAGAAGGCAGATGCAACCGGGTTCATGCCTGGCTGCTTGCCGATGCGTTGTTTTTACCTTTCAAAAAGAAGGCAGATGCAACCGGCAAAAGCAAAATGACGCTTGCGTTTAAGTTGTTTTTACCTTTCAAAAAGAAGGCAGATGCAACGAATGCAAGAAAGTATGAAAGTCAATACCGGTTGTTTTTACCTTTCAAAAAGAAGGCAGATGCAACTCCTTATTGGTGCAGCGTTAGTAATATGAAGTTGTTTTTACCTTTCAAAAAGAAGGCAGATGCAACCCTTAACTACAAGATTAAGGAGCTGAAAAAGTTGTTTTTACCTTTCAAAAAGAAGGCAGATGCAACATATTATGAATTATTCCGAATTCTTAGTTCGTTGTTTTTACCTTTCAAAAAGAAGGCAGATGCAACAAGCAAACTAATTACATTTGCAAACTCATGGTTGTTTTTACCTTTCAAAAAGAAGGCAGATGCAACGTATAGCTGATATAGCAAACAGGCTTGACGGTTGTTTTTACCTTTCAAAAAGAAGGCAGATGCAACCATCCGACACAGAAGCCTGTACCGCTACTTGTTGTTTTTACCTTTCAAAAAGAAGGCAGATGCAACGGTAGAGAAAAATTCATGAATCTATAAAGGTTGTTTTTACCTTTCAAAAAGAAGGCAGATGCAACTAGAGTTTGATGTAGTATTTTCAAGGCAAGGTTGTTTTTACCTTTCAAAAAGAAGGCAGATGCAACCTTTCTGATGAGGAGAAAGAAAACCAAATGGTTGTTTTTACCTTTCAAAAAGAAGGCAGATGCAACTTCTTTCTAAAATCATAGCTTGGTTTCTATGTTGTTTTTACCTTTCAAAAAGAAGGCAGATGCAACTAGGGCTTTGTCGGTCTGGCCGTTCTTGATGTTGTTTTTACCTTTCAAAAAGAAGGCAGATGCAACTCTGAACTACAAGTGTTTATATACCCCCTGTTGTTTTTACCTTTCAAAAAGAAGGCAGATGCAACACGGGCACGAGCTTGAGTGGACGATGAGCAGTTGTTTTTACCTTTCAAAAAGAAGGCAGATGCAACCGTCCTATTCCTATCTGTTGGCTTTGTACAGTTGTTTTTACCTTTCAAAAAGAAGGCAGATGCAACTGATATTTAGTAAACGACTCATTTCCAATCTATTTTCTTTATTTTTTAGGTTATACTTCCTCACTTCTTATTTATTAGAATCTTAAATCTCGTTTTTTTAGATTGATTGCTTGTCTGATTTCTATCGAGAGGTTTTGGTGAATCTTTTTCATTCGTTCTACAGACTCTCTATTAGTTATTCTTATTGTTTCTTGGGGATTGTTTTGGGCGGAAAGCATGAAACCATAAACAATATTTCTATATTCGGAAATTAGGGATAGAACCTCTTTTGACATAAAAATGCCGCATCCCTCATTATATATTTCTTCAGAGAGTTCTTTCATAAATTTGCGTATGTTTTCTTTTCTAAAATAATAGGTTGCTTCTTGCTTACCATCTTTTGTTTTTTCCCAAATCAATATGCTGTCTTCATTTTCAGTATTTGTAGTAAATCTGAGTAGTTTATACAGGCTTTTATGTGCTTGTAACACAGCTTGGTATTTGGCATATTCAATATTCTCAACACTTTCTTGGTGTAGTCGTTTGATAGCATAGTAATAGGCCACGTATGCTGCTATAAAGGTACATATTATAGAGAATGCCTCTTTCGCTAATTCCATATAATCCATAATTTAGTTTTTATTTTCTGATTTTTCAATTTCTTTTATGGCTTTTCCTACTATTTCCAGTAACTGTGGCGCTATATTTAGCTCAATCTTTTTTGTATCGACAGAAGGGAAAAGAGTAAATTTTTTAACTTCAGCAAAGAGTGTGGCATCATACATGGGATACTGGTTGTGGGAAAAAGCATTTCTCACTGCAATCAAACTATTAACGTAATTCTTTAATTCCGGTCTATTAGCTTTGCACTGCAACCACCTTTCAAGCATATTTCTGAAGCTATCTGTAGGTAGTGTGGAATATTTGTCTATGAGTTTCTTTTCCAGTCCTAATGTCATCTCAAAGATACTAATCCTTGTAGTCTGATATTTTATAAGCTCATGGTCTACACTCAATTTGGTGATAGGATTTTTTTCTAAATCAATGTCTGTAGTTTCTGCAAAAGAAAGTAGTCCGTTGAGCCTGCGGTCTTTTGCCAATACTTTGAAATTGCCCTGTTTCAGGACTTTGGTTTCCGTTTCTTCGATATAAAAGGTTGCTAAAGGTCTTTCCTTTAATATATTTCCTTTATTGTCTGTTTCGTATGTTTTAACAGGCAACTTCATGGGCATGATTCTATTTAGAATATTGTTGCTTTCCTCATTTGCCGTGTTTGTATCGATGTCCCTTAGATGTATTTCCCCAATCTTCAATCCTTCCACAGTTGTCGTTTTGAATAGTTCCTTGAACATCAGCCATGTGACGATGTCTTGGTTTTTGATAAGTCGAAGTTCGCGTTCGAACTTTTTCCATGATAAAAAATCAAGATAAGCTAAGTCCGTCTTTCTCTTTTCCGGTGGGTAGTTTTTGAATAGCTCTTTATTCTTTTGCCACAATTCGACACGATCTTTTTTATCTAAGAATTGCCCTTTTTTTGGTTTAAGTTTGTTGCCTACATTGAAAGGGTAATCGTAGAAAGGTTGTACGCAGTCTTTACATTCTTCTGCGAAGTATAAGGGGATAGCTTTCGCTACAAATCCTACTCGGCCAAAAGATAGTATTTGGTCGTATATTCTTTTTGAATTATTATGTTTCTCAAACCATTCCCTTATTGGTTGGGTAAATATTCCACGGGGGAGATTGAAACTGTTTTTCCATCCTGTAACTAATGTGTTGCGGTTGGTCTTCTGTACTTTAAGTATGAGAAAATGCTGATATTGTTTCCAGTTTTGTGGTTTTAAGCCCTTAAGATACTTTTTCCTCGCTTCCAAATAGTTTCGGTAGAAAGACAGAATGTTAGTTTGATGTTCCCATTGTGTTTCTGCAAGGAAAGGATGCGGATTGTCATTCCCCACAAGATTCATTTGATTAAAATATGCCTTAAGGCGGAAGTTCTCGCTGCCGAAAAGGGCAAGCGCACGCTGAAGCATTCGATATTCGGTGCTGTTAGCCTTGCTATTGTTTATTGGAATGTTATTTTGGTCTTTTTGAACAGGTTGGAAGCGCATCATGTCATTTACCAACCAATCTGCAATTTTTCCCGATTTTAGCAGACCGGCATTCCTTTTGCCAATCCTTATCTTCTGATTTGTCTGCTTGCAGAGCAAGTCAAGTCTTCTTTGGGTGTCGTCTATCATTTCCCCAATCTTGCGTTCAGCCTCTTTTTCCATATCTTTTTGTCTGCCTTCCAATATGGAAATCATTTGCTTTGGCAAATGGCCTTGTAGTATATTTGTTTTTTGAAGTCGGCAGGTTAGGTCTGCAATGCTATTTATCTCACCATTGGCAAAAGCATCGTAGATAGCGTATATGTTGCTTATTTCTTTTCTTATAATTCCCTCTACTTTGTCTGCGCTTTCTTTTCTGGAGTAATCCTTGGTCAATAACAGATAATAAAACATCATCGGCAACAATTCGTGGACACTTAAAAATGCTTCTGCCGTAAATTGTGTTCCGAGATTAAATTTACTTCTTCCATTGCATGTCTTTTCTCTTTTGAGAGATGGAAAGAGGTTGTTGTGGGTACTGCAAAACTTAATGCCTATCTTTTCATTCTCTAAATGGTAATGTGGAGCAGTCTTAGATATGTAAGGCTCTTGCGATGTCTCAAAATGATCTAAGTCTTTCACTAATTTTCTCCATTCTTCTGGTTGGTTTTGTGGTGCAAAGTCCTGAATGCGCGCAAAGCCATATAGATGATGTGTGAGATGGCGAACTTCATCTTCGTCACCGATACGTTTGTTATAGATAGAGAAATGATAGGTACCTAAATCTATTTGGAAGCGGAGTTGTTCGAATATCTCATTTAAATCGAAATATCTCAAGACAAAATATGGAAAGCGGTCTTGATGCCTTACAAGCGTGTTCTTAAATGGTTCTTCTTCAGCATCATAGTCGTCAGAGAAAATATCGAAAGGTACTTTAAAACTTTCCCTATCTTTTTCTCGTAACCGTTCATACAGCGATTTGGGACAGCGAACCAATTCGTTAAGCATATCAAGTTGCATCCAGTCTTTTGTCTGTACATTCTCCAATTTTAGCTTAGGCAAAGATATACGGCTTCTGCAAAATACTTCGTTTGTCATTTGCTCACGCAAGTTTCTGCCATCTTTAAATCCCTTTAGCTTTTTCTGCATCCAAATAGCGTCTTTTTTATCAAGAAATAAAGAGATGAAGAATAATAGGCCTGCTATGGTCATGTCGCCTTTCTCATCTGCAAAATGGTAACGAAAGTTAGGGTTGGCTATAATTTTTCTTGTTTGTCCCTCCTGTTTTTTCCTGTTGAGATGTGAAAAATCCCTTTGCATGTCTACATTTTCATGATGCATATAGTCTCTCTTTACCAATCGTACATTAGTATCGAAAATCTTATACATGTTTTTCAAAAGATCATTTTCAAATGTAGGTTTCTGAGCCTCTTCTGAATACTTGTAATGGGAGTAGTAGTTTCTGAGACTTTGAAGTTTTTCTAAAAAAATGAATAGGACATTCTTTAAATTATCAAGCGATAAGGCTTCGGCTTGTTCCTTTTCTTTTTGCTCCTTACTGTTGGAATCTTTAGATGTCGTTTTCTCATAAGCTGCGGCTTCCAAGAAAGGAAAATGCCTCATTAGTAGGTTCCTTAATCGGACCTTTTTGTCGAGTTTTTCCGCTTGTTTGTTCCAACTGTCTTTGATGTTCAGAACGTCTTCATCATTCTTTAGTTCTGCTATTTCTAAAAGTTTATTGATATGATTGACGGTGGTATAGACATTGTGGCGCGCCAAGTTAAGAAAGGCAGCCCAGAAATGCTTATCTGTCAATTCATAATAAATTGGTTCAGTTTTCTCTTTGTTTTCCATTATTGTTATATATTTAGGAAAGGCAAATATAGCATTTTTCTTTCTATCTACAAATAATTTATCTTGTTTTTGCAAGAATCATTCTTGCACTTGCTGGTTGATTCTACGCTGAAAAGCGGATTGTATGGAAGACGGGTGGAATTTTACCGATAGCTTCTTTAATTTCAAATAAAGTGCTTATCTTTGCAGCCCCAAAATGATGCTAATGGCTGAAGGTGGGGGCTGTAAGTGTGGGGAGAAGCAACTTGAAAGAAGGTTGAGGCCCTTTGCGGAGTGGGTGGCAGTTCTCTTTCCCGCTTGGGGGAAGCCATTGGATTTTATGATATTTACGAGAAAATAATTAGTGAGAATGATAAAGCAAGTTAAGAGGACATATCAGAAGTTCTCGATTTTTGTATGCGGGTTGCGCTTCGGTAGCGTCGCCTTGACTTTGTGTGTGGGCATCGGCCTGTTCTTTTTCCCCTTGTTGTCGCTCCGCGCGGAGCAGGTGACACCCCGGCAGGCGTTACGCATTGCCCGGGAATATGTCACTTTGCCCAAAAACATTTCCACCCGGGCCACGAAGGGAAGGGGGGGCAAGAATGCGGTTACACCTTATTATATATTCAATGATGTGCAAGGAAAGGGATTTGTCATTGTCTCCGGTGACGGCGACATGGGCGAAGTGCTTGCCTATAGTCGCGAGGGCAAACTCGACACTTTGCATGCCAACCCCGGCGTGAAGTTGTTGTTGGCCGGCTACACGCGTAGTTTCAGACAGTTGCAACGGCTTCAGCATGTGTCGGGCGAGCGTGCTAAAACTCCGCGATACAGCAAGACGGTAGCCCCGCTGCTGGCAAGCCGATGGAGCCAGGCAGAACCCTATAACGGCATGACGGGCTATCCCTACACCGGCTGTGTGGCCACGGCGGTGGCACAGGTGATGTACTATCACCGTTGGCCGGAAACGGGGAAAGGTAAGGTGGAATACACCGTGACTTATGACCGGCGGAAGAAGTCGGCCGATTTCAGCCGTTCACACTATGCTTGGGCCGACATGTTGCCCGCCTATGCCTCTTTTGGGGGAGCCACGCAGGTGCAGAAAGATGCCGTTGCTAAACTCATGAGCGATGTGGGTATCGCCGTGAGGATGCAATACACGCCTCGAGCGAGCGGTACGCAGAGTCGGTTGGCCTATCAGGCCCTGAAAGACAACTTCGACTATTCGGTGGCGTTCATCAGCAAACTCAATGAAGGGGCTGCCAATTTTACTGCCATTCTGCGAAGCGAATTGCTCAACAGCTATCCTGTCTATTTGTCCGGTTCGGGCAAAGGCGGTGGCTCCGGCCATGCGTGGGTAGCCGACGGATTTGACGAAAACGGACTCTTCCACATGAATTTCGGTTGGGGCGGACAGAGTGACGGCTACTATTCGCTCACGGCTCTCAACGTGAGCCAGAGCGGCAGCGAGTTTGGCGGTCGGCCGTTGGCTTTCAGCTATGGTGTCGAGGCCATTGTCGCGCACCCCAACAAATCGGGCAGTATGCCCGTGGATAAGGCGCTTTTGGAAGACAGTCCGCAACTCTCGTTCAACGGTGAAGGCTATCTCGTCTTGCCGTCGTCCGAAGAGAAGACGCTCCCACGCACCCGGACGATGGCTGTCGCTATGAGCCATTTCGTGAATAAAGGGAAAAACTTCAAGGGCGACATCGGTATCGGAATTTATGATTCGGCAGGGGAGCGTGTCGCGATCTGTCCCTCCGACGATCATGCTTCAGGCGGCTTCACCAACCGGCATTTTGCCCAATACGAGGACAAATCACTTATCAGCGACGGACTCATCAACTCGCCGCAGACGATAAACGTGCCTTTGAAGGGACTGGCAAACGGTTACTACCGGCTTGTGCCGATGTGTGTGGCTTTGCTGCCGGACGGCACGTGGGACGAGTGGGTGAAGATGAAGAATGCGCCCACGATGGAAATAGAGTTGACGAACGCCAACATACGCATTGCCGAACTGAACAAACAGGAAGCCGGTTTCCAGCTGATGGGCGAACCGGTGGTGGACGGACTGCTTGTGCCGGGTGGCAAGACGACGGTCGTTTTGCCCCTCAAGAATTTGAGTGGAGTGCCTCGTGACGGCTATGTGAAGATGCTGTTGCTCGGCAAGGATGGCAAGGTGGCCTGTGTGGGGCGGACACAGAAGGCTGTTGAGTTTGACGGTTTTTCCGCCAAC
>OGGI01002377.1_pt1 | contig 11101 bp, 17 predicted proteins | sample 1571051 | NCBI WGS metagenome assembly OGGI01 (sample SAMEA2582075, study PRJEB24529) | metagenome | biome: Human gut stool | place: China | collected 2011 | reverse complement strand
AAAGCACCCCGTAAAGCCGCGGCAAATGCCCACGCCCATTGCCCTGCGGCAAGTTCACCTTTTACATCGCCTTCCACTTTTTCAAACCCGACAATCGAAGCCGCACGTTGCATATCTGTACGAATTTCTTCAGACTGGAAGGCATCAAAATTCACATTCAGTGAAGTTTCAATACGAGGCAATAATTTCGCCATGTTTTTGGCAGGTTTCGTGCCGAAGGTGGTTTCTTTAGACAGCGCCACCGAACGCTGTGTCCCTTGTGAATTTGCCATCGTTGTCCTCCAATTGATAAGCAGTAAAAGGAATCGTTATCGGCAACGCAAGGCTATTGCCTGATAAAAAAAGCCCACCGATTTGCGGTGGGTGATGAATAATCAGCTGAATGTGGGGTTCAACCACACTCAAGCCGTAGAAATGTTGGCGTAGCTGACTCGCTCTCTGCTCAATCGCTTTGGTGCCTTGCCCGTTGTCAAAAAATAAAGTGAGCTGCAAAAAGCCTGTTTCTGTCGCAAGCGGTTTATCGGAAATCGTACTGGTCTTTGCTGTATTGACCGTTAAATAGACCGCTTGATAAGGCAGTTTATGCTCTGTTTTCACCCCTTCCCAAGCGGTCGGAAAAGTATCCAATTTTGCTAAATGACTTTCTAAAATGCGTCGAATTTGCGGTTTCATGGCCTACCTCACAGCGTTGAATGTTGAGCATAATACGCATTGATTTCATCCACGGAAATGCGAATCATCCCTCGCGGGGCTTGGCTCGAATAGCCTTGCATCGTCACTTTGCCAGTTTTCGATGGCGTTGGATATAAGCCATATTCCAACATCGGTGCGTAAGGTTTATCCGTCGCAATCACTATCGTATCGGACAACCGAGCCTGAGCAATGGCGATTTGACTGCCATCGTAATTGCTCGGTACAGCATTCAAGGCAACCGTCCACGAACGTCGCAACGCGCCACTATCAACAGGTGTTTTCTTCTGTACCTTGTTGAGGGTATCTAACGCAATTTTGCGAAAGCCTTGTGTTTGAGCCAATAATGCGGAATCCACAAAGCCATCAATGGTGGCACTAAATCTACCCATAACGTCTTCCTTGTGCTTGATAATAAATCGCTTGTTGTGCAGGACGAATCGGCTGCACCCGAATCACTTGCCACTTTTCGCCATTGACCGACACAATGTCGTTCACCTCCGCTTTTTCAGTGAGTAACATCAACACATCGCCCACTTGAACATCGGCATGAGTGGTCTGACGGCTAAAATCGTAGGCAAGCGTATCAAATAAACAGGATGCCGATACACGGCGTTTTGATTGGCTGACCTCGCCCGTTTCGGGGTTATATTTGCCCGTTTTCACTTGTGAAATCACACAAGGGCTGCCAAACTGGCGAATAAGCTTGGTCGAGACTTGCTGTAGGTTTTGATAAAGTTGCATTAGCCACGCTCCAATTTCACCACGCCAAAGCTACTGCGATCTAACCAAGCGACTAACAGTTGTCGCACATAATCAAAGCGGTTACTGCTATCGGCAATCGTTGAACGGTTGTCATAATTGACCGATAAACTGCCGACTTTCACGCTGGTCATCTTCTGCTCTGCGTTTTGGTTGAGATTTTCTTGTAATGCCAGTTCACATACGGCATAGATAATAGCGGTAGGGATTTTTAACGATTCAAATCCTTTACGTGGAAATTGGCGTAGCTGCATTGGGTCGGCTTTTTCGCCCATAAAGCGATAATTCACATCTAAGAAATCTGACGCACTCACCAAGCGGCGAGCCTTTTCCTCTTCGTCTAACGCTGCCCACGCCTCTTTGCTCATTCGCAAATTGTGATACGCATTGGCTTCTTCTACAGAAAGATAAGCGGTCATTTTTGCTCCTTAACTTACCACCATTTGATCGCGGCAATTAAATTCGCCATCGCAAAGGTAAAAGCAATAAATAAAACAGCCCAAACAAGGACTTTAATTTGCGTATGTTCTAAATACATTTTCAGCATTTTACGCACCTCTTTAAAGTTGGAATAAAAGAAGCCCCGTGTAATTCTCCGTTACACGGGGCTTCGCTTTTTATTACCGTTACTTGGTTTTCACCAACACGCCTGCAGTATCTTTCAATGAGGTAGCCGTTTTACGCCAGTTGGCTGAAGCCCCTAATTTAGTATCATCAGGAGATTTACCGCCTGCAGTCATATCCCACTCATAACCGAGAATACCTAAGTTATAAGTCCATTCTGCTTGATAAACCGCTGCGATATTTTCACCGCCTAATTTTGGCTGCATTTCGCTGTTGAAGTCGTTGTTACCGCTCACTATCACCGCATTTTCTTGTAAACCTAGCGTGTTATAAGCTGCACCAGTGCTATCCACTAATGCAGGGCTGTCTGTAACCACAAACAAGCGACCAAACGGATCACGCATCACACTCACGTTGTCGTAAGTAAACAAACGTTCTGCGTTGGTTAAGGCGTTGTCGTACAAGGTGTGTAAGGTGGTTGAATGCACAATCCACGCTTTTAATGCACTAGAGCGGTCGCCAAATAATGCCGCTGCTTTGTTAAGTGTGCGGAAATTCGGAGCGTTTTTCTTGTCGTCTAACACGGCTGCTGTTTGACCGCCAATTGCAGCAACCGCCCCTAAAATTGCGGTATTTAACATATCCGCTAAACGGGCTTTGGCAAGTTGTTGCCCGATTTCTACCGCCGCAAGCTCAGGGTTTTGCAATACCCAACGATATTGTTGCGGCTCGTACTCAATCGGGTGCGTTCGTGCAGCCACTTTTACGGCTACATTGAGTAATTGCTCTAGGCGTTTCGCTTGCACCGTACCACTGCCATACGCATTACGACGACGCACTAAGCCTTGAATCGCTTTAAAGCTTGCACGAATATCAAAATCCCCTTGCGTGGGGGCGTTTTGCAAGGTAATCACGCCACCTGAGGCTTGATTGAATTTTTCAATATCTTGATCGACCGTTTCAGTTAACGCTAAATGCGTTTGTTTGTTGAAGACTTGTAAGTCAAAAGCCATAATAAGCTCCTATGTTATGGTGCGATTGCACCGTAAATAAAAAAGGTGCAATCTCTTGCACCCGATTATGAATGTTGTTGCATATACGCAATTTTTTCTGCGTCAGTTTTGCATTCGGCTAACGATTTCGGGGCATTGCCACCGCCCGTTCCTGTGCCGGCACCTGAACCTGATGTGCCTGATGGTTTTAAAATCGCATCTTTATTTGGATACGCACCGACTAACGCCTCTAATGCTTCCTCAAAATCGGCTTTCTCACCTGGGCGTGAACGGCTGTAAATTTCATTGCCATCTGCGAACTTCGCCACAACTTTACCTTCATCTGAAATACTGAAATGCTTACCGAAGAACGCTTGCACCACATCAGAAGGTAAATTTAAATGTTCTGCCGCATATTTAGAGCGAGCAAACGAACCACCAATCAGTTCTGCGTGCAATTGCGATTGCAGTTTTTCAGCGTGAGATTTGGATTCTGCCAGTTGTTCATCAAAAGTTTTACGCATTTCTGCCTTCACCTTTTCCACTTCGCCCGCATCAATCAGCTTTTTATCATCGAGGTTTTTCACGGTTTCCAAGGCTTTGATTGCCGCTTTCGGATCGTCAATCCCTTCAAAGGCTTTCAATTTGGCTTCCACCGCCTCTTTTGCCTCGCGATGTTGTTTGGCTTCGCCGTTTAATTCTGCGATTTTGACGGTTGCTTTGTTCGCATCAAACGGAATTTCCTTTCCGTCTTCGTGAACATACACAGGCATTCCGTCTTTCACCACCACATTGTTGTTTTCATCAAGTTTAAGTTTCATTGTCATCATGGATTTCCTTCCAGTTAGTTAAGGTTGTGCCTTTTCCAAGGCGTAAAAAAACCGCCTACATTGCTGTAAGCGGTTAAATTTTTCAGTTTGTTTACAATGCCAAGCTAATTAAATTCGTTGCGACTGTTTTGATAACGTCAAACGACAAATCAAGGCTTTTACTTTGCACAGTTGCTTTCACTTTTTGCCATAAAGTATCGTTACGGATTTTATCGAGAAATTCGTGCCCTTGCCAAGTCAGCCCCGTGACATAAAAATCAAACTGCCCAATCGAAGAGCTATCCATTCCTTCGATTAAGCCTGCTTGCTGCAGTAACTTAAAATGGTAAGCGACAGTTGCACGATCAAAGCCTTGAATCTGATCTGACATCAAAAAATCTTCAGGAACAGCCTTTTCTTCCAGTTTAAGCAGAATACGACGAATTAAATCCCAGTTGCGTTTCATTGGATTGCCTAACTACGCTTAATAGCTTCAATTGCTTCTTCCACCGTTAAATTGTAATTATCAGTTACTCTACGGTAGAAATGAATAGCATTAGGATTTTCTCGAAGTGCTTTTATTTTTTCAGCTTTTTCTTCTTCCGTTGGTTTGTGATTTTTGAGTTCTTCTTGAAACTCATCACATTCTTTAAGTACTTTTTTTGTATGCAGCACCCATTCCTCAAAAGGCATTCCATCTTCTTCGGCTAATTTTTTTTGCTCCTCTAAAGGTAAATCAAGCACTGATGTCATTTTTCCTCCAGTGTTATTTTTTAGGGTTTAAATTATTTATTTCCTTATCTGTTAAACCAATATTCTGCCAAATAGCCCGATAATCATCATTCACAGCTAATTTAACCGCTTCTTTCAATTCATCAATATTTCTAGGGTAGAAGTCAGGGTATTCATCGTCATCAGATAATGGAAAATCTTCACAACAACGCCATATTGCCCAATGAGTTAAACCACTTAATCCATTTAATATTGCTAATTTATTCCAAGTCCAAGCAACTAATAGAACAAAGTAATCTACACTTATTTTTCCTTCTGAAAAATCAAGGCAATGCTTTTTAAAATCTAATTTCGATTGCGTTGCTTTTAAATGGGATAAAGTGTCACTTGCTTTATCCCATTCTTGTCTAGCAAATTCTTCATTCATCATTGTAAATACCCATTTTCTAAATAGTTAGATAATTGGAATCTATTTTCATCAGGATCATCTTTTGGAATAAATGCTGTAATAAATTGATTGTCATTACCTATAACCACAGCCATTCCAGTTCGTTTATTATAAAACACTCTAGATCCATCTTCCCTATATTTGCCAAACTCAACTGTTTCAGCATCATTTAAATGCTCAATAATTGAGATTTGATATTGTTTCAACATTTTAGGATTTTTCTTACTATTGTCAAAACCAAAATCCTCAATATGCTTAAATTTTCTATCTAATTGTTTTTTAGTAAATTTAGTTCCTTTCAATGCTAATGTATCCACGTCTAAGCGAATATAATTTGGATCTGTTTTTTCTCTTAGTTGCTCAACAGTTAAAGGTCGTCCTGATTGATCTAGCATATCCGAAAAAGTGATTTTGCCACCTCTCCACATATTTACTTTATCTTTACCTAAAACCTCTTGCTGTTCGTCAAAAGTTTTCTCTCTCAACCACGATTCATAATTGATTCGCTCATCGACCTGCCCATTCATTGAAGCACGGGTGCTGGTGGGCATTTCTTGCATTCCTTGCACGCCTAATTCTTCCCAGCTTTTGGTCACAAGCTGAAGAATGCTACGACAACGTGGGTGCAACGGTGGGCGTTTATAGGGAATGTTATGTCCGATTGGCTTTTTGTCTAAATCCCATCGCTTGCCATCACGCACTTGGCAAACGGTAGAAGTTCGCATATCAAGGGTAGAAAGATGCTCTTCGCCTTGCAGAATATCAAGATTGGCATCACGCAAAGCTTCGTGAGCCGTATCAGCCACTTTTGCCACAGCAGTAATGACTAAAGTATCTGCGGTACGACGGCTAACGCTCATTAACTCTCGTACTTCGGTGGCAAGTTGTCCGTTTTGTTTGCCTTCGGCAACACCAGAGCGGATAATGCCCTCAAATTTAAAGGCTAAATCGGCACGTTGCTTATTCCACCACGCTTCTAACGGTTGCCCTTCAATCACGGCAACGTTTTTAATCGATTTAAGACGTTCTTTTGGCACATCATTAAACAAATCAAAGCCGATTTCATCGTTATAAAGCTGGCTGATTTTGGCTGCTTCAAGCGATAAAAAACCGCTTAACTCGTCTTGCGTGTAAGAGGTCGTTTCTTGGTAAGTTTTTGCAATCTCTGTGTGCAGTTCGCTGAGCAGTTTATCCAGTTTTTTAGCGGGCAAGGCTTCAACACCAATAGCACTGATGCGGTTAATCAGCAATTTTTGCAGTGCATTTAACCGCTTGTAAACCTGCTGGCGTAAATGGGCATCATAGCGAAAATGCAAGATTTTGCGGTCGGTTAAGGCGTGAGCAATGCGTTGTCTAAGTGTTTTTTTCTGATGTTTCTTCGAGGTCAAAATGCATTCCCTCCGATTGCAGGCGTTCTTGCTCTGTATCCCATGCTAAGCCGTCTGCTAATAAGCCACGGCGTTTGGCTTCGTCAAAGGTGGATTGATTCGAAATCACGCCCGCATTACGCAACTGAATCACACTTGCCATTGAAGCAGAAGGGTCAAGATCGTTTTCAATGTTGCCTGAAATCTGCACGTTACCGACTTGCTCTTTGGCAATGCCAAGCCAATGCCCTGTATATTCCAAGGCTAAATCAATCGCATCTTCAAAACGATTAGCAAGCAATCGCAATTGGGAAATTTCTTTGCCTGCTTCATCGCGGGCTTGGCTGTCAGTCATTGCTAAGGCGGTTTTAGTAAGCAACTTCGCCCCTGCAGTTTTCATTTGCTCTTCTAAATCTTTCAAGCTTTCCACACCTGAAGCAATGGCTTGTCCTGAATGTTCGACAAATTGCATTGAGCTACCCGTTGGAAGATGAACTGCACTACCACCAATAGCAAGCTGTTTCACTTCATCATTGGAATAAATCGCTAACAACGGCACGCGAGCAATGTTAGTGATGTTGTCCTGATCGGATTGGCTTTGCCAGTGTTTTACATTCAAATACGCCAATTCCATTAAAGGCGGCTCAATAGCATGGGTGAGTTCGTTACGCTTGGTGATAAATGGCACGACAGGCACAAAATCAAGCGGTCGATTTTGTGCCGTCAGTTGCAATTCCGATTCAAAACGAAATTCACCCTCTGCTTCGCTAAATTTCCGCACTTTGCCGATTTCATACACATAAACGTGCTTCACGGTTTTCACGCCAAATTCGCCATCCTCAACCTGTTCATTGACAACATAGCGAAATTGAGTAATCGCTTGTTTACCATTGACTCGTGCGGTTTTCATGCCCAGTACTTGATGCGGTTTAATATGCACCCAATAAGGACGGGCATTTAAGGCTTTCTCTTCCGCACGGCTTTTCACCGCTTCAACACGCGTGAAATCAATCAAAGCAAAAGAGCAACCATATGCCAAGGCGGAATAAAACCAGCGGGAAGCGAACACATCAAGGTTATTGCCGACTAAATCCACATCATCAAAAAGGGCTTGCACTGTTTCTGTCACATCGGCAACATCAATCGGGTTGAAGAATACACGCCCTGTCATTTGCGAAAGGGTTTCCGACAAGGCAGGATAAAGGGTCGAACGCTCAAGGCGTTTGCGGTAACTATCGGGCTCTTCCATTTCCATTTGGAAAAGGTAGGTTTGTGCGGCTTTTCGCATTGTTGCCGTGCCACCAAGTAAATCATCAATGATTTTAGTTTTCTTGGTTAATTCCACCATTTCAGCGGTGGGAAGATGAACTGACATAGTGAATCCTTAATAGAGTTTGAGGGCGGTTTGTTTGAGCACATCGCGTCTAATTGGGGCAAAGCACATCACGAGTGCATCCGCTTTATTCGGCGAGGGAATGCCACGCTTACGCATATCTTTCTTACTTTCTACCCGTACTTTGCCGTTATTATCGTAATCTACGCGAGGGCGAGAGAGTTCTGCTTTTAAATAGTCCAAATCAGGTATATCGCTACTGAGTGAAATCATTTCATCAACGGGATAAACATCGCCGTATTTGATCGCACGATAGGTCTTATAAAAACGATCTCGTAATTGCCACCACGCTTGAGCTTTAATATTGGCAAACATATCGCCGTTTTTCTTGCCTTGTGTGTAAAAGGAATCAGGATTAAACACCGCAGCACCCGCATTAAAGCCGATACAGTTGATCTGATTCGTCTCAATTTCTCGGTATTTTGCTTTCACACCCGCACCAACACCGATAGAGTCGAAAACAATTTCATCTGCTTGCCATTCCACTGCTTTTGAATGGGTGCGTAATGCTGATTTAATCACATCTTCGCCCCGCCACTCTTCTAAACCAAGCACCACAGAACCGTGTGCAAAACAGATAGCATTCGCATCAGCCCCATCATCGGCAACGTCAAAGCCCACAATTTTTCGACCGCTTGCAGCGAAATTCAACCGCTTGTGAGCATCCACCGCAGATTCAATCCAAACAGGCTTAATAATTGCCAAATCACTGTCTGCAACAGGCTCGCCCTCGTAAACGTGACGATAAAGCTCATAATCACGCTCACGCATTTGTTCCAAATCTTCTAACAGCTCTTTGGGAAAATAGGGGTTATCTTGCCAATTCACTAAGACCGATTTACACCGTTCAGGCGGATGAATCACAAAACGCTGATAGGTATCATCAAGAATATTCTTCGGGTTAAAGCTCACAATAATCTGCGAGCCATCTTCACGAATAGTCGGAATCAACACATCCCAGCTTTCTTTTGAAACATTCTCGCCTTCTTCCACCCAAACCACATCAATACCCGTCATTGACTTGATTGAAGTGATGTTGGTTTTCAGCCCAGCAAACGTGAAGCGTGAACCGTTTTGCCCGATAATTTGCGTTTTCTGTACATCAAAAAAGGCTTGCAAGCCAAGCATTTCAATCTGATCTGCCAACATCTGAATCACAGAATCAGAAATCGATTTCTGAATTTCACGACAACACAACACCCGAATCGGTTGAGTATAAGCACGTAGCACTAACGCACGGGCAATACTGAAACTTTTCCCAGAACCACGTCCGCCATAGAAAATAATAAAACGCCAAATAGATTCAAAGAGCGGGCGGAATTTCGTGGGAAATTTAAGAGTCTTCTGGTTCATCGCTAAAACTAATGTTGATGACTGCAGGTAACGCATTACCGCCTGAGGTCACATCGACTCTATCTTTAAACATACCAAGATGTTTGCCGAGTAACTCAAGGGCTTTGTTTACGCTAGACGGCTCATATACAAAATGAACCACATCATTACCAATCACTTCGCCATTTTCGTTTTTGCTTGGGATAGTAATCGTGGTTGGCTTTTTGCCTGAAGCAATATCAGCATTTTCAAGTAAACGGCGAATGACCTCGTCTTGCGAAATTTGGACACGTTCCGACCGCTTGTTTTGGGCTTCTTGAATAAATACCTTAAGTTTTACTAAGTTTTGAGCACCTTGCACATCTGCTGTTTTCACACTATACCCCGCCCGAATAGCGGCTTGTGTTGCATTTAAATCAACCAGATACTCTTCAATAAACCGCTTTTGTTTATCAGTTAATTTTCCCACGCCATTAGACGTGGATTTTCCTTTCACGTCTGACATAGGAAATCCTTACTTAATAAAATAAGCTACTGCGAAAATAATGGCACTCAACCCCCAGCACGTTGCAATAATTAGAGCAGCATTTGCCAACTTCTTACCAACAATACCTGCATCTTTCTCACTCATTTTTCCACCTACCTTCACTTGATGTTTTGGTGTATACTTAATCAAAATTTATTCCTTCTTGTGTTGGAAGTTGGAATGAAAGAAGCCCACGATATTTGCCGTATCGTGGGCTTTGTTTTATCTAATTGTATCTACTCAATACTCAACTTTAACGGTCTGCCAAGTTTACTCAACATTCGGCTAATCGTATCTAATTTGGTATTATGACGCGGATCTAAAATGCGTTGCATTTCAGGCGGTCGCACGTCCATAAAACGGGCTAATTCGGCTTTGCTCATTTCTGTTTCTAAGCGTGCGTTATGCAGTAATGCTTTCACATACACAATATCGGAAAGGTAAACCATAATTTCATCCGCTTGCGGTTCGCTTGGCAACGGGATCGGCTTATCATTCTCAAAATAGAATTCAAGCCCACAAATCAGCACATCTTCGGCTAAGAACATCGCCTCTTCAAAGTTCCCACCTTGCGTAATGCTTTCTGGTACATCGCGAAACGTAACAATATAAGCCCCATCTTCTTGGGTAAATTTTGCTGGATAGTACATTTTATTTCCTCATTGAATATCGGTGCAGTGAATGCCCTCTGTGAGGGCATTATGCTATTTTAAACCAAGTTGTTTTTTAACACCTTCAACCATTCCCGTTTTTAACTCGTGGCTGGGGTGGCGTGGTAAGTGGCTACATTTGCCGTTGAGTGTCAAAATTAGATGTTTTTTGCCATCTTTGAACTCGACACCATTTGCTTTTAGCCATTTTACAAACTCGCTTTGCTTCACTGCACCTCCATTGTTGTTTCTCAATGAGGTTATTATATGCAAATTTGCATATTGTTTCAAGGTTTTTATTTGCATTTTTGCATATTATTTTACCCACGCCAAAAGTCGCTTGCGATTGCTCACAAGCGGTTGTTTTAGTGATGGTAAATTAGGCTAATTCTGTATTAACACTTTTGAATGGTGTCTTCCATTTAAAAGCTGGTAAATGTGTTCAATAGCAGGAAGGGTTAATTTTAGTCGTCTGCTAACTCGATCATAACGACAACTTACACTACGTTGATGAGTGCTATCAAAATGTTTTAGTGCAAGTAGAAGAATATCAACGCTTTCAGCAAAATCTTTTGTGCAATAAAAAAACTCAAAGATATTGAGCAAGTCTTGCTCGTTTAATTCATTTGCCAAAGTTGGCATTTTGAGGTTGTTAAGAAAACCTATGGCGTCCTCAAACTGTTCTGGTTTGAGTTGGTCGTATTTGCCCACTTTAAACAGACTTTTAAGTTGGCGATAGATTTCTGCGTAACTCATTCCTGTGCGGTGATGAGCTTTCACAACTGCCTCTTGGATCGCTTGCTGTTGTTCTGGGTTGAGAGTATCTCCACCTTTGT
>OGGI01002375.1_pt1 | contig 11114 bp, 9 predicted proteins | sample 1571051 | NCBI WGS metagenome assembly OGGI01 (sample SAMEA2582075, study PRJEB24529) | metagenome | biome: Human gut stool | place: China | collected 2011 | reverse complement strand
CCCTGCAGTTTGCGGCGGCGGGTTATCACACCGCCGTGCTGACCTACAGCGTGGGGGAGGGGGCGCAGAACTACCAGCCTCTCCGACAGCTGAACGAAGCACTGGCTCTGCTGCGGCAGAATGCGGGAGAGTGGCACATCCTGCCGGATAAGATCGCCGTCTGCGGCTTCTCAGCGGGCGGACATCTGGCTCTGTCCGCCGCGGTGCTGGACATTCCGGGCGAGACGGCTCAGCAGAGGCCCAATGCAGTGATCCTGGGCTACCCGGTCGTCACGGCAGGGGAGTTTGCCCACCGGGGCAGCTTCGTCCAGCTGGCGGGCAGCGAGGATGCTGCCGCACAGCAGGCGTTCACCCTGGAGGATAAGGTGACCTCCGACACACCGCCGGTCTTCGTCTGGCATACCATGGAGGATAAGACCGTTCCGGTGGAGAACTCGCTTCTCCTGCTGGCCGCCCTGCGGAGGGCGGGCGTGCCGTGCGAGGCACATCTGTTCGAGAAGGGCGCTCACGGCACCAGCATCAGTACCGCCGAAGTGGATGCCGCCGACCCTCACCGCGCCCATTGGGTGGCTCTCTGCCTCGAGTGGCTGGGGGAGACGTTTGGGTTCAAATTGAGTTGAATTTGGACATTCCTACAAAAAATTCATAAATTTATGGTTGACCTGCCCAAGATTTGAGCGTATACTGGTCAGCGGAAACAAACGAGGAAGAAGGAAACATACATGGAAAAGAAGATCTCGGTCAAAGACCTGCTGATGCAGGCATTCCTGACGGGCTGGGAGCTCTCCGACAAGAGCATCGCTCAGGACGAATATCTGCAGAGCGCCATTCAGGTCATCGAAGTGCTGCAGGTGGAGCCGGAAAACGTCTACGCGGAAGAAGGCCTCGGCCTGACCGACGGCGACGAGGTAGACCATCTGGACGACCTGCTCCGGGCCGACGGCCAGTGGCTGTATTACGGCGTGGAGGCGGAGAATTTCTTCCTCATCCAGTGGTACCCGGACGAAGCATCCGCCAAGGCAAAACTGGCACAGCTCGAGGAGCTGGGCGACGGCAAGCAGTACCTCGTGGACCTGAGCCTCAAGCGCACGAACCCCACCGAGGCCGAAAATTTCGGCAATTCCAACCCGGTGCAGCTGAGGTCTTGAGTGGTTCAACCTCTCCGTCATTGCTTCGCAATGCCACCTCCCCTATCGAGGGGAGGCTTTGGCATACCGGAAAACTTTCCCTCTTCGCCAGAGGCTCCCCTCGGTAGGGGCAACGACGACGACCGCCGCCAGTGGCGGAAACAGGGAGTCGTTGTTGGGGCAGCGGCCAGCAAGACGCAAACGAAGTGCTGCGGATGCTGGGTGCCGCAACCCGGCCTTGTCGAGCGATAGCGAGACTGAGAGGTTTATTTGTTATGAAAGGGAACTTTTCAATGCAGCTTTCTGATACGGAGCGTCAGTGCCTCACCACCATTCTGGCCCGATATGACCAGCACCCCGAAGTGCAGCGGATGCGGGAATTTATCCAGCACGGCGATGTGACCACCTACCAGCACTGCAAGAATGTGGTGCTGGTGAGCTTCTGGCTCAACCGCCGCTTCCATCTGGGCGCGGATGAGACGTCGCTGGCTGTGGGGGCCTTTCTCCATGACTTCTATCTCTACGACTGGCACAAGCGCAGCTCTTTCCGGGGTCTGCGCCGTCTGTTCGAGATGCACGGCTTTGCCCATCCCGGCTCTGCCTGCGTCAATGCCGAGCGGTGCTTCGCCATCACCAGAAAAGAGCAGAACATCATCTCGAGCCATATGTGGCCCCTGACCTTCCGTCATGTCCCCACCTGCCGGGAGGCGGTCATCGTCTGCCTGGCCGACAAATACTGCGCCGTGCTGGAAAGCATGTTCCAGCGCACCCGGGTGGCCGATACCGATGCCGGGGAGAACGAGTGGTAAAGGCCTTGCCTGATACGAAAATGAGCTGCTGTACGTAACGTGCAGCAGCTCATTTTTTATAATTTCTTGTACCCTGCAGGCTCGTCGGCTTTGGCACGGCGCTCCATCAGGTAGGTGTCCAGCCAGCGGCCATGACAGTCCCGGGCGATGCGCTCCCGCCGCCCCACCACCCGGAAGCCGCACTTCGTGTGGAGGCCGAGGCTGGCGGTGTTGTCCTGCAAAACGGTGGAGTGTAAGGTCCAGTAACCCTCTTTCTCCGACTCATCGCAGAGAGCCGTCAGCAGGCGGGAGCCGAGGCCCCGCCCCCGGAACTTCTCGCCGACGTAGATGCTCACCTCGGCCACGCCCCGATAGCACCAGCGGGGGTCTACCCGCCGCAGTGCGGCCCAACCGGCCAGCTCGCCGCCGTCCAGAATGACGAGGCGGCATTCTTTGATGTGAAAGGCGTCCCACGCCGTGTAGGGCGGGCAGGTGGTCTGGAAGGTGGCGTGCTCCGTGGCGATGCCCTCTAAATAGATCTCGGACACAGCGTTCCAGTCTTCCGGCTCCATGGGCCGGATGGTGATATTGCTCATGATATTCTTTCCCGGCAGAGCGCCCCAATGCGCCCTGCATCATTCCTCTTGTCTCAGTATAGCAGATGCAGCCCGTCCGCGCAATGGCCGCTTATTCCAGCCCCGGCAGGGTGTCCAGCACCGGGATGCCCAGGCTGTGCAGGAAGGCTTTCTTTTCCTCGATGGCGGGGACGACGTCCAACTCCGAGGGGGCGTGGGCGTCGCAGCCCACGATGGCCTTGACGGGGTACTCCGCCGCGATGTGCCAGAACTCGTCCCGGGTGTAGCCGAAAGAGCCGTCGGGACGGTCCTGCAAGGTCAGACCGGCCATGTTGTACTCGAGGGGGATGTCCAGCCGCGCCGCTGCGGCACAGATGTCCCGGCAGGCTTTCTCGGCGTCGGCGTCGAAGGCCGTCACCCGGTTCAAAAAGAGGTCGGGGTGGGCCAGATACCGGTAAAGCCCCGTTTCCAGCGCTTCCACCACCTGTTCGGCATACCGTCTGCCGTGGGCGGTGGAGGGGCTGCCGCCGAAGCGGCTGGCCCTGGCGTCCTGCTCGTCGGTGGTGTCGTAGTGGCAGCCGAGGATGAGATATTCGATGTCCAGCCGCTCCGTCTCTTCTCTGAGCCAGCCCAGATAGGCCGGGAAATACTCCGCCTCGAGGCCGATGCGGATATGGAGTTTGTCGGCATATTTCTCCCGCAGCCTGCGCAGGGTCAGGACGTAATCGTCCAGCTGGGAGGGCAGCATCCGGATGCGGCTGACGAAGCCCGGCGTCGCGTAGGCCCAGGGGGTGTGGTCAGAAAACCCCAGCACCTTGAAGCCGCAGCGCAGGGCCGTGAGGATGTATTCCTCCTCGGTGCCTTCGGCGTGGCCGCAGCGGGTGGTGTGGGTGTGGTAATTGGTCAGCATGACAGGGCTCCCTCCCGGGCAGAAATTTTTTGACAATCAGCACCGTTGTGATACAATAGAATATATACCCGTTTGGGGCAGGGACTATTATAGACCTCTTTGCCGAAAAATGCAATGAAGGCTGCTCTGAAAAAGGAGAAATGAAGATGGATTGGAAACGAATCGCTGCCTCTGTGCTGATGCTCGGTGTCCTCGCCGTCCCGGCCTCAGCAGCCAGCATCACCCCCCAGACCACCATGAAGGAGATACGCGACGACCCCGACATCAAGGCCAGCGGTCTCTATACATACACCTATGTGTGGGAGCGGGACTGCGAAAAGCTCTCCACCAGCCGCGACGACGAGACGCTGACCGAGGTGGTCGGCAAGACCTCCGCTGAAGCCTGCGCAGCGGGCCTCAACTATCTGGCTCAGGTCTACCACGACGGCACCCGGGTGACCTATCCGCTCTATTCGGAAGAGGAGATCGCCGCCGTGCCTGCCCGCGCTCATGTGGAGCTGTATTACTGCCCGGCCCAGCAGCCGGGGGCCAGGTTTGCCATCGTGCTATCGGGCAACTCGCTCTACTACAGCGGCGAGCTGCGGGGCGGCGTGTCCACGGCGTGGGAGCTGCACGAGCAGGGCTATGCCGTCTTCTCGCTGCGCTACCGCATCGGATGGGAGGCCGGGGACGACGCTCCGCTGGAAGACCTGGCCCGGGCCATCCGCTTCGTGATGGACAATGCCGACACCTTCGGCGTCTCTACGGAAGACTACGCCCTGCTGGGCTACTCCTCCGGCGGACAGCTCGCAGGCGTCTTCGGCAATGAGGAAAAGGGCTGGGGCCGCTACGGTGTGCCGAAGCCCGGCGTATTGCTGCTGGCCTACCCCATCAACAACTTCCTTGGGGCAAAGCCTGCCTACCATCTCCTGATGGATACCGACCGGCTGAAAAGACACTACTATTCCTACACCGTCTCGAAGCTGGTGACGCCGGACTATCCGCCCACCTTCCTGTGGTACGGCAGGAATGACCTCATGCTGAAAGCCTTCGTCTACCCCCTGCAGGGGCCGACCCTTGCCAAGGCCCTGCGGGACAACGGCGTCCCCAACCGGGTGCAGGTCTACGACAACGCCAAACATGGCATTGGCATCGGCGCGGGGACGGATGCCGAAGGCTGGGTGGCCGACGCCGCCGCATTCTGGAAGAGTGTTTCGGAAGAATAAAGAAAAGAGGGAAAGCATATGTACGATTTGAATGAATGCATCCGCAGCCTGAATGTGGGCCTGCCCGACGACATCGCCCGGCTGAAAGCGGCCGGATATTATCAGGAGGCCATCGCCCGCATCGACCGGCTGCTGGCCGAGGATTGGACAAAGACCCAGAACGGCCCGGCGTCCAACGGCATTGCCCCGCCGGATGGATACGTCCCGCCCGAGAACCCCACGCCCCACGGTGTGGACGCCCTGCGGGAGGCCCTGACTGTCCAGAAGGAGATCATGCGCCGGTTGCCCGGGGAATACTGCTGGACGGAAGCCGAGGCCATCGCCCGGATGCAGGAGCGGGTCAGGGACTTCACGGCAGAGGAATTTAAGAAGCTCGACTGGGAGGGCCGGATGGACTGGCGGTTCGTGGAAGGGGAGAAGCGGTATCAGGCCCGGTTCGCCGAGACGCTGCTGGCCACCCACGCCGACCTCGCCGCCCGGAAGCTGACGCCGGACGCCTCCAACAACAAGAACGAAGAGCGTCACCGCCTCCACGAGAAGATGGAGCGGGAGGGGAGCGCCAGCGCCGACATCACCCTCCGCACCAGCATCCGGATGTCCGACGAAGCCTTCGCCGCCGCGCTGGAAAAGGCGAGGGCAGAGGGCAGAGATGCCGTCCACGTCCGGGCATGGCTGGCCCTGCCTGCCGCCTGCCCGTCCCAGAGCCATATCACGCTGGACCGTTTCACCGAGACGCCCGGCCATATCGCCGCCGAGGACGCGCCCCAGCGCACCGTCTGCTGGGAGGCCGACCTGACCGAGAACCGCACCTTCGGGGCCGAGTACAGCTACCGGGAGACGGCAGTCTACGCCGACCCGCTTTCCTTCACGCCCGACGCGGAGCAGCCCGAGTTCTACACCGGCGAGGAAGCGCCCCACATCGTCTTTACGCCCTACCTGCGGGCGCTGGCGGCTCAGCTCACCGGGGGCATCACCAGCCCGGCGGAGAAGGCGAAGCGCATCTACGATTATGTCACCCTGAATGTCCGCTATCACTTCCAGCCCTCCTATTTCGTCCATGAGTCCATCGCCGAGAACTGCGCCCGCAGCCGCCGGGGAGACTGCGGCATCATGGCGCTGACCTTCATCACCCTCTGCCGCATCGCGGGCATCCCGGCCCGGTGGGAGAGCGGCTTTGCAGTGGCCCCGGGGGACGCGGGCTGTCACGACTGGGCGCGGTTCTACGTCGCCCCCAAGGGCTGGATGTATGCCGACTGCTCCTACGGTGCCTCCATGGCCCGCCGGGGCGATGAAGTGCTCCGCCGCCACTATTTCGGCAGTCTGGATACGGGCCGCATGGTGGCAAACAGCGCCTTTGAAGCGCCCTTCGACCCGCCGATGCTGGGCTTCCGCAGCGACCCCTACGACAACCAGAGCGGCGAGATGGAGGCCGACGGCGTGGGCCTGTACGGTGACGATACCGTGACCACCAAAGAAGTTTTGAAGTTTGAGGAAGTAGAATAAATGGAATTTCTCGCAATGCTGTATACCGTCCTGCTGGTGGCCATCTGCCTGATGATGGCGCTGCTGCTCTTCCGCAGCGGACGCCCCACCGGCGGGCTGGACGAAGCCGACTGCGAAGAGCTGAAAGACTGGCTCGAAGAGCAGCTGGCCGCTCAGGCCAGAGAGTTCAACGCCCGTCAGGACGCCATCGCCCAGCAGAACTACGCCGCCATCCGCAGCGTCAGCGAGACGCTGCAGACGGCTGTGCAGAGCATGAGCACCACCCTCGGCCAGGGGCAGGACAGCCAGCAGCGCATCCTGGAGCGGCGTCTGCAGAGCCTCGAGCAGGCCAATAACCAGCAGATGGAGCAGCTGCGCCGCGCCATGGTCGAGAGCATGACGGCATTGCAGGCTGAAAACACCCGCAAGCTGGACGAGATACGCCACACGGTGGACGAGCAGCTTCAGGACGCTTTGCAGAAGCGGGTGACGGAAAGCTTCAAGGCCGTCAACCAGCAGCTCGAGCAGGTGTACAAGGGCCTTGGCGAGATGCAGTCCCTCGCTGCCGACGTGGGCGGCCTGAAGCAGGTGCTCTCGGGCGTCAAGACCCGGGGCATCCTCGGCGAGATACAGCTGGGCGCGATCCTGGAAGAGATCCTCGCCCCGGAGCAGTACGACACCAACGTGGCCACCATCCCGGGCAGCACCCAGCGGGTGGAATACGCCATCCGGATGCCGGGTGCCGACGGCGGCAGCGTCTGGCTCCCCATCGACTCCAAGTTCCCCGGTGACACCTACGCCCACTTACAGGACGCCTACGCTTCCGGCGACGCGCAGGCCGTGGAGGATGCCCGCCACGCCCTCGAGCTGGTGCTCCGCAGCGAGGCCAGAGACATCCGGGAAAAGTACGTCGAGCCGCCCTATACCACGGCTTTCGGCATCCTGTTCCTGCCCTTTGAGGGCCTGTATGCCGAGGTGGTGAACGCGGGGCTGCTGGAGGTGTTGCAGCGGGACTATCAGGTCAACGTGGCAGGCCCCAGCACCATGGCGGCCCTGCTGAACAGCCTGCAGATGGGCTTCAAGACCCTCGCCATCCAGAAGCGCTCCGGCGAGGTCTGGCAGCTGCTGGGCGCGGTGAAGACGGAGTTCGACAAGTTCGGGCAGGGCCTCGCCAAGATGCAGCAGCGTCTGCGCCAGACCGACGAAGAGCTGGACCAGCTCATCGGCGTCCGCAGCCGGGCCATCAGCCGGAAGCTGCGCAGCGTCCAGAGCCTCGACGAGGCCAGCGCCAGCGCCCTTTTGGAGATAGACGACATGAACGAGCTGCCGAAAGCACTCTCTGAGACCAGCGCGTTATCTGATAAAGTTCCTGAATAATGACGTATCAGCGCGACAAAACAAACCTTATCAAGGTGATAAACTTCGGGTGAGCTGATAAAGTTCGAACTTTATCAACAGGGGGAAACTTCATCAAGCTGATAAAGTTTATTTTATAACGTATCTAAGATATATATTTGGAACTTTATCATATAACCTACCGCAGTAAAACGTCATTCGGCCATCCGGCCTGATAAATAGTTGACGAAGGCGGCAGACTGTGCTATACTAAGAACGATTCTTAAAATAATTGCCGGCCATGGCAGACCATACACACCAATAACAGAGAGGAAATGTGCTTATGAGCGTAAAGAACATCAGCAGCGCCATTCTGGGCGTGGGCGTGGACGATACCACCATCGATCTGTTTGAGAGCCAGTACCCGGTCCCCACCGGCGTCAGCTACAACTCTTACGTCATCCGGGACGAGAAGACCGCCATCCTCGACACCGTGGACGCCCGCGCTACCGACGAGTGGCTGGCAAACGTCACCGAGGCACTGGCAGGGGAGAAGCCCGCCTACCTCGTCGTCCACCACATGGAGCCTGACCACGGCGCGAATGTGGCCCGCCTCGCCGCTCTCTACCCCGAGATGCAGGTGGTGGGCAACGCCAAGACCTTCCAGTATATGGAGCAGTTCTTCGGCCCGGAGGCCATCGCCAAGGAGCGCCGCGTCGTCGTGAAGGACGGCGAGAGCCTTTCGCTGGGCGCTCACACCCTGACTTTCGTGTTCGCACCTATGGTCCACTGGCCCGAGGTCATGATGAGCTATGAGTCCACCGAAAAAGTCCTCTTCTCCGCCGACGGCTTTGGCCGCTTCGGCGCGGTGGCAAAGTTCGACGAGAAGGCCGACTGGGCCAGCGAGGCCCGCCGCTACTACCTGAACATCGTGGGCAAGTACGGCCCGCAGGTGCAGGCTCTGCTGAAAAAGGCCGCTGCGCTGGACATCAAGACCATCTGCCCGCTCCACGGCCCCGTCCTCACCGGCGACCTTGGCAAGTACCTGAACTACTACGATATGTGGTCCAGCTATAAGGCCGAAGAGCCGGAGAAGGTGCTGGTCGCCAGTGCCTCCATCCACGGCCACACCCGCGCCGCCGCCCACATCCTGGCCGAAAAGCTCCGGGCCAAGGGGGCGAAGGTGGTGGAGATCGACCTGACCCGGGTCGATGTCTCCTACGCCGTCACCGAGGCCTTCCGCTGCGGCAAGACCGTGCTGGCCTGCGCCACCTATGACGGCTTCCTCTTCCCGCCGATGGAGAACCTGCTGGCCCACCTCAAGACCAAGGCTTTCCAGAGCCGCACCATCGCACTGATGGAGAACGGCACCTGGGCACCCATGGCCGCAAAGCTCATGCGCGCCGAGCTGGACGGCATGAAGAACATCACCGTCTGTGACACTGTCGTCACCCTCCGCTCTGCTTCCAACGCCGCCGCTGAGGCGCAGATGGACGCGATGGTGGATGAGCTGCTGGCGAAGTAAATCGCTGTATCAAGAAGGCCCCTTCCATCCGGAAGGGGCCTTCTGTGTCTTATCGGGTTTTATAAAGCGCCGCCGCGCCGGTCAGCGCCACGAGGAAGCCCAGCACGGCAAGCCCCGCGCGGCCAGCAGCGCCACCCACACGGCGTCGGTGATGCGCAGGCCGGAGAAAAAGTTGTTTGTATAGATGCAGGCAAGCTGCTTTTTCAAGTTCATGGGGAACACCCTTTCTATTATTATGGATAGAAATGTGTACCCTTTACAGGTTTTCCTTCGTACAACCTCTCAGTCTGCTTCGCAGACAGCTCCCCTGGTAGGGGAGCCTCTGGCGAAGAGGCGAAGCTTTACGGAATGCCAAAGCCTCCCCTCGATAGGGGAGGTGGCACGGCAAAGCCGTGACGGAGAGGTTTGATTAGGGTAAAACAAAAGCGCCCCATAGCAAAGCTGCGGGGCGCATAGATCATGCTCCACGCTCTGCTGAAAGGACCTGCCCTACCACAGCGAGGCCCAGCTGCTGGCGATATAAAATGCCTTAAGCAGTCAGCTCAGACCTGCCCGGCACGCCAGAGGCGCTTTGCGCCCGGGTTGCGGCGCCCAGCGTCTGCTTCGCTGCCGCTTGCATCCTGCTGGCCGCTGCCCCAACAGCGACTCCCTGTTTCCGCCACTGGCGGCGGTCGTCGTTGTTGCCCCCTTTGGGAGAGCTGGCTGCGAAGCAGACTGAGAGGGCTATAAAAGGGTACACTTCGAGCCTGAAAAGCAAGAAAAAAGCGGATATTCCCCGAAATCTGCCTGCGCCGCTTGCAAACCGGCCCGAAATGTGATAAGATGATTCATGGTTATTGATGACCACGACCTGAATACTCCAAACGCAGCGACGGAGAGAGTAGGCAGGCGCACCGTAGCAAAGAGAGAAGCTTCACCGGCTGAGAGGGCTTCCGCGCGGGCGCAGGCTGAAGTTCGCTCCCGAGCGGCCGGCCTGAACGACAGTAGGGCCGGACGGTGCGCCCCGTTACGGCGTTTTGAGCGCCGCACGGCTTGCGAAAGAGCCGGGCGGAAACCGGGTGGTACCGCGGAGCTGTGAATTTTATGAGCTTCGTCCCTTTTGCCGGGCCTTTCAGGAGGCCGGGGCAGGGGACGGAGCTTTTTTGCTGTCCGCTGAACAACACGAATGAGAAGGAGAGAACATCCATGCAAGCAATGATCGACGAGCTGGCAAAGCAGGCCGAAGAGAGCCTGGGCCAGGTCTCTTCCAAAGAAACGCTGGCAACTTTCTGGCAGGAATATCTGAGCAAGAACGGCAAGATCCCCGCCCTGATGAAAAACCTGCGCTCTGTCGCCCCCGAGGAGCGGCCGGCCATGGGCAAGATCATCAACGAACTGAAGGCCAAGGTGCAGGCCGAGTATGACGCCGCCGCCGATAAGGTGAAGCAGGCTGAGCTTGCTGCCCGCAACGCCGCCGAGACGGTGGACATCACCCTGCCCGCCAAGACCCGCGCCGTGGGCGGTCTGCACCCCCTGACCCTCGTCACCAACCAGATCATCGACGTCTTCTCGGGCATGGGCTTTGCAGTGGCGGAGTCCCCCGAGATCGAGGACGACGACCACAACTTCACCCGCCTGAACGTCCCGAAGGACCATCCTGCCCGCGATATGCAGGACACCTTCTACCTGTCCGATGAGTTCCTGCTCCGCACCCAGACTTCCGGCGGCCAGATCCGCACCATGGACAGCCAGAAGCCTCCCATCAAGGTGCTCATCCCGGGCCGCGTCTTCCGCTCTGACTCCGACGCTACCCACAGCCCCATGTTCCACCAGATGGAAGGTCTGGTGGTGGATAAGGGCATCACGCTGGGCGACCTGCAGGGCGCGCTGAACACCTTCGTGCAGAAGCTGTTCGGTGCCGACACCCGCACCCGCCTGCGTCCCTCTTACTTCCCCTTCACGGAGCCCAGCGTCGAGGTGGACGTGAGCTGCTTCGAGTGCCACGGCAAGGGCTGCCCCCTGTGCAAGCACACCGGCTGGATCGAGGTGCTGGGCGGCGGCGTCGTCAACCGCAAAGTCCTCGAGAACTGCAACATCGACCCGGATGAGTACTCGGGCTTTGCTTTCGGCATCGGCATCGAGCGCATCGCCATGCTGAAGTACGGCATCAACAACATCGGCCTGATGT
>OGGI01002372.1_pt1 | contig 11119 bp, 10 predicted proteins | sample 1571051 | NCBI WGS metagenome assembly OGGI01 (sample SAMEA2582075, study PRJEB24529) | metagenome | biome: Human gut stool | place: China | collected 2011 | reverse complement strand
TTCTGCATCTGGAAATGTCATAAGTATAGGAGAATGTGTAGAAATTATAAACTGAGAATTATTATCTACTAACTTTTTTATATGACATATTAATTGCATAAGTTTCATTGGTGATAATGCAGCCTCGGGTTCGTCTAAAATATATAAGCCATTTCCAGAAAATCTATTTTCTACCAATGCCATAAAACTTTCTCCATGTGATTGTTTATGTAAAGATACTCCACCATAGCTTACTATAATTGGTGTTCCACCTGGACCATTATCCAAGTCCTCAATATTTGATGCTACATTATAGAAACTTTCAGCTCTTAAGAAAAAACCATCTTTTTGTTTTCGCCAACCTCGACTCACTGTAATATACTCATTAAGATTTGAATGAGATTCTTTTGTAGAGAAATTAAAATTTATAGTTCCACCTTCTGCATTAAAGCCCATTGCCATCGCTATTCCTTCTATCAGTGTGGATTTTCCAACTCCATTTTCTCCAACAAATATTGTGACTGGCTTAGTTAATTCAAGTTCTCCTATTTTTTTAAGATTTGATATTACTGGTAATTTTTTTAGATAGTTTTCACTTGGAATTTTTTTAGATAGAGATATTTTCTTTACATATAAATCTTTATTTATCCATTCATTATCCATTTATACCTACCTTTGTATTTTATAAGTTTTAAACATATTCATAGTCTTAGACATATTATTATATCACTAAACTTCTTATGAATAAAGTTATGAGTATTCTGACATAATGAATATATGCAATTGGTAAAAGTATGTACTTTCTAGAAAATTTCTACTTCTATAAATTAGACTAGCTTTGTTATATCATTTTTTCGGTATTTTGTCACTTGTTGAATACTCACAGTCCCTTTTAAATCTCCAATTGGACTTTTATTTAATTATATACTAAGTTTTTTAGCTTTTTTATTATTCTTTATTGAAAAAGCAATATCAACAATTGCACTTAAAAGTATAAGTATTGAATCTATAACTATTGTCATTGATGGGATTTCTCCCTTCCCTAAATAAACCCATAAAGGATTTAAAACAGGTTCTGCCAAACAAATTATCATAGCCTTTTCTATAGATACTTCTCTTAAACCTTCACCATAAATATTCCACCAAAAAGAATATTTTTCCTTGAATATATAGGGCAATAAAAAAATTCCTCCTCCTAAACATCTGATTAGACTTATCCAAAGAGGATCAACATTTACAGTCTTTACTAATAAGCCGCTTAAGCTCCATATTATTACAGCTGCTATTATTAAAAAATATGCCTTACTATTATTTTTCATTTGACTATTCCTTTTTATATAAAAAGACTGTTGCATTTTAATAATTAAATAGTAAATTTAAATTTGCAACAGCCTTCTTTATTATTTTACTTTAAATATTCTTATAAGAAGTTTGTTAATATTCCAGCAAATACAACTGAACCTAGAGTTACAGTAGTAAATCCTCCAACTAGCATAGTTGGAACCATTGTGTTAGTTAAGAAATCTTTTTCTTCTTCTGTTTTAGCCAATACGTTTATAGCTTCATTAGTTAATAGGAAGTTTACTGGGAAACCTATTAAACAGTTTAGTGCTATAGCAAAAGACATTTGCCATGTAAGTTTTAATAGTTTTCCAACAATTATTCCTCCTATAGCCATTCCTATAATTCCTAAGAATATTAAAACAACTAGGGGTACGATTAAAGCTAATATTTCTTCCATTGAACTGTTTACTAATCCACCCATAACTCCAACTACAGATGCTACAACGAAGAAACCGAAACAGTTAGCTTTTTGTAATGATTTTCTTTCTAATAATCCTATTTCTCCAGCTACAATACCAAATAATAATGCAAATATTGTAGGAGAAATTTTAAATGCTACTCCAAAGCTATTGAAGATTTTTCCTGATAGAGTTGAACATAGTATAGCTATCATTCCAACAAGTCCTAAAAGGAATAGATAAGTAGATGTGTCTGCATATTTTTCAGGTAAAGGTGGGATAAGTCTCTTTTTATTTTCTTCTTCTGCAGCTGAAACAGCTTTTAATTCACCTTTTCTAAATAAATCCAATCTTCTTAAAGTTTCAGATCTTAATAAACCTGGTAAGATAAAGTAAACAGGAAATTCTTGTAAAGCTAGTAAAAGTAAAGCTATTGTTGATAAATGAGGTAATCCTTTTGCAAGAGATGTCTTAGACATTTCAAATGCAGCAACGAAACCTCCAGCTATTGGTGGTGCAGCAACAACTGCTGTTTGCCAATCATATATCATGCTTCCTACTGGAAGGATAACAGCTGCTATACCTACTATTGCTCCAATTCCTATCAAAACAGTTTTCCATTCTTTCTTTAAAGAATCTAAACTCAATGAACTTCCCATGTTAACAACTATAACTACCATAATAACTTCTGTCATTGCTTCAGAGAAACCACCTAATTCTATGATTTCTTTTGGTAAAATTCCACCCCATACTCCTGATAGTAGTAAAATTAAGAATATTAAGATTGAAGGGACTATAGCTCTCGTTTTAACCGAGATGAACTCCCCTAGGGCTAAGAATGCCATTAAGATAAAAAACGCCATTGCTGGATGCATAAAAACTCCTCCTTCTATTTTAAATTATTTTATTGATTAATCTAAGTTTTCAAGAATATGAGTTAAAAACTTGTAAACTTTTTCAGTTGAAGATACACTTAATCTTTCATTAGGTGAATGTAAATCCCAAGCATTAGGACCTATTGATATAGCGTCCATATCTCCTTGAATTTTATCTACAAAGCATCCACATTCTAGCCCAGCATGAACTGCAAGAGTTTTGATTTCTTCACCAAATAGTTCAGAATAAACTTTGTTAGCAGTATCTCTAAGACTTGAATGAGGTTTGTAAACCCAACTTGGATATGCTGAGAAACCTCTAAGCTCTCCACCTAAATATTTTCCGATTAAAGCTATTTTGTTATATAGATAATCTCTATTTTTTTCAAAAGTTGCTCTTATTTCTGTAACTAAATAAACATAGTCATCTTTTACATATACTTCACCTAAATTAGATGAACTTTCAACCATATTTAAACTTCCTATCATGCTAGATACACCATTAGGAGATAGAATTATAGCATCTATAATCTTATCAACTGTGTTCTTAGAAAGTAATTTATCAGCTAAGTTATCTTCTGAAATTTCAATTTTTAAATCTACAGCAGTTTCTTCATAGATTTTCTTAGCTTCGTATTCAAAATGTTTTGCTATATCCTTTAAAGTATCTGCATCTTTTTCTTCTAAAGCTAATGTAACAAAAGCTTCTCTTGGAATAGCAAGTCTAAAGTTTCCACCTTTTATATCAGAGATTAAGAAATTAACTTTTTCTCTTAAAAGATTTAAAAGATTAGCTAGTAAGACATTTGCATTTGCTCTACCTTTATGTATGTCTTCTCCTGAGTGTCCACCTCTTAAACCTGTAATTTTTATTTTATATCCTTTGTAGTTGTCTGCTTTATTTGTGTATTCAACAGGAAATCTTAAATCTACTCCTATTCCACCACAGCTACCTGCTATTATTTCAGTATCAACAACATGGTCTATGTTTATAACTCTATTTGTATTAAACCAAGATTTATCAACACTTAATGCTCCACTCATATCTTCTTCTTCACAAGTAGTTAGTATTACTTCAACAGGAGGATGTTTTAAATTCTTATCTTCTAGTACAGCCATAGCCATAGCCACTCCTATACCATCATCTCCACCTAATGTAGTTCTATTTCCAGTAGATAAAATATCTCCTTCTAATACAAGTTTTATAGGGTCTTTTCTGAAGTTATGCTCAACTTCAGGTCTTTTTTCACAAACCATATCTATATGTGCTTGTATGATAATAGGCTTTTTATTTTCGTATCCCAAAGTTGCTGGTTTCTTTATTAAAAGGTTGTATTTTTCATCTTGATGAACTTCTAAACCTAAACCTTTAGCCCAATTTAATATAAAATCACTTATTTCTTTTTCAAAAAATGTCTGCCTTGGAATCTTAGATATTTCTAAAAAGTGATAAAAAACTCTATGTTCTCTTAAATCTTCAACACATTTATACGCCATTTTTCCTCCTTTTGAGATTTTAAATATATGTTATCTCTTCCTTAATAAAAAATTAAAAATTTTAAAAAATTTATTTTTATGTTCATCCAAGGAAATTTTGTCTCGTTGTTGTAAAATATTTTCTAGGTAACTTTGGTGAACTCTAACTATTGTTTCCATTATATAAGGAGTTTCCTCCTCTGAAATACTACCTTCTTTTATCATCCGTTTCATCACAGGAATATCTCTATTGTGTATATTTGCTTCTATCAACACAGACTTTGTTATATCAGACTGACCTGTTATATCATCAGGGAAAATTTCATAGTATTTTTTTATTATCTTTTCAAGTTTATAGCTGTATTTTCCAAAGAATAGAGTATGAAAAATTTCAGGTTTTTCAAATGAATGGTGAACAAAGACCTTATAGATAGTTTCATACATCTCTATAGCTTTCATATCAGGGTTTATTTCACTTCTTAAATCTTTTAAATAGATTTTTAAATAATCCACTGAACTATATAGAATAAGTTCTTCTAAATCTTCAAAATAATTGTAAATAGTTGCTGTATTGTAACCAGCTTTTTCAGCTATTTTTTTAATTGATAAATTTTCAATACCCTCATTTAAAATTAACTCTTGAGTTGCTTCAATAAAATACATCATAACTCTTTTTTTCTTAATATCTAGTTTATCCATATATGCCCCTCTTACATTTAACTATAAATAATCTATATACAAAAATTTATTTTTATTATTTTTTATAATGCGATTATAAAATAACTGCGATTATTTGTCAAATAATTTTTACTAGAATTTCTATTTTTTACTTATATTTTTCATTTTTTGAATAAAATATATATTAATGGAATATAGAAAAATAAAAAAATAAAAAAAGGATTAAATTCTATTCAATATAGAATTCAATCCTTGTTCTAAATTTGTTTTTTAAAAATATTTTTAAGTCTTTTTTTACTATTTCTTCTTATTTGTATCTTTTTCAAGTAATTCTGGGACATCTTTTATAACTTCTTCAACTAATTCTGAAAAATCTATTGCATTTTTGCTTGTTATTATAGCTTTTCCTGTATCAGCTTCAATTTCTCTTCTTGTATTACCTGCAATAGTTCCTCCTCTTTTTGCAATTTTTTTATTTTCATCCAAATTTTTAGGGTTATGTATATTAGTTAATTCTGTTGTTGTAGCTTCTGCTAACATATTTAGTACAAGTTCTAATGTAGACATATTATCTCTTAAGTTTTCTTTTTTCAATCCTTTAAAATCTTTATATTCTCTTGTAGTCATTCCACTCCAAGCTTTTGTGATTTCATTTGTAAGAATCGCATACTCTTTTCCTTCTTTTACTCCATGTTCTTGCCAAGTATCTGTTAATTCTTTTCTAACTTGAATAGCCTGTAATCTTTGATTCATCCATTCTTTTGAATAGCCTTTTTTTAAATATGTTTCTAAAGCTCTATCAATTGTTAATTCAGGATCTATAATTTCATCTATTCTTTCCTTTCCAATTTCTGCTAGCCACATTTTAAAAGGTTCTGCTTTTGGAGATGGAATAGATTGAATTATACGAAAAATCCCTTGCATATCAGCAACATCTGTCATATACATTTTTCCATCTGTTGATTTTAATTTCAGTTGTCGACAAATTGTCGACAACTGACTTTTCTCCTCATCTGTCATTCTTTTTTTTACTTTATACCAATAATCTCTAGGATTACTGCTATCTGTTAATACTTTAATTACATCTATAATAGAGAAATAGTATTCTTCTTTTTCATTATCCCAACTAGAACGAATTTTATTTCCTTCAAATAGTTTTATTTCATTATTAATATTTTCAGTCATACTCTAACTCCTTTCCAAATGTATTCTATATTATATACTTATTATAACACAAATTTTAATAGGAGTATAGATAAAAATAAAAAAAGGATTAAATTCCATTCAATATAGAATTCAATCCTTGTTCTAAATTTATTTTTTTAAAAATATTTTTAAATCTTTTTTTACTATTTCTTCTATTTCAATAGCAATTTTTTTGGCTTTCTTTTTATCTAAACCAATTTTTTCAGCAACATTTAATATATCATTTAAACCAGGATTTGCTCCATTACCATTTATAGTTGTTGCATGCTCTCCATTTATAGAGTAACTATAAGTTAAGTCATAGGCGGGTGAAAGTTCCCATTTGTTTAAATCTTCATTGTAAATAAATGAAAAATTTTTAGAATGGTCATCTCTATTGTGAGAGAAGACATTGAAGCACATCAACCTAAATAGCTTTTCAACTTCTTCAAAGCTTTTAGTAAGATTTAAAGTAAGTTGCATTAAATCATTATAGTCAAGATTGGGAATTCTATGAGAAGTTTCTAATAAGCCACTCACAGAAATCATATGCAATTTTCTAATTGCCCCCATTAATAATTTTTTCCTGTCAAATCTTTTTATTCCAAAATAACCTGAGGATATTTTAGAAGGAAAAAGTTTTATCTCTGGCATATCAATCTTACATTTTTTAGCACAGACAGAATATAGATACTCTAATTCTCCTATATTATTATCATCTAATGAAGAAGGAAATTTTATAATCCAATCTTCATTGTCAATCTTTGTTAGAATTTTAGGTCTTGCTCCTCCAGATGAACCTCCTAATCTAAAAAGATTATCTAAATCGGCTGAATATTCTGTATTTAAAATTTTTTTACAAGATAAAGCTAGACTATCATAATCTTCTTGACAATCTTTCTCTTCTAAAAGATTATATTCTGGTTTATATGATAAAGCTCCCATTCCTGTTTCACCAACTATGGCTAGTCTATCTATTTGACTAATCTGTCTTGGGTTTATATTTTGAGAATTTAGCATTCTGTCAACAAGTAACCTTCCCCAACCATCAGGAAGACTATCGGAGAATACTCCATATAGACCGTCAAAAGGATCTATTCTAGGAATAAAAACTTGCTTTTTTAAAGGAAGATTAAATGGACTTATTGAAAAACCGTTGTTTATCCATTCATTATCGTACTCAAAAGCCACAATATTATTTTTCATTAAAGCTAATGTTCCAACCTTTTTTTCATTATAGAAAACTTGTAGAGACTTAATCTTTTTCATTTATTATCTCCTCAATAGAACTATATTGTTTTTGTTGAAATAAGTTTAAAAATTCATCTTCACAACCTAAAACAATAGCAATTTTTATAAGAGAAAAAAGAGAGATTTCCCCAGTATTTTCAAAACGCTTTATTGAACCAAAACTCACCCCTGACTTTTTTGAAAATTCTTCCTGTGTTAATTTTAATTCCTTTCTTCTTTTTCTAATATTTTTTGCTATTTCTAATTGTATTTCTTTTGGTGTCTTCATATTTAAAAAATTCATATTCATATATAATATATTATCTAAAATATACAAAAAAGTCAATATTTAGATAATATATTATCTAAATATCTTCTGGTATCTTTTTATCTCTGAACATCTTATCAGCAAGATAAATAAATGGTGTGTCACAGATAGCAACTATAAATTTAATTATATATGTTGATAAGAAGATATTAATCATAACATCTATTGGATAAACCCCATAGAAAGCGATAGTTGTAAACACTAAGTTATCTATAAGTTGACTTAGCATTGTACTTCCGTTGTTTCTAATCCAAATGAATTTTTTAGCAGGAAATTTCTCTCTAATTTTTTCATATAACCAAACATCGTGGAATTGAGAAATTAAATATGCAATAAGTGAAGCTATAGCTAATCTTGGTAATAATGAGAATATACTTTTAACACTTTCAAATAGAGCTAAACCTTCAGGAACATCAAGAGGTTTAAAGTGTATAGCACATTGCATTATTAAAGTTGTTGCAACAAGTGAGAAAAATCCAATTTTTACAGCTGTATTTGCAGCTTTCTTACCATAGTTTTCACTTAAAATATCAGTTATTAAGAAACCACCAGCATATAGGATATTTCCAAGAGTTGCCTCCATACCAAAAAGATTAACCAAGATAACAACTTGTATATTTGCTAAAATTGTTGAGATAGGCACCCAAATATAAAGTCCTATTTTACCAAACTTTCTATAAGCAAAAAGTATACAAGAAAAATTAATTACTAACATTAAAAACCAAAGAAAAATATTGTGCATCATTGTTCAAAAACCCCGATACAAAAAGTCTATTAAATAAAAAATAAACTAATATTATGTTGACTATCACTATATCAACTTTCTTTTTCAACAAGTTCTATTTGGCTATTGAAAATATTTCAATAAGCTACTCTAGTTTTTTGTAACTCTCCAAAGACTTAAATTCCTGTGTATCGTACAGTACATTTTTAATATATATTTATTAACTAATTTTGTAATTAGCTAGATTTAGTGAGGCATTGTAATCTCTATCTATTGTAAGTCCACAGCATTCACAATGGTAAATTCTATCACTTAGTTTTAAATCTTTTTTGATAGCTCCACAATGTGAACACTTCTTTGAACTTGGATAAAGTGTTGGTACTCTCTCTAATTCTATTCCATATAATTTACATTTATATTCTATAAAACTTATAAATCTATAAAAACTTTGTTCTGATATTGCCTTAGAAAGATGCTTATTTTTTAATATATTAGTTACTCTTAATGTTTCTATAACAATCTTTGATGGTTTGGTTTTCACTATCTCTGTTGTTACTTGATGAGTATGATTGACTCTAATATTTGTTAAAGTTCTATTTATTAATTTTATCTTTCTTTCTAATTTAATAATATTTTTAGTTTTTACAAATTTTTCTCCATTTTTGTTCATAAGATATTTTTTACTAACTTTTCTTTGTAATCTTTTTAATTTCTTTTTTAACTTTCTTACTCTTTTAGTTTTATTAATATTCTTATAAACTTTTTCATTAGAACAAGTCGCTAAGTTTTTTATTCCTAAATCTATTCCTACTGTAGTGTTATTATGTTCAGTTTTATGTATTTCTATTTTTCTAGAAAAGCTTATATACCAATATTTACCATCATAACTAATATGAGGATTAAGATAATGTTTTTCTTCTATTAATAACTCTGGTAATGGTTCAGCAGTTTTAATATTTCCTAATTTTTCACATTGAACACCATTTTGAGTTTTCTTCATAGATTCATAATTTACATAAAAACTGATATTACTTTTTCTATCTTTATGTTTAGGAAAATTTGCTTTTTTATCAAAGAATTTTTTATAAGCTAGGCATAAATCTTTCACTGCTTGTTTTAGGACATTGCTTCCAACTTCGCATAGCCATTTGAAGTCTTCCTCTTTCTTCAGCTTAGTCATTTCTCTTCTTAAAACTTTATCGTTTATAAACTTATTGCCTTTTTTATGATTGTCAATTTGTTTATCCAAAGCCCAGTTATATATGAACCTCGAACAGCCAGCTGATTTCCATAATAATATTTCTTGTTCCTTTGTAGGTTTAAGTCTTATCTTTGTACCTATAAATGTATAAACTGTACTATCCATATATACACCTCACTTTTATCTTTTTTGATGTATATATTTTACACTAATTTTGTTGAAAAATCAATTTATTTTTATTCATTTTAATAGATTTTTTGTGTATTCACTTTAAGTCGCAACTCTTAAAGCAGTCTTTCTCTCACGAGTAGACTTCTTATGCTTTCACATAAGCGTAGACTATTTGTTAAGCTTTTATAAAGCTTCGAATATTTTTCTTCCACCCTTGATATAAAGTCATGTCAATATATCTGCTTGTGGTTTTACTTTCCCATATTTATTATTTATGGTTATCTTCTTTTAAAAGGGAGACTCAATCTCCTAGTCGTTGAACCTCTATCATAGCTTATGCCTTAGATAGTTGGTAACTAAACACCGATTAACTTTAACTGTTTACTATCTTTTACCTTTTATAAACAGTGTTCCCTTAGAATTATAATAAAAATAGGTTGCACTAATAAAAAGACTATTTTAAATTATAACTTTTTTTCATCTTAGGACATACAAATCAATTTTTTCTGCTTTCGCCACTTTCAAGCCTATTATTTCTAATTACTTTGTAGTTTGATTTATCTTTACGGTTTCCTAGTTTTAAATTCGAGCTACCTCAACATTACTGTTAAAGTAGGGGTTTTCTTGACAATTATTTTTTTATAGTTCTATTAATTATTTTCCTTCCCAAATCTTTATTATCTATTAAAATTTCAACTCTATCATTATCAAAAAGATGTTTCATATCTTGTACAAACCATTTAACAAGCTCAGCATCTCTTTTTACCACAGTTCCATTGTCCACAAAAACATTTATTGTTATAGCTTTAAAGTATTTTAAACCCATTTCAATATCGTTTTTTATCATTTCTTTTGTCTGTCCTTGAGTTGCAATCAAAAGACAGACTGAATATATTTTCTCAGATAATTCTTTTATCTTCTTTTCATCTAAGAGAATATTTTTCTTGTAAACATTTCTTCTAAAATTGTTATCAAAACTTTCTATCCCCGTTCTAAATCTAATTTCAACTTTTTTCTTTTCATTGAAATAGTCAATGATTTCATCTAAACGAGAAAGATAAGAATAGAAAATCTCAAAATACAAGATTTTAATATCTTTTTCATAGACAACTTCCCTTATTTTCTCTAAAGTTTTCTTAGGGATTTCAAACACAGAACCAGAATTTATAACTTCTAAAATTCCAAATTCTCCAGTTATATCCTTTAAAACTTCTAAATTAACTTCATTAATTTCTTCCTCATTGTTTGAGTTATCTTCTATGTAGTTACAGAAACTACATTTTCCATAAGCACAAGGAAAAGATTTTAAGAGCACGATCTCTCTTTGAAATTTTCCTTCTACCTTACTATACCTTATACCCATTTTCCTCCTCTATAATTTTTTATTGCTTAGTGAAAAATAAAAATAGTTTGTTACTGAGTAAATTTCTTAACTCGCTTATTTTTAGTGTTAAATTAAGAGGTGAGATTACTGTGACGTCCATTATTGTTGAGGGAGCCTTTGTGGAGCTCCCGAGACACTAATGGCAG
>OGGI01002370.1_pt1 | contig 11132 bp, 9 predicted proteins | sample 1571051 | NCBI WGS metagenome assembly OGGI01 (sample SAMEA2582075, study PRJEB24529) | metagenome | biome: Human gut stool | place: China | collected 2011 | reverse complement strand
GGCTATGAAGAGCAAAGAGAAGACTACGGTTTTTCTTACCGCAGGGCAATCGGCAAGAATGCAGGCGGTAAATAAAGGAGAAAACATGAAAGTAATCATTGTCGCACATAATCAGTTGAAATTAGTACAGATGGAAATAGAGGCGCTCCGCCTGCTTGCGGGAATAGAGGAGAGAGATCTCATTATTGTGGACAACGCTTCGCAGGACGGGCTGCGTCAGTGGCTGGAAGAGAGACCCGGCATAAATTATCTTGTATGTGATGAGGGAAGAGAGAATTACAGCACCATTCTTAACTATGCGAAAACAGAGTTTGTCACGGATGAGGACATTTTGCTGCTTGATCCCTGCTATATGATACTGCCGGATTCCATTGAGGAAATGCAGAGATTACTGTACTCCGACAGCACAATCGGTGCGGTTATGCCGAAGGTGCTACAGAACGGTTCAGAGACCGCGCCAAGCTACACAGAGGCAATCTCGAGGATACAGGCAGGGCAGATTGCGGCGGGGATGAATCTGCAGAAGCTGGAACTGACCGCAGGCTGTGTACTGCTAAAGTATGCAATGCTGGAAAAAGTGGGAACATTTGATGAGAAGATTGCCCTTGCGGAGAATGTGATGTGGGATTACTGCGTCAGAGGGATCAAACTTCAGTACAGGCTGTTTGAGTGCGGCGGTGCGTTCTTCTATCAGATTGCGGAAAAAAGAACTGCGGATGAAGACGACGAATGGGCATTGTCAGACCGGCAGATTCTGAAGGAAAAATGGAACATGAACTACTTTAATGCCGTTCCGAACGCCGGACTGCTTTCCTACATCACAGATCCGAAAGATGCCCCCATCCGTGTTCTCGAGATCGGGTGTGACTGCGGGGCGAATCTGCTCTGGGTAAAGAACCGTTATCCCAATGCAGAGCTTTACGGTGTGGAAATCAACCCTTCGGCGGCGGAGATTGCGGACTGTATTGCGAAAGTGACCGTAGGAAACATTGAAGAACGGCAGATGGATTTTGGCGGAGTGGCCTTTGATTACATTGTATTCGGGGATGTCCTGGAACATCTGAGAGATCCGGAAGGAACCCTGACATATTGTAAAGGCTTTTTAAAAGAGGACGGAAGTATTTTGGCGTCTATTCCCAATCTGATGCATGTCTCGGTTGTGCGGGGGCTGATCAACGGCAATTTTACCTATGAGGACAGGGGGCTGCTTGACAGAACCCATATCCATTTTTTCACTTACAAAGAGATTCTTAGCATGTTGATGCAGACGGAACTGGAAGCGGAGGAGATCCGGATGACCTCAAACGGAGTCAGCCCGGAGGACCGGGAATTTGTAGGCAGGCTGATGGAACTGTCGGAGATTACCGACGAGAACCTGTTTTTCGCGTACCAGTTTCAGGTACAGGCGAAGGCGAAGCGCGCAGAATAGGGCTTCGTGTTGTATAACGGTTCGGAACGTGGAAAAGAAAAGGGAGGCGGCTGTCAAAGATGAAACTATATGAGAAAATGAACAGCGGGGTCTATGTGATTGCGGAGATGTCAGCAAATCATGCGGGAAAAATTGAGAATGCATTCAAAATCATTGAGGAGGCGGCAAAAGCCGGCGCGGATTGTGTGAAGATACAGACCTACACGGCGGATACGCTCACGATCGACTGCAGGGAGGAACCGTATCAGATCAAGGGCGGTCTGTGGGACGGCTATAATTATTATCAGCTCTACCAGGCGGCCTATACCCCGTGGGAATGGCAGCGGGCGCTGCGGGATAAGTGCCGGGAGGTCGGTGTGGATTTTTTGTCTACGCCGTTTGACCGGACGGCGGTGGATTTCCTGGAGGATCTGGATGTGGAGTTCTACAAAATCGCGTCCTTTGAACTGGTGGATATTCCATTGATCGAGTACACGGCGAGTAAAGGTAAGCCGATGATTATGTCCTGCGGAATGGCGTCGGAGGAAGAGATCAGGGAGGCGCTTGAGGCGTGCCGGAGGCAGGGAAACGAGCAGGTGGTGCTGCTGAAATGCTGCAGCCAGTATCCGGCGCAGTATGAGGATATGAATGTGGCAACAATCGCGGATATGAAGGAGCGGTTCGGCGTGCCGGTGGGACTATCGGATCACTCAATGGGATCGCTTGCGGATGTTGTGGCAGTGTCACTGGGAGCGCAGGTCATCGAAAAGCATGTCTGCCTGGATCGGACGATTGACAACCCGGATGCAGCATTTTCCATGGAGATCGGCGAATTTGCGCAGATGGTGCAGGATGTGCGGAATGCCTGCGTGATTAAGGGAAAGGCAACCTATGAACTGACCGAGCATGAGAAGAGCAGTTTAAAATACCGCAGATCGCTGGTTGCGGTAAAACCGATTGCGGAGGGGGAGGCTTTCACCGGGGAGAATGTGCGCAGCATCCGGCCTGCCATCGGTATCAAGCCGAAGTATTACCGCACGCTGCTGGGGCGCAAGGCGAAAAAGGCGTACCGCTTCGGAGAGCCGATTCTTCCGGGTGAGGTGGAGTAGACAGATGATTGTATTTCGGGTGGATGCGAACGAGCAGATGGCAACCGGACATCTGATGCGCACGCTTTCGATCGCGTCGGCGTGCAGGAAGCGCGGGCTGACGTGTGAGTTTTGGCTGGCAGAGGAAAAAGAGACAGAGCGGATCGCAAAGGCGGGATTTCCCTATCGGATTCTAGAGACGCGCTGGGATGCGCTGGAGGACGAACTTCCGGTCATGAAGCAGCGGTTACAGGCACAGCCGGTGGACTGGCTGGTTGTGGATTCCTACTGTGCGACGGTGCGCTATCTGGCGGAATTAAACCGGATGGTGCCGGTATTCTATGTTGACGATTTCAGAAGGGAACACTACGAGGTGTCGGCGCTGCTTCAATATATACCGTGCAGGGAGAGACAGAAGACGCCGGAGGGGCTGCATGAAAAGGACGGGGTACAGTATCTTACCGGGTTTTTGTATGCGCCGCTCCGGGAGGAGTTTTCGCGTCTTTCCTTTGATAAGCCGCGGGAGAAGAGTATTCTGCTTTCGACGGGCGGAACCGATCCCTACAATATGGCGGGCAGAATTCTTGCGTACGGCACACGGATGCAGGAATTGCAGGATTATCTGTGGCATGTGATTGTCGGCAGTATGAACCGGAATGAGAACATGCTGCGTGAACTGGCGGCAGCAAACCCGAAGATCATACTTCACAAGAATATTCCCGATATGTGGCGCTATATGCAGCAGTGTGAAGTGGCGGTCTCGGCAGGCGGTACAACGCTTCTGGAACTGTGTGCCTGCGGGATTCCGACAGTCTGTTTTGCGTTTGCGGATAATCAGCTGGAATTTGCGGAGGAAATGGCAAAACACGATCTGCTGATCTATGCGGGTGATGTGCGAATAAATGAGGATGCGGCACATGCGATATGTAAAAATCTGATCCGCTACACAATGGATGCCCAAAAGAGGACACAGAGCTTTGAACAGATGAGAAGACTGGTGGACGGAAAAGGCGCAGAGCGGATTGCGGCATTTTTGCAGCAGTATAAAAGAGATGTATGAGGTAAAAAATCATGCCGGTAGAGGACAGAAAAGACACAATCGCATTCATTATATGCGTGAATAATGAACTGTATTTTGAAGAGTGTAAGTATTACATAGAACATCTGGAGGTCCCGGACGGATATGATATAGATGTGATCGGTATCTGGGAGGCAGACTCTATGTGCGCGGCGTATAATCTGGGGATGCAGAGCAGTGATGCAAAATATAAAGTCTATATGCATCAGGATGTTTTTATCCGCGACAGCCGTTTCCTGGAGAAGACACTGCGTATTTTTAAGGAGCACCCAAAGACGGGGATGATCGGGATGGCTGGAGGAATCGGCATTCCGGAGAATGGCGTCGTCTATTCTTCCTGGAATGTGGGAAAAGTGGACTGCAGGGAGCCGGATCTTTCCTATGTTCTGCTGTGCGGGCCGAACCAGACCAAGGATCAGACCGTCGATGCAGTGGACGGGCTGCTGATGATGACGCAGTATGATCTGCCGTGGAGAGAGGATCTGTTTTCGGATTTTGATTTCTATGATGTGTCACAGGCGTTTGAATTCCGCAGGGCAGGCTATGAGATTGTGGTGCCTTACCAGGAAGAACCCTGGGTGGTGCACGACTGCGGATTCGCAAAGCTTACCAATTATGACAGGAACAGGAAAATCTGTATGGAAGAGTATCCGGAATTTTTCAACGTTCCGGAGGGAGAGGAGCTGTTTTCGAGCGGAGAGTGGGATCAGCTGAGCGGTCAGCTGGCAGCGGCGATTCGGAAGATGATAGACCAAGGGCAATGGGACGAGGCAAGTCAGGCAATCGGGATCTATCATCAGAGCCAGATGAAGAGCTCCGAACTGGAGATGCTTGCAATTATCTGTGAGATTGAGCAGACAGAGCGCAGGGTAAGCAAAAGACCGTCGTTTCTGGCACTGGCGGGCAGCTGTGAAGCGATATGCCGGACCTATCTTTCGGTACGGTTTTTGCTGCATCGCATGGAGTTTGACAGACCGGCACAGGATTATCAGGAATTGATTCAAGCGGTAGAAAGCGGTAATATATCGGTAGATGCCATTCTCATCCTGATCTTACATGGCGTACTGGATAAGGAGAAGGTTCTGGGGCAGCTGGAGACATGGCATATGCCGGATCCGATGAGTGCAGAGCGGCTTAGATCCTTTCACCGGCGGATGCAGAAGGAAAACAGGGGTATTCCGTATTCCTACAGCAAGAGGGCAAAGATGGAACTGGAAAAGCACAGCAAGGAGGAACAGTGATGATACCATACGGAAGACAGACGATTGAGGAAGATGATATTGAGGAAGTAGTAAAAGTGCTGAAATCGGATTTCCTGACGACAGGACCGAAGGTGGCAGAGTTCGAGCGGGCAGTGGCAGAGTATGTGGGCGCGAAATATGCGGTTGCCATTTCAAACGATACTGCGGCACTGCATGCGGCATGCCATGCGGCGGGAATCGGACCGGGGGATGAGGTCATCACCACACCGATCACGTTTGCGGCATCTGCCAACTGCGTGTTGTATTGTGGGGGAACCCCGGTTTTTGCGGACATTGATCCGAGAACATATAACATTGATCCGGAGGATATCAGACGCAAGATCACGGATAAGACTAAGGCGATCATTCCAGTCCATCTGGCGGGACAGCCCTGTGATATGGATGCCATTCATGCGATTGCAGAAGAATATCATCTTATTGTGATTGAGGATGCAGCGCATGCGCTCGGTTCGGAATATAAGGGACGGCGCATTGGCTCCATGTCGGATATGACGACATTCAGCTTCCATCCGGTGAAGCCGATCACGACAGGTGAGGGCGGTATGATTGTGACAGACAATGAGGAACTGTATCAGAAATTAGTGCTGTTCCGCAGTCATGGAATTACCAGAGATCCGGAGCTGATGACGAGAAATGAGGGACCGTGGTTCTATCAGCAGCTCGATCTCGGCTATAATTACCGCATGACGGATATTCAGTGTGCACTCGGCTGTAGTCAGATGCGCAAGCTGGACCGCTTCCTTGCACGCAGACGGGAAATCACAAAGCGCTACGATGAGGCGTTTGCGGACTGCGCAAATATTGTGACGCCGTATCAGCTGCCGGAGACGAACAGCGGATGGCATCTTTATATCATACAGGTGAAGAATCACGACAGAAAGACCGTGTTTGAGCAGCTTCGGGAGAATGGCATTGCAGTGAATGTCCATTATATTCCGGTGTACTATCATCCGTACTACCAGGAGCACGGTTTCAAAGAAGTGCATTGTCCGGTGGCGGAGGAAGTCTACTCGCACATCATCAGCCTTCCGGTTTATCCGGGGCTTACCGACGAGCAGCAGGATACGGTCATTGAAACGGTGAAGCGGCTGACAAAATAGTTTCCGGATGGTGCGGGAGATGCAGTCATCAGAAAACAGCGGGAGAATAGAGCGGGATGGGATATGTAAGATTAAAGCAACTTATTGAGCAGAATGCGTGGAGAGAAGCCGGAAGAGAACTCGGGCAGTATATGAACGGGGAATGGGATGAGGAGCTTGCCGTGCTGGCAGCAACGGTTTTCTCTGCGCTGGGCGACTGGGAAGGCGCCTATACCTGCATCGCGCAGGGACTGCAGTTTAATTACAGAAATTACGAACTGTATCTGCTGCTGGGCAATTATTATGAGCGCAAAAATTGTAACCAGGCGTGGCTCTGCTATGAAAATGCGCTCTATTATTGCAGCGATGAAGACGATCGCAGGATCATACAGCAGCACAAAGAGCGTGTACGGCAGGATGACCGGTGGTGCGTGCATAAGGTTTCGATCGTGATATTGACGTATAACCTCAAAGACATGAATATGCAGTGCATCGGCAGCATCCGGGACACCTGCGATCCGTCGAGCTATGAGCTGGTCGTGGTGGACAATGCATCTACAGACGGCACGCTGGAATGGCTTCAGGAGCAAAAAGATATTACCCTCGTGAGCAACCGGGAAAACAAGGGCTTTCCGGCAGGGTGCAATCAGGGAATCAAGGCGGCAGAGCCGGAAAATGATATCCTCCTTCTGAACAATGATACGATTGTTCTGCCTAATTCTATTTTCTGGCTCAGGATGGGATTATATGAGGAGAACCGGATCGGCGCCACGGGAAGCATGTCAAACAGCGTGATCAACGGGCAGAGGATTGAGGCGAAGCTTGCCGGTGTGGAGGAATACATAACATACGGCACGGCAATGAATATCCCCATGGAAAATGCGATGGAGAAAAAGACCTGGCTGGTGGGATTTGCGATGCTGCTGAAACGGAGGGCACTGGATGAGGTCGGACTTCTAGATGAACGGTTTTCCCCGGGACAGAACGAGGATGTGGATCTGTGCATCCGGCTGAATCTGGCGGGGTGGCAGATGAGCCTCTGCCCCAATAGTTTTATCGTGCATTACGGCCATGGAAACGGCAGGAACTCGGATATCTGGAAACAGACGCTCTCAGTTACAAGTGAGAAGTTCCGGGAAAAATGGGGCTTTGATATGTCCTATTATACCTACAGCAGAAAAGAACTGATTGCGATGATTTCCGAGCCGAAAGAGAGCAGAATACGCGTGCTGGAAGTGGGATGCGGATGCGGTGCAACGCTTGCACATATTGCGTATGAGTGGCCGGACGCAAAGGTGAGCGGAATTGAGATCCAGGATGACATTGCAAAAATCGGCGCAAGCTATCTGGATATCCGGCAGGGAAACATTGAGACCATGCAGATCCCGTATGAAAAAGATACGTTTGACTATATCATACTGGCGGATGTGCTGGAGCACCTGCATGATCCGGAGCGGATTCTGCAGAAATTACTGCCCTATCTGAAGGAGGACGGCAGTATTCTGTGCAGTGTCCCCAATATTTTAAACCGCCATGTAATCAGCGACCTTCTGCGCGGAAAGCTGGAGTACCAGGACGCAGGAATTTTAGACCGCACGCATCTGCGCTTTTTCACAATGGACAGTATTGTGAGGGTGTTTGAACGGTGCGGAATGGAAGTCACACAGATGATGGCGACCTATGATACGGAAGAGCTGGATGCGGAAGCAGCAGAATTGATGAACGCACTGTATCAGATTCCGCATATTGCGGACAGACAGTTGTTTCAGGTGTACCAGTATGTTTTCCAGGCAAAAAGGGAGCGGGAGGCGGAATGAAAAAAGTAAGTGTAATTGTACCCTGCCACAATGCGGCGAAATGGCTTCCACAGTGCTTTCTGTCGCTGGTGCAGCAGTCGATCGGAATCGACGGGCTGGAGCTGATTTTTGTGGATGATGCATCGGATGATGATGGCGCGACATGGGCGCTGCTGGAGGAATTTGAGCGCGCGTATCCCGAGAGCATCATGATTATCCATCTGGAAGAAAATCTGCGACAGGGAGGTGCCCGGAACGTGGCGCTCGGTTATGCGACGGGGGAGTATCTTGCGTTTGTGGATGCGGATGATTTTGTGGAGAAGGATTTCCTTGAGAAGGTATACCGGCGTGCGGTGGAGAGCGATGCCGATATCGTACAGTTTGATTATGTGTACTATACGGAAAGACTTGGAAAAGTGTCGTCGGGAAGGACGGCAGCGGATGAGAGTATCCGGATTCAGACGAAGGAGGAGCGGAAGCGGTTTCTCATCAGCGAGAAGATCACCTACGGCTGCTGGAACAAGCTGTACCGGAGGGCGCTTGTGGAGAAAGCGGGAGTCCACTATGCCGAGCATGTCATTTATGAAGAACCGCTGTTCGTGTACCCGCTGTTGTTCTACGGAAACCGCTTTGAAATTATGGCGGAAGCTTTTTACTGTTACCGTCAGAACGAGACGGGAACCATGCGTCAGGATATGCGGCAGATGACAACGCTGCAGATGCATGCAGAGGTGCAGTTCGCGGTGTGGCATTTTATGAAGCAGACGCCGTTTTTCCGGGAGTATTATGAGGAGATCAAGCTGTATTTTCTGCATACGTATTTTTATGAGACGCTGCTGTTTGCGGTGCAGCGCGGATTTGAAGTGCCGTATTCCATGTATGAGACGCTGCGGGATACCGTAAAGGCGGAGGTGGCAGACTATAGGGAGTCTCCCTATGCGGCGATGATCCCGAGGCAGATGGAGCTGTACCGGGAAGAAGAGAAGCTGACAGATGAAAATGCACTGCACCGGTATATAAATCAGCATTGGAAGCAGTAAAAGAAATGTTATGCTAAAGAAACAGCACGGATGATTCGATATAAATATCAGAAGTATATCAAAAATCTCAGGGAAGAGGTAGAATAACATGGTGGTTAATCATAATATGGCGGCAATCTGTGAGAGCAGGCAGCTGCGCTATAACGTGAAGAAGATGGAGAAATCTTCCAAAAAGCTTGCGACAGGGTACAAGTTAAACACAGCAAATGATGATGCGGCAGGCTTACAGATATCAGAGACGATGCGGCATCATGTGAAAGGGCTGAACAAAGCCTCCCGGAATTCACAGGATGGCATCAGTATGCTGCAGACGGCGGATGCAGCGCTTCAGGAGACACAGGATGTCCTGGATCGTATGGTGGAGCTGACGACGCAGGCAGCCAATGACATCAACACAGACTCGGACCGCAGGGCTATTCAGGATGAGCTGGATCAGCTGAACAAGGAAGTGGACCGCATCGCCTATACGACGCACTTCAATCAGCAGTATATGCTGGCGGAGGGAACGCCGCAGGCTGCACCGGGATATTACCGCATACAGTCCGGGGCACTGAACGGACAGGCGATAGATATCCATTTTGTAAATGCGAGCAAGGAGAGCCTTGGCACAGACAAAGTGAATGTATCTTCGCATGCGAAGGCGTCGGAATCCATCACGATGGTTCAGGACGCGATTGAACAGGCGGCGCTCTGGAGAGACGAGTTCGGCAGCCAGCAGGAGCGTCTGGAACATGCCGTGCGCAATACGGACAACACATCACAAAATACGCAGAGTGCGGAGTCCGGGATCAGAGACACCAACATGAATATGGAGATGGTATTATATTCGACCAACCGGATTCTGGTGCATGCATCCCAGAGTATTCTGGCACAGTATAATGATGATGCAAAATCAGTGCTTGAGATTTTGAAATAGTCAGACACGATAAAGAGATAAGAGGGGCAGTTTGTGGATACGAATGCCCTTCCTATCTCTTTATGAGCATTTTTAAGCAGATAGGCATCTGGGATGACAGAGGTGTCTCGGGCGTTTGCCGGGGAACATGGAGCAATGAACAACTGGGATAAGATATGGAAGAAGCGGACCGCGAAGATTGAGAATCGCGCAACCGTATTTGAAATGTTTAAGGAATTAAAACGGGCGGACGGATTTGATACACAGGATGTGCAGGGATATTATGAGGCGTTTTTCCGGCAGTGGGAGTGCATGGTGCAGCGGATCGAGACGGGGTGTGCAGGAACGATCGGCAGTCTGTATGAGATTGGCTGCGGAAGCGGTGTGAATCTGTATCTATTTTCCACGTTGAAGCATGTGGCGGTGCTCGGCGGTCTGGATTACTCCAAAAACCTCATCCGCATAGCCCAAAGCGTGGTGACGGAGGCGGACGTGGGATGCGAGGAGGCACTCAGGGTGCCGACAGAGCCGAGGTACGATGTCGTTCTGGCAGACAGTGTGTTTCAGTATTTTAATGATGCTGATTACGGGCAGAAGGTGCTGGAACGCATGTGGGCGAAGGCGGGGAAGATGGTTGTCGTCACCGAAGTGCACGATCAGGAGAAAAAAGACGAACACATGGCATACCGCCGGAAGTGTGTCGAGAATTATGATGAAGTATATGCGGGGCTGGACAAAACATTTTACACCAGAGAGATGTTCCTGCAATTTGCAGAGGAGCACGGGGGCAGATGTGAGATCGTACAACCTGATAACGAACTGTACTGGAATAACCGGTTTGTGTTTGATTGCTATTTGTATAAAGAATAATGCGTGAAGGGTGACGGTATGCAGGCAATTATTTTAGCGGCAGGAATGGGAAAACGTCTGGGAAAGCTTACTCAGAACAATACAAAATGCATGGTGGAAGTGGGCGGTGTGCGCCTGATAGAGAGAGCACTATACATTCTGGATAAGAAGAATCTGTCGAGGATTGTAATGGTCGTGGGCTATCAGTGTGAAAATCTGATGCAGTTTGTCGACGGACTGGGAATTGATACGCCGGTAGAATACATCATCAATGAGGTGTATGACAGAACCAATAACATATACTCGCTCTCCATGGCAAAAGACTGGCTGGTAAAAGAGGATACCCTTTTGCTGGAATCGGATCTGATTTTTGAGGAAGCGCTGATTGACCTGCTGCTTGAGGATTCGCGCGAGACGCTGGCGCTTGTGGACAAGTTTGAAAACTGGATGGACGGGACATGTCTGGTTGTGGATGAGGACGACCGGATTGTCGATTTTATTCCGGGAAAGCTGTTGGAGTATTCGCAGAAGGAGCGCTATTACAAGACGGTCAATATCTACAAGCTGAGTGCAGATTTTTCCCGGAATGTGTATGTGCCGTTTCTGGAAGCGTACGCTAGGGTCATGGGGAATAACG
>OGGI01002358.1_pt1 | contig 11188 bp, 8 predicted proteins | sample 1571051 | NCBI WGS metagenome assembly OGGI01 (sample SAMEA2582075, study PRJEB24529) | metagenome | biome: Human gut stool | place: China | collected 2011 | reverse complement strand
GGATTCGAATTTTCCGGAATGACCCGGGAAGAACAAAGTAGTAGCGGGAGTACGACAGCGATGATATTCGCACTGTGTTTCGTATTCGTCTATTTGTTGCTGAGTGCACAGTATGAAAGTTATATTCTGCCTCTGGTCGTACTGCTTTCCGTCCCCTCCGGATTGATGGGTAGTTTTATTTTCGCTCAGATCATGGGAGTAGAAAACAACATTTATATGCAAATCGCTTTGATCATGTTGATCGGTCTGTTGGCTAAAAATGCGATATTGATTACTGAATTCGCCTTAGACCGCCGGAAAACCGGTATGAGCATTACCGAAGCAGCCGTATCGGGAGCTTCTGCCCGGTTACGCCCTATCTTAATGACCTCCCTGGCTATGGTCATCGGATTGCTGCCGCTGATGTTCGCTCATGGAGTCGGAGCCAACGGTAACAGCACTTTGGGAACCGGAGCGATCGGTGGTATGTTTATCGGAATGATCTGTCAGATCTTTATTGTTCCGGCTTTGTTTGTTGTTTTCGAACATATCCAGGAAAAAGTCAAACCGCTGGAATGGCATGATACGGATAATACGGATATCGCCTCTGAAATTGAACAATATACGAAATAAGAAATACCATGAAAATACAAACGATTATATATCCTTTATGTATGGCAGCTCTACTGGGCAGCTGCCATATATACAAACCATACAGCCGTCCCGAAGTAGATACGCAAGCCTTTTGCCGATGCGCGCCAGTTCGTCGCCGAGCGCCGCAGTCTCCTTGAACACGCGGGAATCTTCGGTGCCATCGTGCGCGATGACCGCGCCATGGAAGCGTTCGCAGCCGCCGATGGACTGCTTCATCTGGAAGAACTGCACGGTGTCGGCACCATGCGCCACGGCCTGCCAGCTGAGTTTTCGCACTTCACCGGGGCGCTTGACCTTGCAGAACGGGAACCAGTTCTGCTGGTTCGGAGTCTGCTCCATGAGCATGAACGGCTTGTTGCCGCCGATGCCGCGCATGAGGTCGTGGCACATGGCGGTGAAGCTCGACGGAGTGTCCATGCCCGGGTAGTTGTCCCAGCTGACCACGTCCATCTCCTTGGCCCATTCAAAGTAGTCGAGATCCTTGAACGTGCCCATGAGGTTGGTGGTGATCGGCGTGACGGCATCGTATTCACGAATCGCGTCACGTTCGTTCTTGTAGCATGCGAGCTGCGCCTGGCTTTGGAAGCGACGATAGTCCATCTGCAGGCCGGAGACCACGCATTTGGCGTCGCCGATGCCATCGCCATAGCTGACGGGTGGCACCACGTCGGCCCATTCGGTGATGGTGTGGCTCCAGAAGTTGGCGCACCACGCCTGGTTGAGCGCTTCGACGGTGCCATACTTGGCCTTGAGCCATGCGCGGAAGGATTCCGCACACTGGTCGCAATAGCACAGGCCGCCGCCTCCGCCGTATTCGTTGCACACATGCCAGTTCACCAGACCCGGAGTGCCGGTGTAGCGTTCGGCCACATGTGCGGCGAGCGCGCGGGACGCTTCGCGGAAGTACGGCGAGGTCGGGCAGAAGTTGTGTCGGCCTCCGAACACGTGGCGAGTGCCGTTCTGTTCGGTGCGGATTATTTCAGGGTGCAGGCGCACCATCCAGCCGGGCAGGGCCGCGGTGCCGGTGGCCATCACGATGTTGAAATCGTGTTTGACGAGCAGCGCAACGATCTTGTCGAGCATGGTGAAGTCGTAGCGGTCTTCGGCCGGCTGCAGCAGCGCCCACGAGAACACGTTGATGGTGACTTCGTTGATATGGGCGTCTTCGAGCATTTCGATGTCATGCTCCCAAGTCTCCTCCGGCCACTGTTCCGGGTTCCAATCGCCGCCGAACAGGAAGTGGTCATAAATCGGCTTCATCTGGTTCTCCTTCTTCAGACTGAATCTTGTATGTGTTCACTTGGCAACAGCTGCCGTTACTCATCGGCGACGCCACTGCCTGCCTGATAGTGCACTTCGTTGAAATCGACGACGCCGTCACCATGCGCATAGACGCCAAGCAGGATTCCGGTGAATCCTCCGGCGTTGGTGAAGCTCAGCACTTTGCCGGGAGCATTGCCGAGCGTGGTTTCGTCGGAAGCGGTGCCAACGGCGAAAGTGTAGCCGTAATCGTCACCTCGGACGATCAGTCGTACCGGTCCGCCCGCTGGCACATGCACACCACCGACCCGTGATATCAGACCCGCATTGTGTACGGTTGCATCGATCGCGACGGTATCGGCTTCGGCGGCATGCACTGCGATGGTCATATAGTGGTTGGCATTCGCGTAAATCGCGATGCCGGCCGTTCCGGAGACAAGTTGCGTCGGATCGGCGACGGTCGCCGTGAATGCACAACGGAAATCGGTCTGCCGTGTGCCGATCATCGGCGCTCCCACCTCCAAACCGAAATCCTGCCGCGTGGCCGTGACGGTGATATGCGAGCCCGCATCGTTCATCGTAAAGCGATGCGCCTTGTCGATGCTCGGTGTGATCCATGCGATCTCATGCTCCAGGGCCTCGCCGCAACCGTCGAGAGGGCAATCGTAGGACTGGTCGGCAAGATCGGGCCAACCGTCCTTCCACGTGAACCACACTCCATACGGCTCACGGCCAAGCCAGCCTTGGGCAGGATACTCGTCGTTGTTGCGCGTGCCATGGAACACCATCAAGGTTCGATCGGCATCGAAATGGGCGCAATCGCAGTGGCCGATGGCCTGCAGGGTCAAATGTGTGCTGCGGTTGGTGATCAGCGGATTGCCCGGATACATCTCGTACGGCCCAGTCGGACTGGACGAGCGGGCGATGTTCTCCATGTGCCCGGATTCCGTGCCGCCTTCGGCCCACATAAGATAGTATGTGCCACCGCGCTTGTACATGTGCGGGCCTTCCGGATTCGATCCGGTGATGCCCCCGCAGATGCGCTGACGTTTGGTCAGCACGGTTCCTGTGGCGACATCGATGCGTGACAGATAGATTCCCGCGGGTTCGCGTTCACCGTCGTCATCCGGCTCGGAACCTTCGTTGCCGCAGATGTAGACCGAACCGTCGTCATCAAAGAACAGACTGGGATCGATGCCCGGCCATCCCTCCACCCAGATCGGATCGGACCATCCGTTATGCGGATCGTCGGTGGTGAGGATCATGTTGCCTTTGTTGACGTTGGTGACGATCAGATAGTATCGGCCGTCATGGTAGCGCAACGTCGGCGCGTAGATGCCTTGGCTGTTGCCCATGGATTCATAGGGGAACTGGGACTCTCTGTCCATTGCGTTGCCGATACGCCGCCAATGCTCGCCGTCGGCGCTTTCGAACACGGGCAGTCCCGGAAAGAATTCGAAGGAACTGTTGACCATGTAATACGTATCCTGAGGGGTTTCGCAGATGGTCGGATCCGGATGGAAACCTGACGCGATACGCTTGGCTTCGGTTACGTTGAAAAGGGTCATTGCAGGGAACTTTCTTCGTTATGGGTTGTGTTATTGTGCCACCGACATGGTGCGCGCCTCTTGGTAGATGGCTTCGACCTCGGGGTCAAAGAAACGGCCGGTTTCGCGGTTGAGGAAGCACATTTCCTTGGTGGAGGTGTCCCATAGGATCGGGCAGGAGCCATTGGTCAGCGCGCAGCGGATGACGGTACGCAGCCACTTGATGTTGCTGTCGTGATCCTTATGGTCGACGGGTTCGGTCAGAAGACCGTACTCGCCGATGATCACGGGAATGCCGTTGTCGATGAAACGTGCCTTCTGTTTGGCGAAGTCGGTTTCGACCGCGGCCACTTCCTCGTCGCTGCCCCACACGTCGACCGGCGTACACCAGTCGCTGTCATGTTCGGCGAGCACGAATTCGGCGGGCGAGTAGTAGTGGATCGACACGATCAGGTGATCGTCGACCGTGTCTTCCGGCAGTCGGAAACGTTCGTCGCAGGTCAGTGCGGTGTCGGTGTTGTAACCGGGGATCAGGAGGAATCGGTCGGCATTGTTGCCGCCGGAGGCGCGCACGATATCGACGAACAGTTGATTCAGCCGGTTGAGCAGTTCGTAGGCGGTGTCCTGATGGGCAGCGTGCGGGAAGCAGATCTCATTGCCGCCTTCGAAAATCAGATGATGATCGTAATCACGGAATCGTTCCGCAATCTGATGCCATAGTGCGGAGAAGCGCGAGCAGACACCCGGATAGTCCTCGCTGGCGGTACGGATCCATCCGAACGGGCCGTTGCCGCCGTCGTGATGCACGTCGACGATCACGTTCAATCCAGCCTCGTAACTCCAGTCGACGGCTTCCTGCACGGCAGCCATCCATACCGGATCGACGTTGCCGGTGTACGGGTCCTGCCAATCCTTCCACGTGACGGGAATGCGGATGGTGTCGAAACCCGCTTCCTTGACGAAGAAGGCGCAGTCGCGGGTGAACGGCTTGTTGAACCACAGTCGCTGCTGGTCTTCGGGCGTCCACACTCCCCCGGTGGTGATTGTCTTGTTGCGTTCGTCGTTCAGCGGAACCGGGTCGAAGGTGTTGCCCAGATTCCAGCCAAGTCCGAGGCCGCGCACAAACTCAAGTGCCGTGGTCATTCGTATTCCTCTCTGGTACTGCTGACGCTCTCGTCGGGTGCAAGACCTTGGTGGGTCTTCCACCCGACGAGAGTCATATGGATTCGGTTATGTTGCCTACTTCAACGCCACCGTTTCGCCGGCAATATTGAAGTTGACGTCGAGCGTTTGGCCGTCTTGGAACGTGATCGTGAAGGTCACGTCGCCGTCGGTCACTGAACCGTCGTCGAAGAAGGCCGGCAGCACGGTCAGCGTACCGCTTGCACGGTCGGCGGAATCGTAGTGCACGCTGAACGATCCGCTGTTCTGCAGGTACTGCCACCAGCCGGAGTTCGGTCCGACGCGATTACCGTTTTCGGTCGCGGTGATGTTTTTCAGCTCAGCACCGTTGAAGGCCATCGGAATCGTCAGACCTTCACTCTTGGTGCCGGTCACGGTTCCGGTGGCGTTCACGGCCGGAGTACCGGAATGCACTACGTACTCGTGCCAGTCGGCACCTGCGGAGAACTTCAGCGTCAGGTCGGCGATGATGCCGTAACCACCCTTGGCCTCGTACATCTTGGCTAGATAGCCCTGCTTGAGCGTGATTGTGGCGCTGGCTTCATCGTAGGTGTAGTCGGAGCCTTCAGTCAGTCCCTCGATGCCCTTGAATTCGTTGCCGTTCAAGGTCAGCGGCAACTTGACGTCGCCGGTCGGATCCTCTTCGAGATACAAGGTGTCCAGTCCGGTTGCATAAGAAGAACGGCCGTTGATGCTCGCTTCGAGCATCTTGCCGGCAAGGGGCTTCTTCCACTGGTAGCTGGTGCGGTCGATGCCCGAACCGTTATCCCAGAACATATAGGAGAAGCCGTTCTCGTTGGCCATTGTGCCCATGTACTCGTAGTATTTGAGTTCCTCGCCCGCCTGTAGCGCGCCGTCGGAGGAAGAATCATAGGCCAGCAGACCGTATTCGCCGATTACCAGACCGATGCCGTTCTCGGTGAAGTACTGATTCATGCGGTCGGCGAAGGAATCGATGACGTTGCGCGGGGTGCGCTCGTCGCCGTAGATGGATTCGTCGAAACCGGTGCGACCGAGATTGGCGCTGTACACCCATTCGCTGTAGTAGTGCACGGTGGCGATGACGTTCGCATCGTTCTTGAGATCCTTGTGGATGAAGTCGACCGTCGCCTGCAGTTTGGCGGTGTCGTCATGTGCGGTGCCGAGTGTCGGAATTACGATCATGCGTTGCTCGTTGCCTGCGGTGGCGCGGATGATGTCGTATGCCGCCTTGCTGACGGCATTGAGCTTGGCCTGCGCGTCGCCATTCGCGAACTGCGGTTCGTTGATGGTCTCGAAGCATACGGACAGTGGTTCATCGGCGAAATAGGAGGCGACCTGTTTCCAATAGTCGTTGAACTCCTGGTATTCGGCGGCGGAGGTGTCGCCGTTCCAGTTCTTCAGCCAGATCCAGGAATCGTGATGGATGTTGATCATCACGTACAGGCCTTCATCCACGGCCCAATCCACGACTTCCTTGTATCGCTGCAGCCAATCCGCGTTGATGACGTAACGGTATTCGCCGTCCTTCGCATCCTTGTTTTCGCTGGAACGATGGTAGACGGTCATCGGAATTCGAATGCTCGTGTAGCCTTTCTCCTTGACGGAATGGATGAGCTCGCGGGTCACCTTCGGATTGCCCCAGGCCTCTTCACCCTTGTCTTCGGCACTCAGATCGGTGTTGACGCCATCGAAGGAATTGCCCAGATTCCAGCCGGCGCCCATGGCCTTGGCATATTCGGTGGAAGACAACGTGGCAACTTGCTCGTAGGTAATGGTCACGTCGGAGGCAAGCTGATATTCCTTACCGTTCACGGTAATCGCCGAGGTGACGCCTTGGGCTGTGGCGGTGTGCTGTGCAGCGGATGCCTGCCGTTGCGGAACGGCGTACATGCAGCCCGCAATCATGGCGACGGTTCCCAGCACGGCAATCGTACGGCGTACGGCAAGACGGCCGTTCTCCCACTTGCAGGAGATGCCGACGCCTGCGAGACCTACCGCAATCAGTGCGATCGCATACACCGCGGAGCCGGTGCTGCCAAGGATTCCGGCACTTTTCTTAACGGCCTTGTTGTCGGTTGTTTTGCGCTGCGTATCCGTCGATACGGTTGCGGCGGTGTTGTCTGTGATCTGCTCCTTGGTTTTGCCTGAAGTGGACCCCTCCTTGATGTGGATGGTCAGAGCCTTACCGTCCTGCTGCGCGACCGCGGATGCGCCGGATTGCAGTCCGCTCACCTGCCATGCGTAGCTGGCTGCGGCGCCATCCGCGAGAATCTCTTGCGGCACGGTGGTGGCACCGGTTGCCTTGACGATGGTTTCACTGCCGTTGTTGGTGATGGTCAGCCGGTATTCGCCGGCGGCAACCCGTTCGGCGTTGATGGTCACCGCGGCATGCTGCTCGGCGGCCAAAGCGGGTGTCGTCATGCCAGCCATCATGAGGAGCACGGCGAACATTGCCGTGACCACGGTCAGCAGCGCACCCATGCGCCGCTGGCGGCCGTTCCTTCCCATGACTTGCGGCACAGCTTCGTGCCTCGTATGCAACAACACTATTTTCCCTTTCTGATAGGCACCGACCGGTCACCGCCCTACAAACGCCGGAGCACAGGCGCCTTTGATGGCCGGTTGGTACACTTTCATCGACACTGTTGTGTCAACGTGGGTTGGATGGCGAGGAGTTCGTAGGCCACGCATCCAACACAATGCATCAAGAGCGTGCGGACACACCTTTTGTCCGCACGCTCTTGTCATTCATTTACGGCATGCACGGCGTATGCGATCACACGTGCAACGGATCGGTGCCCGGACGTGCCAACACCGGCAGGGTATGGTAGTCGTACTGCTCGGTGTACCACTTGCCCGGCTCGTATGCGGTGTCGGTGATGATGTTGGTCCACGCCTGGCCGGTGCCGTCGTCCGGCACGTAGAAGCGGGCCACGCCATCCTCGCGGAACACCGGGGCGACCAGCAGGTCGTCGCCCAGCATGTACTGGGTGTCGATATCCTCGCAGGTCGGGTCATCCGGGAATTCGAGCACCATGGCACGCATCATCGGAACGCCGGTCTCGTGCGTCTCCTGAGCCATCTTGAGCAGATACGGCTTGAGCTGCAGCTTGAGCTCGGTGAACTCGCGGGCCACATCGACGGCCTCGTCACCATACAGCCACGGCACCTTGTAGGCGGTGGAGCCGTGGTAACGGGAGTGGGAGCTGAGCAGGCCGAACTGCGTCCAACGCTTGTACAGGTCCGGGCTCGCCTGGTCCTCGAAACCGGCGATATCGTGGCTCCAGTAGCCGAAGCCGGACATGCCGAAGCTCAGGCCGGCACGCAGGGATTCCGCCATGGACGGGTAGTTGGAGGAGCAGTCGCCGCCCCAGTGCACCGGGAACTGCTGGCCGCCCACGGTTGCGGAGCGGGCGAACAGAATGGCCTCATCGGCGCCCTTGGTCTCGACGAGCACGTCGTAGACGGCCTTGTTGTACAGGTAGGTGTAGTAGTTGTGCATCAGCTCCGGATCGGAACCGTCATAATACTTGACGCCTTCGGTCGGGATGCGCTCACCGAAATCGGTCTTGAAGCAGTCGACGCCCATGGCCACGAGCTTCTTCAGGTAGCCCTGATACCACTTGGTGGCCTCCGGGTTGGTGAAGTCGACGATGGCCATGCCGGCCTGCCACCTGTCCCACTGCCACACGGAGCCGTCTTCATTCTTGATGAAGTAGCCGTTCTTGGCGCCTTCCTCGAACAGCGGGGACTTCTGGCCGATGTAGGAGTTGATCCACACGCAGATCTTCAGGCCGCGATCATGCAGCTTCTTGAGCAGACCTTCCGGATCCGGGAACTTGGACTTGTCCCAGTCGAAGTTGCACCATTCGAGTTCCTTCATCCAACGGCAGTCGAAGTGGAACACGGACAGCGGGATGTTGCGCTCGGCCATGCCGTCGACGAACTCAAGCACGGTCTTCTCATCGTAGTCGGTGGTGAAGGAGGTGGACAGCCACAGGCCGTAGCTCCAGTCCGGAACCAGCGGGGCCTTGCCGGTCAGGTCGGTGTAGGTGTTGAGAATCGCCTTGAGATTCTCACCGCCGACCACGGAGTAGCTCATTTCCTCGCCCGGCACGGAGAACTGCACGCGGGAGACCTTTTCGGAGCCGACTTCGAAGCTGACCTTGCCCGGATTGTCGACGAACAGGCCGTACTTCCTGTTGGACAGGTAGAACGGGATGTTCTTGTAGGCCTGCTCGGTGCCGGTGCCGCCGTCCTCGTTCCAGATGTCGACGGTCTGGCCGTTCTTGATGAAGTTGGTGAAGCGTTCGCCAAGGCCGTAGATCTTCTCGCCCACACCGAGGTCGAGCTGTTCGGAGACGTGCAGCTGGCCTTCCGGGTCGGTGACGAGGCCCTTGGCACGCCAGCCGGAGTGCGCGATGACCTTGCCGTCGTACAGGTACTTGAAGTCGATGGTCTCGCCCTTGGCGATCTCGAGGGTCAGACGGCCGGAGGTGAAGGTCCACTTGTCGTCGGTTTCGTCGATTTCGACATCCGGATCGGTTTCGTTCAAGCCGAACTTCGGGCAGTTGCTGCGATCCTTCTTGAAGTTGATCAGCTTGGTGGTGATCACGTCTTCGCGAGGCGACGTCACCTCGATGGTCAGAATGCCGCCGTCGAGGGTCATGCCGGCGTTGTAGATCGGAGAACCGAACGGGCAGAACAGAGTGAGCTTCTTCGGCTCGATGTTGGCGGTGTAGATGTTTGCCGCATACTTGACGCTGAAGCCATCCTTGACGAGCCAGCCGCCGTTGAGGAACTTCATACATTGCTCCTTTGCATTAGTGGGATTCCGCTTTGGAGGATCGGTCCGCGACCCATCCTCCAAAGACGTTCGTTATTTCATTTTACTTTATTTATAAGTTTATAGATAAGCGTTATGCGACACGTCCGGAGAGACGGATATCTTCCACGGATTCTCCCACGAACACGCTTGCCTCCGGCGCCAGAGCGTAGGCTCCGGATTCGTTGGACCAGTAACGCAACGCCTTGGCGGCAGGCATCGCCACGGTGACTTCGCGGAACTCCCCTGCGTCCAGCTCGACCTTGGCGAATCCCTTGAGTTCCTTGGCCGGGCGGTCCTCGCCGGTGCCTTCAAGACCGAGATACACCTGAGCGACCGCCTTACCGGCGCAATCCCCAATGTTCTCGACGGTGAAGGTGACGCGGATCTCGTCATCCACCTCTGCGGAGTGGTCGTAATAAGCATTCAGCAGCAGCTTGCTGAAGCCATCCACCGGGTGCTCTTCGTCGTTTTCCGCATGGTTGGTCAGAGCCTCTGCCAGCGGGACGTCGCCAAAGGTCTGCGAAAATGCCAGCAAAAATGCATTCTCGCGAGCTTCTCTACGGGGCAAAATGTTTTCCATAATATTCCTTTCATAACAGGAGCTCTCCCCGCCGGGAAACCCCGGCAGAAAGAACGCGTTCTATCCATTCTTTTGTACGGCTGCAAGTGCTCTTACTGCTCCGCAGCAAGACCTGCGATCACCAGATTCACACGGCTCACCGTGACACTGGTCATGTTCTGCACGGCCGACTTGACATTTTCCTGCACCTTTTCCGCCACTGCAGGGATGCGTGCGCCGGACGCCATGATCAGATGCAGCGTAAGCTCTGCCGTGCCGTCGCGCATTTCCACGGCCACCGGCGGCTGGATGCTGGCTTCCAGCAGATCCTTCAGCTTTTTGTTCTGGGTCCCGCAGGAAACTTCTGCCACGCCTTCCACTTCCAGCGCAGCGCACCGTGCGATCTTTGCAATGACTTCGGTCGAAATCTGAAGGCTGCCGCCCTGAAGATCCATATTCTGTAAATCCATTGTGCTGTCCTCCATTGAAAAGCAGCAGAACTGCCGCTTTTTTTCGGTTCAAAACGGCTTTGCAGCTGCCGCCGCCGAATGGCTGGGCAGCACACCGTTCCTGTTTTCTGATGGTGTTATTATACCATCAATGCGGGGTTGATTTCAATACTTGTTTGGAAAACTCTGTCGGACCACACAACGGGTTCTTTTTCCAGCCCGATTCCTTCCGGTCGGAGGGAAACACTTTTTATTTTACTTCCACCACCGTGATGTTCTGGGCCGTCACACTGCTCTTGCTGAGCACGACGTCCCGGATCTGCGCCACCTGCGCCGCCGTCAGCGGGTCACCGGATGTCATGACGGTCAGATCGGCGCGGCCAGACTGCAAAAAGCACAGGCAGTCCGCAAAGCCCTTGGCTTTGATGAGGGTCTCGATCTCATTTTCGGCGTGCAGATCTTCCAACCCAGCTGTCAGCTGGGCGGTGCAGTCCTTCTTTTCCTCCGCAGAGAGCGAAGAGGACTTCATGGTTTTTTGCAGGGTGTCCATGGCTTCATCGTGCGCCTTTTCCCGTTTCAGGCGTGCCTCTTCAAAGAACTTTGCGCCGCTGTCGCTTGCCACGCTGACCAGCTGTGCTTCCCCATAGTTTTTGTTCGCGGCCGACACTGTTTCGGCTTCTGTGGGCAGGCCGTCCAGGACCGTGTCCGACTGCACAGGCTCGGCCGAAACGACCTGGGCTTCCTCGTC
>OGGI01002349.1_pt1 | contig 11220 bp, 8 predicted proteins | sample 1571051 | NCBI WGS metagenome assembly OGGI01 (sample SAMEA2582075, study PRJEB24529) | metagenome | biome: Human gut stool | place: China | collected 2011 | reverse complement strand
TGCCTCCCACCGCTCCGGCGAGACGGAGGACACGACGATCGCAGATCTTGCGGTGGCATTAAACACCTGCCAGATCAAGACCGGCGCACCGAGCAGAACCGAGCGTGTGGCAAAATACAACCAGCTTCTGCGTATTGAGGAGGAGCTGGGCGATGCTGCGGTATATCCCGGCATGGCGGCATTCAATGTAAAGCGCTGATCTTAGGGAGTGAGCCCGGATCGGGATAGCGGATCGTTTTTGGACTTGGCATGGCGGCAGTGCAGACAGCCACAGTGCAGAAAGAAAAGAAGTCTGCAGGAAAAATAAAACTTTGAAAAGGGAAATGTACGGACAGCCGGCGCAGAATGCGCCGCCTGTTTTTTATGCCTGCCAGGTGCAATTTTTTTACAGTCTATCGGATGCAATTTTTTTACAGTTTGATAGATGACCTGTTTTTTGCTTTTTTCAGGTCAATGGAAGTATGGAGGAGCTTGTCAGTCTACTGCGGGTCCTCAGAAGGAAAAAAGACTTGTGGGACCCGAAAATGCCATTGCAAGAGGGAAAAAGAAACGAAAAATCAGCTCTTGCGGGTCTGGGAGGAAGAAAAAGCCGTGCCAGACCCGAAAAATCAGAAAAAACGGGTCTGGAAAGTTGATTTTCACGAACCAGACCCGAACAGGAAAAAATAAGTTTACATAACGCAAAAAAATATGCTATTGCGGGTCTGAGAGAGAAAAAAAGCCGTGTCAGACCCGCACATTGCTATGCAGGCAGGGAAGACCCCAGAAATATTTGAAGAACAGGTTTGTGGGAATAGAAAAAAGCCGTCAAAAAGGTTACCGGCAGGATAAATAAATTTTGATGGATCGGGCATACTGGCGTAATAAGGCAAGGCAAGAACAATAAGTTGAAGCCAGAAGTTGGAGCAAAGAGTTAGAGCGAGAGATCGTGTGAAAAAATGGAGGATTCTATGAACAAGTATGCAGGAACACAGACGGAAAAGAATTTGAAAGCAGCATTTGCGGGTGAATCGCAGGCGAGAAACAGCTATACTTTTTTTGCGGAGATCGCAAAAAAGGAAGGCTATGAGCAGATTGCCGCGATTTTTGAGAAGACGGCGGATAACGAGCGCGCACATGCGCAGATGTGGGGCGAGGAACTGGGACTGATCGGCGATACGGGAAAGAATCTGGATGCCGCAGCCCACGGGGAGAACTATGAGTGGACAGACATGTATGAGGATTTTGCAAAAACGGCGGAGCAGGAAGGCTTTGCGGCGCTTGCAGCGCGATTCCGCATGGTTGGCGCGATTGAGAAAATGCATGAAGAGCGGTACCGGGAGCTCCTGCGGGATGTGCAGGCACAGGCGGTGTTTGAGAAAAGCAGCGTGAAAGTGTGGGAGTGCCGGAACTGCGGGCATATTGTGGTCGGAACCAGTGCGCCTAAGGTTTGTCCTGCCTGTCATTATCCACAGGGGTATTATGAGGTGCGGGAGGATGTCAGGGGAGCGTAGAAGTGTCTGGCGATTTGTGGGCGTTCCGTATCAGTAATATTTCACAAAATTTATAGACCAAATACATGAAAAATATATAATTGACAGAAACTATGCTGTTGTTATAATAAATAGTGTGTTGAGTACACGCGTCCGCAAATGCGCGGACGATATTTTTACACAAAAATGTACACGTGTACGCAAAACAGAAAAAATCACAACGAAACAATGTATGGGGAGGAAGTAGTGCAAAAATGCGGATGATACTGCATTTTGCACAGGGCTGTTTGATGCGGCAGACACCACAAAATGAGCCCTTATCGCAGAGCAAACGAGATGGAAGACACGTTACGGGTGCAGATTCATTGCCCGTGCAAATCAGAGGTTGCATCTGCGATTGCCTCGACACAAAGTGTCTGCAGAATGGAGGATAACATGAAAAGAAGAGCAATGGCGGGATTACTGGCAATGACAATGGCAGCGACCATGTTTGCAGGGTGCGGCAGCACAGCAGCAGACAGCCAGACAGCGGATGCACAGGGGAGTGCAGGCACGGCAACAGAGGCAGCAAAGACAGAAAAAGACAGCGGAAGTGCTGCGGGAGAAGGAATCACATTGACTGTGTGGGCACCATTTACCGGATCAGACGGAGATGTGCTGCGTGAAATCATCGACAACTACAATGAAACCAATACGGACAATATTACGGTGCAGATTGATATTATGGACAATGATACCTTGCAGACAAAATTTGCAACGGCAGTATCGACCGGTACAGGACCGTCGTTTGTGCTGGTGGGCATTGAGTATCTTCATCAGTATGAGGAGAATGGACTGATCGAGGATATCAGCGATTTCTGGGATACGATGGGCATTGACAAGAGTAATTTCTATGAAAATGTACTTGCAAAATCCTACATAGACGATGCGCTCTACGGCGTACCAATGCAGTACAATGTGCAGTATCTGTATTACAACAAGGATCTTTTCACGGAGGCAGGTCTTGATCCGGAGAACCCGCCGACCACGCTCGATGAATTGCGCGAGGCGGCGATCGCCTGCACCGATCCGTCTAAGAACCAGTATGGACTGGGACTTCCGACCGATTACGGTTATTACTGCGAGTACCTGTGGGCGAACGGCGGAGATGTCATCAATGAGGATGCAACACAGAACCTTTTAAATTCCGAAGAAAACATTGCAACCCTGGAGTGGATTCAGAAGCTTGCGACGGAGGACGGGGTATCCCCGGAGGGACTCACCGCAGCGGATGCGGACACGATGTTCCAGTCCGGCCAGCTTGCAATGTATACCAGCGGTCCATGGAACATCAACGGGTTGACACAGCTTGGGTTGAATTATGGAATCACGGCGATCCCGGGCGGAAGCGACGGCGCGTACTCCCCGGAGGGCGGATGCTCTTACATGCTGACAAAGGGGGCCGACGAACAGACCAAAGAGGCAGTGTATAAATTTATGGCATACTGGCTGTCTGAGGATGTGTGAAAAGAGTGGTCGAACCGGAACGGCTTCCCGGTATGGTCTTACTCTGTGCTTGAGGATGCGGACATTCAGAACAACGAGATCTTAAGTGCAGTATCCAAGGCATCCGAGATTGGACGTGACTGGCATCTGGGACTGGAATGCGGAAGCATGATTGACAATGATGTCATGAAACCCATGATGGAGAAAATTTTATCCGGGGCAGACGTGACGCAGAGTGTACAGGAGGCTTCGGACGCGCTGGACGCGGTGATCTCCGACTGATGTCTGACGGTCACTGACGCAAAAATAGCTGCAAGCCGTAAAGGATGGAAATTATGAAAGTAAAAAAGAGACAACACCGTATGGAGCATCAGGTGAAGGCGTATGCGTTTATCGCGCCTTCCCTGCTCATACTTACCGTATTTGTATTTATACCGCTGGCGGGAGCGATCGGGATCAGTCTGATGAATATTGATATTTATATGAAAAATATCTCGTTCGCCGGAATTGCCAACTACATCAAAATGTTTCAGGATGAGCGTGTGGCAAATGCTACGTTTCATACATTTTATTTCGCACTGCTTGAGGTGCCCCTCCAGATGATCGTGGCGTTGCTGCTGCTCATGTTTATGCTGCGCAATACAAAACTGCACAAGCTTTTGAGAACCGTATTTTACCTGCCCTATGTGTGTTCTATGACGGCAGTCAGCATCATGTGGTCGATGCTGCTCAATACGCACTACGGAATGCTGCCATATCTGCTTGGAAAAATCGGTATCACGATGCCAAACATGCTCTCAAGTACGACATGGGCGATGCCTACGGTGATTTTTGTTTCGGTGTGGAAAGGGTTCGGATATATGCTTACCATCCTTTCGGCGGCGGCGCTCGGCGTCTCTGAGTCGTTATATGAGGCGGCGGAGATTGACGGCGCGACCGGGCTGCAGAAATTTTTCTATGTCACAATACCCGGTGGTGACGACGTTAATTATGGCGCTGCAGGTATTCGATCAGATCTACGTCATGACGGGAGGCGGCCCGCAGTACGCGACCGAGACGCTCGTGGGTTATATCTACAACCGGGGATTTCAGACAGCGCCGTATGATCTCGGATATGCGTCAGCAATCGCCGTTTATTTGTTCTGCATGATTGCGATTATAACCGTGATCTTAAGAAAATATGCTTTCCCCCAGGGAGGTGACGAGACATGAGAAAAATAAGTGCGCAGCGGGTGATCGGAACATTGGTACTTCTGTTGTTTGCAGCGCTGGTGCTGCTTCCACTGTTCTGGCTCGGCGTATCCGCCTTCAAGTCGGATGCGGACGTCATCAAGTGGCCGCCAATCTTTTTCCCGACAGAGTGGGTCACAACACAGTTTGCCTATGTGTGGAAAGTGCTCCCGATTGCCAGAATGCTGCTTAACACGGTTGTGTTTGCAGGGGGTGTCACCATCATCAGTCTGTTTTTTGATTCTATGGCAGCATATGCATTTGCCCGAATGAAATTTACAGGAAGAAAACTGCTCTTTGGAATCATCCTGCTCACGATGATGATTCCGTTTCAGGTGGTGATGATTCCACTCTATATGGAAGAATATAAGCTTGGAATTTTAAATACGTTCTTAGGACTGATTCTGCCACGCGCAGCGAGTGCCTACGGTATTTTCATGCTGACCTCCTTCTTCTCGGGCATACCGAAATCGCTGGATGAGGCTGCGAAAATTGATGGTATGGGAGAGTGGAAAATATATCTGAAAATCATTCTGCCGCTTGCAAAGCCGGCACTTGTGACACTGGGAATCTATCATTTCATGAATAACTGGAACGATCTGCTCTATCCGATGATGCTGACAAGTTCGGTGGAAATGCGGACGCTGTCAGCAGGACTTGCAATTCTGGTTGGAAGTAATTCGATCAAATATGGTCCGACACTTGCTGCTACGGTGATTGCGATTCTGCCGCTGTTACTGCTGTTTTTGTTCGGACAGAAGTTTTTCATGGAAGGAATCGCAACATCGGGAATGAAAGAATAGAGGCAGAGGAGAGAGAAGATGAGACATGTGACAATTAAAGCTGATACGGCATTTACAAAAGGCAGGATTGACGACCGTATCTACGGCTCCTTCGTGGAGCACATGGGAAGAGTGGTGTACACCGGCATCTACGAGCCGTCGCATAAGACTGCAGATGAAAACGGATTCCGGGGCGATGTGCTGCAGAAGGTAAGGCAGATGGGGGTCACGGCGGTGCGCTATCCTGGGGGCAATTTTGTCTCCAACTATGACTGGCGGGACGGGATCGGACCTGTGGAGAAACGCCCGAGGAAGCGGGATCTGGCGTGGAAAAGTATTGAGACAAACGAGGTCGGTCTGGATGAATTTATGAAGTGGGCGGACGCGGCAGAGGTTGCACCGATCTATGCAGTGAATCTTGGAACCAAGGGAATCGAGGAAGCGCTTGCGGTGCTGGAATATTGTAATATGGAGACCGGCACATACTACAGTGATCTCCGGGCGGCAAATGGACATGAAAAGCCGTACGGCATCCGGACCTGGTGTCTGGGCAATGAGATGGACGGAGACTGGCAGATTGGGCATAAGACGGCGGAGGAATACGGCAGGATCGCCTATGAGACTGGAAAGGCGATGAAAATCTTAGATCCATCCATCGAGCTGGTAGCGTGCGGAAGTTCGATGTCCACGAATTCGACGTTCGGTGACTGGGAGCAGACCGTACTGGAACATTGTTATCCCTGCCTCGATTACATTTCCCTGCACCAGTATTACGGGGGACAGGAGAAGGGCACGGCAGAGTTTCTGGCACAGTCGCTGGATATGGAGCGCTATATCGAGACGGTCTTAAACATCTGCGACTATGTGAGGGTAAAAAAGAAAATGTCACATAAGATCAACATCTGTTTTGATGAGTGGGGCGTCTGGTCGATGAGCGACGTGCAGGTGCAGAAATCGGTGGAGGATGCACCGTGGCAGACGGCACCCGCGATCAGCGAGCAGATCTATACCATGGAGGATGCGCTTCTGTTTGCAAGTATGCTGATGAATTTCATAAAACGGGCGGATCGAGTGAAGATCGCCTGCCAGTCGCTTCTTACGAATATCAGCTCCTGCATTATGACAGAGAAGGACGGCGGTGTGTGGGTGCAGCCGGTGTATTATCCGTTTGCCCTGATGGCGCAGTATGCGCACGGCGTGACGTTAGATACACGGTATACGGGAGACACCTACGCGTGCAGCACGTTTGAGACGGTACCCTGTGTGGATCATGTGCTCGTCTATGACGATCAGAAGCGGGAAGTGACCGCCTTTTTTGTAAACCGCATGGAGGAGAGTGCCGAGGTGACCGTTTCTTTACAGGGCATGGAGACGGAGGCGGTTTTAAAAAGTATTGCACTGTTTCACGAGGATAAGAAAGCGACAAATCAAAAGGAACATGACTGTGTAACACCTGTGGAACTGGAAAACGCCTCCTGCAGCGGAAACGAAATTTCAGTGGAACTTGTACCTCTCTCTTTTCAAATGGTTCAGATTCGATTAAAATAGAAGAAAGTTTTTTGAAAAGAAAGAAAACGGGGAGCAGGAAAATATGGCGATCACGACAAAAGATCTGGCGCAGTTATGCGGCGTTTCCAGAACAACGATACACCGGGCATTAAATGGAACCGGGCGGATTAAGCCGGAGACAAAGGAGATGATCCTTCAGGTGGCAAAGGAACACGGCTACCGGCCGGATCTCCTTGCCACCGGACTGGCTAAGGGACAGACGTACAACATCGGTGTCGTCGTGCTGGACGTGAAGAACCGCTATTTTGCCCAGATGCTCTCGACGATCAGCACGGAGGCATATGCCCGCGGCTACGGCGTCAACATCACGCTGCACAGCGGGGATGCCGGGACGGAGCGCGAGCAGCTGACAAGACTTGCGGATTACCGGGTTGACGGGATCATCCTCTCCTCGGTCAACGAGGGGGAGGCGTACCGGACATTCCTGGAGTCCCTGCACCGCCCGATTGTCTCTGTGGATAACCGGATTGCGGACGGCATCCCGTTTGTTGGGATCGACCAGCGGGCAGCAGTGCGGGAGGCAGTGCAGAGAGCGGCAGAGAAGGGCTATGAGTGCATCGTGTTTGTCTGCCCGCCGTTAGATACAAAAAACCGGCAGAATCTGTATGTTCACAAGGAGCGTCTGCTGGGGTATGAGGAAGAGATGAAACGCTATCCCGCTCTCCGGCCGGAGTGTATTCTCTCCTGGGATTACCTGCAGAAAGTGGATGCCATATTAAAAGAAGGAAAGCGGACGGCGTTTGTCTGTACCGCAGATGAGTATGCACTTGAGATCATGAAGGATCAGAAGCGGGCAAAAAGAAAGGCGCCGGTGGATTACGGCATTACCGGATTTGACAATATCGATACGCTGGCATATGTGACACCGCAGCTTTCCACGATCTCCAATGTGGTGGATGAGGTGGCAAAAAGTGCCGTTGAGATGCTTTTTGCCATGATAGACGCTGACCCGGAAGTGGAGCAGATGACAGGAGCCGGACAGCGGATTTTATCCCACCGGTACTTAGAGGGCGAGACGCTGTAGCGGCAGAGGAGATCCTGATAAACGTACAAAATGATAAAATAATTCAACAATCCCGTTTAATATTGACGGGAAAGGTCAGGTGGCGTATATTCATAACAGTGTTTTATAACATCGTTATGAATATGCGCTTTTTGCTTGCAGGAAATTACCTGTAGAATAACTGCCCGCAAAAGAGGGCAGCTGGCGCAGAGGAGGAATTCGATGGCAAAGCAGATAGAGGGAGTCTATGAGCGCATTCTCGCGTGTGCAAAAAAAGAGTTTCGGCAGATGGGATTTGCGGAGGCGTCCCTGCGCGTGATCGCGTCGGAGGCGCAGACGACGACGGGATCGATCTACACGAGATTCGGCGACAAGCAGGGGCTGTTCGAGGCGATTGTTGGGACGGCGGCGGAAGGAATGCGGAAAATGTTCCTTGCCACGCAGGAGGAGTTTGACGGCTATGAACCGGCGGTCAAGGAAGAGACGGTGTACAGTTACAGCTCCGGCGCTATCGACACACTGGTCGATTACCTGTATGAGCATTTTGAGGAATTCAAGCTGATCGTCTGTTGCTCGGCGGGAACAAAATACGAGCACTTTATCGATGAACTGATGGAGTATGAGGTGGAGTACACCTACCGGTATATGGATTCCATCGGCTGTGAGAGCATCAGATCCGGTCTGGTCACGGAAGACTTTATCCATATGATCGGGACGGCGTATTTCAACGGGATGTTTGAGGTGGTGCGCCATGACATGAGCCGCGCGCAGGCAAAAAAATATATCCATATGCTCGAGGTTTATCATTTTGCCGGATTTGACACCATTTTTCATCCGGAAAAATATTTATAACTGGCAGGAAATTGCATTTTGGGGCTGCCATAGAGGAACCCTTTCTGGCAGCCTTAAAATAAATCCATGGGTTAGCGAACACTAACAAAATGCCGGAAAACGGCGGAAAGAGAGGAAGTATTATGAAGCAGCAGAGTCCACTGCTCCGGATCTGGGAGCTTGGAGAAAAAGAGCATGGCAGGCTCATCGGCGCCATTGTGCTTGCGGCGGTCGGTGTGATCGGCGGAATGGTGCCCTATTTTGCAGCGGCAAAGATGGTCGCCCTTCTGATGAGCGGGGAGCGGGATCTCTCCGTGTATCTGATCTGGGGAGGTGCGGCGATGGCGGGATATGCCACAAAGACATTGTTGTACACGTTCGCGCTGAGTCTGTCTCACGCGGCGACGTTTGCGGTGTTGAAGGAGATCCGCCAGAAAATTTTAGAAAAACTGCCAAGATTGCCGCTCGGAACGGTGATAGACACCTCCAGCGGCAAGTTAAAGCAGATCGTTGTAGATCAGGTGGACGGCATGGAGACTACACTGGCGCATCTGCTGCCGGAAATGACGTCCAATCTGCTGGGACCCGTACTCATCCTCATCTATCTGTTTGTGCTGGACTGGAGAATGGGACTGCTGTCACTCATCTCCATCCCGGTCGGACTGCTCTGCGTGATGAGCATCATGGGCAGTTATGAGAAAGACTGGAATGATGCAGTCAGGACGACGCAGGAGATGAATGAGACGATCGTGGAGTACATAGGAGGTATTGAGGTCATCAAAGCCTTCAACCAGGGAAAGAATTCCTACGCAAAATTCCGCGACCGGGTACTTGCCAATGCCTCCTACTATTATCAGTGGATGAAACGCTGCCAGTTCCAGATGTCGTTAGGGTATGCGATCGCACCGGCGACGCTGATTACAATCCTGCCGTTCGGCTGGATATTTTACCGGAACGGAAGTCTGAGCGCGGAGGCTTTTCTCACCATCATCATTCTGTCGATGGGAATCGTGGGACCGCTTTTGGCGGCAATGAGTTTTGTCGACAGTCTTGCGAAGGTCGGGACGACCGTGGCGAATGTCGACGGCATTTTAAAGGCGGAAGAACAGCAGCACGGGGAAAAGCCGGCGGAACTTTTTGGCAGTGAGATTGTGATGGAGCATGTATCCTTCGGCTATCATGAGGAAAAAGAGATTCTTCATGACATCAGCTTAAAGATTCCGATGGGAACCATGACGGCGTTAGTCGGACTGTCCGGTGGAGGAAAATCCACGATCGCCAAACTGATTGCCGGTTTCTGGGATGTGAATCAGGGAAAAATCATGCTCGGCGGTGTGGATGAGCGTGAGATCCCTCTGATACAGCTCTACGACCAGGTGGCGTTTGTCACGCAGGATAATTACCTGTTTGACGATACGATCCGGGAAAACATCCGCATGGGACGCGCGGAGGCAACCGATCAGGAGGTAGAGACGGTTGCAAAGGCGGCCGGATGTGACGAGTTCATCCGCGGATTGGAGAACGGGTATGACACGAGAGTCGGAGGAGGAGGTGCACATCTCTCTGGCGGTGAGCGGCAGCGGATTGCGATTGCGCGCGCGATGTTAAAAGATGCGCCGATTGTGATTTTGGACGAGGCGACCGCCTACATGGATCCGGAGAATGAGACGAAGGTGCAGCGCGCAGTGACGAAGCTGGTGGCCGGCAAGACCGTCATTGTGATCGCACACAGGCTTTCCACGATCACAGGCGCCGATCAGATCCTTCTGATTCAGGACGGAACGCTTGCGGCAAGCGGTACCCACGAGGAATTATTGCAGAAGAGTGCGCTTTATAAGGAAATGTGGCAGGCACATCTGGGAGTAAAGGAGGAGAATCAGACATGTTAGAGACATTTCAGAAAATCTGGAAGTTTGCCGGGGATGAACGTGACAACATCAACAAGTCGATCGTGTTTTGTTTTATCAATGCCGTCTTCGGGATGTTTGAGATCGCGGCGGTCTATTTTGCCGTCCGGGCGCTGACCGGCGAGGGCAGCGGGGAAGGCATTGTGTGGAAAACGGTGCTTCTCATTGTTGCAGGAATCATCGGAAAAGCGGTGACGAAGACATTTTCCCAGCTGGAGCAGACCCACGCGGGTTATTTTATGGCGGGAAATAAGAGAATTGCAATTGGAAATCAGCTAAAGAGCGTGCCGATGGGCTATTTTAATGAGAACAGTCTGGGCGAAATTACCGGTGTCACAACGACAGTTCTCGAAAATGTGGAAACCATCGCGCCGATGGTGCTGGTCGGGCTTTTTGCGGGGATGATCAACACGATCGTCTTTAACGTGATGGTGCTCGTCTATGACTGGCGCGCGGGACTGCTAGTGGTGGCAGGGACGTTTGTGTATCTGCTGATCGTGTCTAAGATGGAGAAAAAATCCAGGGTGTCGGCGCCGAAGCGGCAGGAATCCGAGGCGAAACTTGTCGCAGCCGTCTTAGAGCAGGTACAGGGAATGAGTGTGATCAAGTCCTTTAACCTCGTCGGAAGAGGCGACAGACGAATACAGGAGGCGCTCGAGTATAACCGGAGCAGCAATCTGGAACTGGAACAGCTTTTTACACCGTACACGATTGCGGAGGGGCTGGTGATTCAGCTTTTCAGTGTGCTTATGATGGTGGAGGCTGTGGTATTTTATCTGAATGGGACGCTGTCTATGACAGGTGCGCTGATGTTTACGATCCTGTCGTTTGTGATCTTTGCGCAGATCCAGACGGCGGGCAGCAGTCTGTCTGTCCTGCGTCTGGTCAGCAGTTCCATCGAGCAGGCGAACCGGATGGATGAGATCCCGCAGATGGATGAA
>OGGI01002348.1_pt1 | contig 11225 bp, 9 predicted proteins | sample 1571051 | NCBI WGS metagenome assembly OGGI01 (sample SAMEA2582075, study PRJEB24529) | metagenome | biome: Human gut stool | place: China | collected 2011 | reverse complement strand
TTACTTATTTTTCCGAGAATAATATTTAATCCATAGGTCATCACGGACATTAATGCCTGTGCAATAATGGCGGGCACACCTATTTTGTATATTTCTTTTATTATTGACTTTGAAGGTCGTATATACTTTATACTTTTATTTATGACTTTATCTTTTTTATAATGGAAAATCACTGCCATTATTAACGAAATAATCTGTCCTATTACGGTTGCGTATGCAGCTCCTTTTACCCCAAGATTCATAGAAAAAATCATTACCGGGTCAAGCACAATATTAACAACAGCTCCTGTTATCTGTGCAATTGTTGAATATAGCGAATTGCCCATTGACTGAAGCATTTTTTCAAAAATCCCAAACAGGACCATTCCAAAAGAAATAATACAGCATATCTGTAAATATTCCGTTGCCAGTTTTGCTACATATACATCGTTTGTCTGGCTGTTTATATATGGTTTTACACCAAATATACCAAACAATACACATAGCAGCCAGATTATTATTCCAAGAAAAATTCCTGTTCCTGCAACTCTATCTGCTTTATCTACGTTATTCTGTCCTAAACTTTTTGACAACAGTGCACCAAGTCCTACACCTGTTCCTATTCCCACCGCCACAATAAGCATTTGTACGGGAAATGCTAACGTTAATGCATTAAGTGATGCTTCTCCCGTTCCTTTAATTCTTCCTACAAAGGCGCTGTCTACAATATTATACACCGCCTGCAGCATCATTGACAAAATCATGGGAATTCCCATTGTAATCATCAATTTACTGATTTTCATAGATGCCATTTTGTCTGTATTATCTTTTTGCATATCTTTTCCTCCTTCTTTGCAAAAAAATAAAGCGTAAATCCATCTGGATTTACGCTTTACGCTACACGATTGTTTACAAAATTATGCGTTCTTGCCACAGCATTTCTTATATTTAAGACCGCTTCCGCAAGGACATGGATCATTTCTTGAAATCTTAGGTCCCTTAACAACTGTTGTTGAAAGTTTCTGTTCTTTATAGAGTTCCTTTCTTCTCTTGGAATCAATTAACTCGTCCCATTCAGGAAGTTCATAAAGCCAGTCAGCTCTTGCATCAACCATATTCTTATAGAGAGTTTCCAAATCATAATCAAGGTTCACTTCTGTATTCTCATCCATTGTCTCAATCGGATTAGGATTCTTAAGGCTGTCATTAATTCCGTCAAGGAAGCCAACCATCGTCATTATATCAAAGTTATATTTCTCTGCCAGTTCCTTAACTGTACCTTTCACAGGTTCACCATATGATTTAAGAAGGTCTATATATACACCCTTCTCTAAGTTGAAATAATTAGCCCAAAACATCTGTTGTGCCTGAGGACTTTTCTTGTCATCATAGGCCATTTCTCTCCACTGTTCTAATAATGTCATATTCGTTCTCCTAAAACTTTTGTATTATTATGAAATTATATAACAATCTTTTAATTTAGTCAAATGCACTCCCTATACATTTTTCTTATTTTCTGTTAAAATCATTTTAAAATATAAGATGACGAGGTTAATATATGAAAAAGAAATCTACTGCCGTCAGAGTAATGGCAATTATTTGTATAGTGCTTTTGGTCGGAATGTACATAACTTCCCTTGTACTCGCAATAATCCAGCATAAGAGTGCAGGTGCCGCGCTTAAAATATCAATGCTCTGTACTATTGTTGTTCCGGTATGGATATATATTTTCATGATGTTCCATAAGCTTGCTACAAGAAACCAATTTATGAATTCAGAGGAAGATGAAATTTCCGAAAAAGATATCCCTGAAAATGAAGACGACGATTCTGCTGATGAGTAATTTTGAGATTTGTTAAGAGTCGCGGTTCGGCGGACCGGTAGGTACCCGGGATTCTCTACCTTTTCGGCCGTTTTCCGCTGTTTTGGTAGAGATTTCCGGACGGCGGCACTGGGAATCTCTACCCTTTCGCTGATTTTTGCTATTTGGGTAGAGATTTCCCAAAAGCAAACCCGGGATTCTCTACCCTTTTCGGCAGATTTTCCGCTGTTTGGGTAGAGATTTCCCAAAAGCGGCATCAGGAATCTCTACCTTTTCGGCCGTTTCCCGCTGTTTGGGTAGAGATTCCCAAGCTGACTCCCCTCCCCGCGGCTAGCGGACCGGGATTTTTCCCCGCCGATGATGTAAGGTTACAGAATTTCCTGCCGCTACCATCCTGCTTTAATAAAAAATATGCCCCTTGCCAAAAGACAGGGGGCATATAAACTTGAGGACCTTTTATATCCTCAATATAATTTATTTAGACAAATTACTTGTTCTATAGATAATATCGTGTCTCTTAGGACCGTTAGATACCATTGTGATAGGTACTCCGATTTCTTCCTCTATTGCTTCAATGTATGCCTTACATTCGGCAGGAAGTTCATCATAATTCTTAATTCCTCTGATATCACATTTCCAGCCCTTAAATTTCTTAAGTACAGGTTTAGCCTTTTCAAGCTTGTAGGTTACAGGGAAGTCCTTGATAACTTCGCCGTCAATTTCATAGCCTACGCACATAGGAATCTCATCAAGATATCCGAGTACATCAAGAACTGTAAGTGCTACTTCTGTTGCGCCCTGCATTCTGCAGCCGTATCTTGTGGCAACTGCGTCAAACCATCCCATTCTTCTTGGTCTGCCTGTTGTAGCGCCGAATTCGCCACCGTCTCCGCCACGGACTCTTAATTCCTGTGCTTCATCACCGAAAATCTCACTTACGAATGCTCCGGCACCGACTGCTGAAGAATATGCTTTGACAACGGTAACTACATCCTGAATCTCCCTGGCAGGTATACCTGCACCGATTGCTCCGTAAGATGCAAGTGTTGAAGAAGAAGTTACCATTGGATAAATACCATGGTCAGGATCCTTAAGGGAACCAAGCTGTCCCTCAAGGAGGACTGTCTTGCCCTCTTTAAGTGCATTGTGAAGGAAAAGTGAAACATCTGCTACATATGGAGCAACCATTTCCTTATATTCCATTAAAAGATTGAATATATCATCAGGATTCATTGGTTCCTTATTATAAAGGTTCTTAAGAAGCACGTTCTTGTATTCCACAACACGCTCAACCTTTTCACGAAGGGCTGCTTCATCCATGAATAATTCGCTTACCTGAAAACCAATCTTAGCATACTTGTCTGAGTAAAATGGTGCAATACCGGACTTAGTGGAACCAAATGCCTTACCGCCGAGACGTTCTTCTTCGTATGTATCAAAATCAACATGATATGGCATAAGTATCTGTGCTCTGTCTGATACAAGAATCTTAGGTGTTGGTACGCCTCTGTCCTCAAGTGATTTAATTTCATTGAAAAGATATGGTATATTAAGTGCCACACCGTTACCAATTACACTTGTTGTATGATTATAAAAAACGCCTGATGGAAGTAAGTGTAAAGCGAACTTGCCGTAATCATTAATGATTGTATGGCCTGCATTACTTCCTCCCTGGAATCTTACTATAATATCTGACTGTTCGGCAAGCATATCCGTAATCTTGCCCTTGCCTTCATCACCCCAGTTAGCGCCAACTATTGCTCTTACCATGTGTGATCCTCCTCTTTTATATAAATAACTGCATTCTTTCAATGACTGCGTGAATAGTATACCTTAAATTATCAAATATGTAAAGAAAGAGTTGTCAGCAACTGTACAGTACCGGCAACTCTTTTGTAATGATGTATTAACAGTTGATTTCCGCTGTTAATCCAAGTTCATCTTTGTATTCGTTAAGGATAGGTTTTACAACTTCTGAAAGGAATTCTTCAACCTGCCATTTTGAACGTCCTGTGTATAATGAAGGGTCCATATTTTTCTGCAAATCTTCAAGGGTAAGATTAAATGCAGGGTCGGCAGCAATCAGTTCAAGGAGATTGTTGTCAAGACCTTCCACTTTGACACGTCTGCCAGCTTCCATGGAAAGAGTTCTGATACGTTCATGGAGTTCCTGTCTGTCTCCGCCGGCTTTTACGGCATCCATCATAATATTTTCTGTAGCCATGAAAGGAAGCTCTGCCATAATGTGTTTGTAAATTACCTTGTCATATACAACAAGTCCGTCTACAACATTAAGATAAAGGTCAAGTATACCGTCTACTGCAAGAAATGCTTCCGGTACAGACATTCTCTTGTTAGCGGAATCGTCGAGAGTTCTCTCAAACCACTGTGTCGCACTTGTGATTGCAGGGTTCATAACATCTGACATAACATAATTAGCAAGGCTCGCTATTCTTTCGCTTCTCATAGGATTTCTCTTATAAGCCATTGCTGATGAACCAATCTGTGTCTTTTCAAAAGGTTCCTCGATTTCTTTTAAATGCTGTAAAAGTCTTATATCATTAGAAAACTTGTGGGCACTTGCGGCAATACCGGCAAGGACATTCACAACCTTGGTATCTACTTTTCTTGAATAAGTCTGGCCTGAAACAGGATATGTATCCTCAAATCCCATTTTGTTGGCTATCATCTTATCAAGTCGGCGTATTTTATCCTGGTCGCCTTCAAAAAGCTCCATAAAACTTGCCTGTGTTCCTGTTGTACCCTTCTGTCCGAGAAGCTTCATTGTTGAAATAACATGATTAAGGTCTTCAAGGTCTAAAAGAAGTTCCTGCATCCAGAGAGTTGCTCTTTTGCCTACGGTTGTTGGCTGGGCAGGCTGGAAATGTGTGAATGCAAGAGTAGGAAGTGCCTTATATTCATCTGCAAATTTTGAAAGTTCGTTGATTACATTCACAAGTTTTTTGCGGACAAGTTTAAGTCCTTCTGTCATTATTATAAGGTCAGTATTATCGCCTACATAACATGAAGTTGCGCCAAGGTGGATAATTCCTTTTGCCTTAGGGCACTGTAAACCATAAGCATATACATGTGACATTACATCATGTCTTACAATTTTTTCTCTTGCCTTTGCATCCTCATAATTAATATCATCTTTGTGAGCTTTAAGTTCTTCTATCTGCTCATCCGTAATATTAAGTCCAAGTTCTTTTTCTGATTCTGCAAGAGCAATCCAGAGTGCTCTCCATGTTCTGAATTTTTTATCAGGCGAAAAAATATACTGCATTTCTTTACTTGCATATCTTTCAGCCAAAGGTGTCTGATATCTGTCAGTTGCCATTTTAAATCTCCTTTTATTTTTCATATTCGCCACGGATATCTTCTGTCGGCGGTTCTATAGGATAATTGCCGGTAAAGCAGGCATCACAATAATCGGTCTTACCGTCTATGAGTTCACTTAATCTTGTAACATCAAGGTAACCCAGTGAATCTGCCCCGATATATTTACATATCTGGTCTACGGTGTGGTCATGCGCTATTAACTGGTCATCCGATGGAATATCAGTTCCAAAATAACATGGATGTAAAAACGGAGGCGAACTTATTCTTACATGAACTTCGGTAGCACCTGCATCTTTTAACATCTTAACGATTCTTGCCGAGGTTGTTCCCCGCACAATGGAGTCATCTATCATAATAACTCTTTTACCGTTTACCGCATCTTTTAAAACATTGAGTTTAATTTTAACACTGGTCTCTCTCTGGGACTGCTTAGGCTTAATAAATGTACGCCCTACATAGCTGTTTTTCATAAATGCAATTCCGTAAGGTATTCCTGATTCCATAGAATATCCAAGGGCAGCCACGTTGCCTGATTCAGGTACACCTACTACAATATCAGCCTCCACAGGGTGGGTCTTTGCAAGTATACGGCCTGCCATAATACGGGAACTGTATACTCCTACACCATCAATATAGCTGTCCGGTCTGGCAAAATATATATATTCAAAAATACATCTTGCACATTTTTTAATACATCCTGAAGTATCTGAGCTTATACCATTAGGTGTTATTGTGACTATTTCTCCCGGAAGCACATCCCTTACAAATTCTGCACCGATAGCTGAAAATGCACAGGTCTCTGAGGATACGAAATATGCATTGTCTCTTTTTCCGATGCTTAACGGCTTAAAGCCGAAAACATCCCTTGCCGCAATTAATTTACGGGGACTCATTACTACAAGAGAATATGCCCCCTTTATTTTTTTCATAGCATTGGCTACCGCCTCTTCGACGCTTGAGGTCTTAAGACGTTCCCTTGCTATGTAATATGCGATTACCTCTGAATCTATGGTTGTCTGGAAAATCGCACCTGTGTATGAAAGTTCATCCCTGAGTTCAGGAGCATTTATTAGATTGCCGTTATGAGCGAGTGCCAGTGTTCCTTTAACATAATTAAGAACAAGAGGCTGGGCATTTTCCCTGCAGCTGCTTCCTGCCGTAGAATATCTTACATGTCCTACACCAATGTTTCCTTTTAATTTTTCAAGTGATTCTGCATCAAAAACTTCACTTGCCAATCCCATATCTTTTCTGGAATTAACAATCCCTTTCGGGCCTTCCGTATCGCTTACCGCAATACCACAGCTTTCCTGTCCTCTGTGCTGCAACGCGAACAGTCCGTAGTATATTGTTGTGGCAACATCGTTGCCATCAAAATCGTAAGCGCCGAATACACCGCATTCTTCATGCACTCCACTTTCTTCAATATTGTCTGAATTACTTGTTTCTATCATATATATACCTCTAGGTATCAGATGTTAAATTCTTTGCCTGTAAGTAATGCAAATGCCTCTTTGTATTTGTCAACAGTCTTTGTAACAACTTCTTCAGGAAGAAGAAGGTCATTGTCAGGATTAGCTTTAAGCCAGTCTCTTACAAACTGCTTATCATATGATGGCTGAGACTTGCCTGCTTCATATCCTTCAAGAGGCCAGAATCTTGAGCTGTCAGGTGTGAGCATTTCATCACCGATAACAACTTCGCCGTTCTCATTAAGACCGAATTCAAATTTGGTGTCGGCAATGATAATTCCTTTGCTCAAAGCATAATCTGCACATTTCTTATATAAAGCGATTGTATATTCCTTAATCTTAGCTGCATATTCTTCACCCTTTTCAGGATAAATTTTCTTAAGTACTTCTACACTCTGCTCGTATGATATATTCTCATCATGGAGTCCTATCTCTGCCTTGGTACTTGGAGTATATATAGGCTCCGGAAGCTTGTCTGATTCCTTGAGTCCTTCAGGGAGTTTAATTCCGCAGACGGTTCCGTTTTCCTTGTAGCCCAGCCGCTTCCTGTAATGTATCCTCTTACGATACATTCAATAGGGAGCATCTCTAACTTCTTGCACATCATGCTGTTGCCTTTAAATTCATCCTTCTGGAAAAATTCAGGCATATCCTTATTATCAACAGTTATCATATGGTTAGGTACTATATCTTTTGTAAAATCAAACCAGAACTTAGACATCTGTGTTAATATGGCACCCTTATCTGTTATCTTATTTTTAAGAATGTTATCGAAGGCTGATATTCTGTCAGTTGCAACCATTATAAGGCTGTCACCGTTATCATATACTTCTCGTACTTTACCCTCTTTAAAAGGCTTATATTCCTGCATGTTATTGTCCTCCATATATTTATGCAATTTTTTATAGTACGATTATAGTACACCAAGTTTTATAAAGTCAACGTCAATACCTACTAAAATAAATAAAATAAGTATTGTTTTATAATGGATATTAGTTATAATTATAAATGTAGAAAATTACCGGGAGGAAATACATATGGTTGATAAAAGACGCCACAAAAGAGTTAAGGTCAAGCTTAACCTTGTTGTATCCAACATTTTTGACCAGAAAGCGGATATGATTAAAATTGACTCGCCTATTGAAGTCAAGGATGTTTCAAGATCGGGTATCGGTTTTATTACAAAAAGCATTCTTCCAATGAATTATTATTTTAATGCCGCACTTACTTTTGACGATGAGGACTCCATCCTTTACAGCGTTGTTAAAATTATCCGTTGTGAAGCGTTAGAGGATGATGAATACTCTTACGGCTGTGAGTTTGTGGGCATGGCTCCCGTTCTCGGATATATCTTTGACAAACTTGAAGAGAAATAATATATATTAAAAACCTTGGAAAATCATATTAACGGTTTCCCAAGGTTTTTATTATCTGTCAGTCTGCAGGTCCTTCGTCACATTAATCTTTTTAATGCTGATTATTGAAGGGATAAATGCAAGTGCATATATTATTAAAATTATAATAACTGCCGGCATTACATCTTTTAATGTGAATTTAAAAATATAACTGTATAAATTCTTCTTTGTATATAAATATACAATGTAGCTGGCTGCATACGAAAATCCGCTGCCCAGTATCAGGGATAAAATAACTGTTCTTGTGTTTTCATATAACTGAATCAGACATATTTTATTATTTTTTATTCCGATGGCTTTAAGCATGGCAAAAATATTTTTATTGGTGTCAAATTTATCATACAGCGAAATCAATGTATTCAATGATAAAAGCACAACAAGGATAGTAAAAAGCGTATAAGCGAAAATATTCATAACTAATTGTCTAAGTTGTATGTCATGATTTTTTTCATAAATGTTTACAACGTCTATGTCATTAATTCCTTTAAAGAATTCATATATTTTTTCATCATCATTACTAAGATTATTAAAAAGTATCATTTGCGGATATCTGTAAAATTCCAATTTTCTGAATATATTCATATTAACCAGAATCACACATCTGTAATAGGAATCCGGAATCTGTATTTTTATATCCGGAATACTGTCGGCAACCGTCAGATAATATTTTGACATATCTGTTGCACTGACAAGATCGTATTGTATCTTCGCACCTTTTCTTAATCCGTTGGAGAATCCCGTATTGTTTGGCGATGTTACATTTTCAATGACAATACACTCATCATCGGAAATATTCTTAAATGCTCCGTCATACAGCTTTTTATATATTTCTTCATCAACTCCGACAAAAATAAAATTATCCGAATATGTACCATATTTATTAACATAGAATTTTAGATAATTCTCATTTGACAGTTTTGAATAATACTCTTTATATTTTTCTGAAATATCTTTTTTATCGACTTCAACTATTACATTTGAATAATATACAGGACATATATCAAACAATGAAGGCCGTGCAACCATGTCGTCATACATTTTCTGTATTTCATCAGAACCATATATTATGGATTCAACATCTGAATATTCATAATTTATTTTGTATTCATAGTCATCATTTTCTTCATATCCAAACAGATAAACAGAGAATACCCTGAATAATGTAATTGCAGTAAATGCCAGCACAATAACCAGGACAGACAGTATATTTTTCTTTTTATATGATGACATATTAATTTTTGCTATCCGTACGAATGGCATTTTTTTCTTATAAAGTCTGCTCTTTTGTACTGTTTTTTCGCTGATATCTGAACTATTGGCTACAGATTTATATATGTTTCCTTTGATGATGTTCTTTGAGATATTATATGCCAGCAGACCTACGATAAAAACAACTACTGTATCCAATATAATTATCTGACAAACCAACTTCCATATATGAAATCCTTTTGCTATACTGTTAACAAAAATGCCGGAACAGATACCGGATATTAATGTTCCTGAAATCACACCCGTTATCACAAGTTTCATAATGATTTTCGTAAAATTCATCCGTAATACAGCTGCTTTAATTCCCAATGAACGGAATACTGCCAGGTCGGATTTTATCTTTTTACCTATAATAAAAATTATATTAAAAATGATTACAATAAACAGAAAAACCATCAGTCCCAGAATAATATATTTTAAGGATGAAAAAACATTAGTGGATTTTCCTGTCTCGTTAATCTCCGCATAAGTAAACAGATTGGTATTATATATAAAATCCGAATCACTTACATGGTATTTATGTTGCAGTTTCTGTGCATCATTAACATATTTTTCGTGTATTGATGTACAAGCAATACAATACCTGCCATAATCAATGTTTTCATTATAGTAATAAAATAAAGACGGAATATAAGTATACATTGTTACATCCGGCATATTTATATAGACAATGCCGGTAACAGTATAACTTTTTTCGTCGATTTTTATTTCGGTAGTACCGTCATTTTTAAACTCAAGCCCCTGTTTATACAAAAACTTTTCTTCGCATAATACTTCATTTTCATTCTGAGGCAGTCGCCCTTCCTTGAGTTTTACATTCATTAATCCAAAGAAATCACTTTTAACTCTGTAATTATATAACTTATTCACAGGATCAAATTCCAAAGTATATACACAGGATTCATCAACACAATCTTCTGCCGTAATTTTTTCTGTGTCGGATTTGGAAATATCAGCCATCTGGAAGTCATATTTGCCATATAATTCTTTTCCGGTCTTTATATCACTGTATTTTTTTATTTCAAAAAAAGACCAGTACAGACCGGCAAACACCATACATACGCATGTAATTATGACAAGCAGTATGCTGAGTTTTGTTTTCTTACGGAGTGCCTTATACATTAACTTAAATATATTGGTATTATACATTATCAGCCTCCGCATTAATATTCACTATCCTGTCCGCATAATGTATAAGACTGTTGTCATGTGTTACAAACACCAAAGATGCTTCATATTCACTACAGCAGGTCACAAGCATATCCATAACCTGAATACTGTTTTTATAATCCAGGTTACCGGTTGCCTCATCTGAAAAAATAACATCCGGATGGTTCACCAATGCACGTGCTATAGATACTCTTTGTTTCTCTCCCCCGGATAATTGATGAGGAAGATGGTATAAACGGTTTTCAAGTCCTAACCTTTCACACAAATTAATAACATCATCAATCTGATACTCTTTCCCTGCTCCCACCAGTGGTATGAGAATGTTATCAATTACAGATAATGTTGGTATAAGGTGAAAATCCTGAAATATAAAACCAAAATTGTTAATCCTTATATCACTCATCTCATTGTCAGTGAGTTCAAAAATATTTTTCCCTTTATAAATAACCTTTCCGGAATCAGGTTTATCTATACCGCTTAAAATATTCAGAAGTGTACTTTTTCCACATCCTGACGGTCCCAGTATTGCAACTTTTTCGGATTTGATCAGATTAAAATTAAAATTATTATATATATTAATTTCTTCATTACCGCTTCTATATACTTTATTTATTTCCTGTCCGGATAATATACATAAATCGTCCTTCATGAATGTCTATTCCTCCTACTCTTCCGAATCTGTGAATATAACATCCATATCATAATCAGATAATTTAATGTTTTTATTTATATGTGTTAAGACACGGTTTCTATAAT
>OGGI01002310.1_pt1 | contig 11402 bp, 10 predicted proteins | sample 1571051 | NCBI WGS metagenome assembly OGGI01 (sample SAMEA2582075, study PRJEB24529) | metagenome | biome: Human gut stool | place: China | collected 2011 | reverse complement strand
AACGGGAGAAGCCAGCCGATATCGTGATTTTCGACTTGACCACGCAGCGAACGCTTAATGAAGCTGATTATCTTTCCAAAGGCGTCAACAATCCGTTTACCGGTGAGCAGGTCTATGGCACGGCTGATCTGACGCTGGTTGATGGTGAGGTTGTCTATCAGCGATAAAACTATTAAATTCAAACCAGATCGAAAAGAGCGGTCTGGTTTTTTTTACTTCTCAAACATTTGTTCGCAATTGAGAAACGTGTTAAAATGAGATACCAATCCAGAATTAGGAAAAGAAAATGGTGAAAGCTTTGAAAACGATAACTTGGCAAGACATCATCCGAATGCTTAACAGTGATGTCTACTTATATGAATTAGGTCGTAAATGGGGAAACGATTTTTTAACTTCCGAACAGCAGGCTGCCATGATTCGCAAATATCAAAACGAACTGCTGGACCTACAGGATGATCTGGCGGACTACACGAGCTTGCCGCTACCTGACAGTGCAACTTTGATTGGTATTTTTATGGCGCGCTGCGTGATTGCGGAACTGATCAATCAAGAGCCGGTTGCCAGTGATGAGATTTTAAAGGTTGATTATAGTGCCAAGCCGGATCAGTTTGATTCTCGCTGGACGATCACGATCTATAATCCGGTTGCTGATGAAGAGATGATTGGCGTAGCGGAGCTCTCCTATGCTGAGATTTTGGGGATGCGCGTAGCAATCGATGATGATACTGATTTTATGGCCGGGCTGGCTGTTTTATTCAATGAGATTACCAAATCAGGACTTTATGACTGGGAGCGCAGTGCGGTGATCTATCGTCAGAATGCCGAGCAGCGGGCAGTTGAATCCGCTATGTATGATTTTATGGAGCAGACGCAGCAAATCGCGCTGTTTTTCGATGAGTACGTGGCCAGCCATCCCGATGATCCGAATCTGCCCGATGAGATTGCACTTTTTTGGCCATTGACTACCGGCATTATGGCGCCATTAGATGCTGATGATCCAGCCAGTCCGCTGATTTCAACAATGCAGCTGGATCCCAAGCTATTGGCTAGGTTCAAGCTGCGGTTTGGCCAAGCGTTTCGCCGTTTTAAAGGTGAATAGTCTTTTACAGCGATAACATTCGTGTTTTTTCTGATTTAACCGTCTGAAATATCGGAACGCTATTAAAAATCATTAAAATTCACTTCTATTAATGATTGAATTGTTAAAAATGTTCGTTCAATATGTTAAGATAAATATAATCATTTTCTAAGCAGATTTTAGGAGGAACATTATGCGGGCGATTTTAACCACGATTGGCAAGGATAAAACCGGGATCATTGCAGGGGTCAGCAGCTATCTGGCTCAAAATGACATTAATATCGTAGACGTCTCTCAAACTATTATGGATGGATACTTTACGATGATGATGATGGTCGATGTAGACGATGATGCTGCTGATTTTGAAAAGCTGACCCAAGAACTGGATGCTTTAGGCACCAAACTGGGCGTCGACATCAACATTCGCAACCAAGAAATGTATGACGCTATGCACCAGCTATAGGAGGCCTGTTTTGGAAACTGAAAAGATTATGGAAACGGTTCGCATGGTCTCTGAGGAAAAACTTGATCTGCGAACGATTACGATGGGGATCTCGCTGCTTGATTGTATCGACAGCGACAGTGATCGGGCCTGTCAAAAAATTTACGACAAGATTACGAAAAAGGCCAAGGATCTGGTGCGGGTTGGCGAGGAAATCGAAACTGAATTCGGAATTCCAGTTGCCAACAAGCGTATCACGGTGACGCCGATTTCATTAATTGCCGCGGCCTCTGGTGATCACGACTATGTCAAGTATGCCCTGGCTTTGGATCGAGCTGCCAAAACGGTAGGCGTTGATTTTATTGGCGGCTATTCAGCACTGGTTCAAAAGGGCTACCAAAATGGCGACAAGACGCTAATCAAGTCGCTGCCTGAAGCCTTGACGCAGACTGACCTGGTCTGTGCATCCGTTAATGTTGGCTCCACAAGAACGGGGATCAACATGGATGCCGTCAAGGAAATGGGGGAAGTCGTTAAAGAAGCTTCCGAACTGGACTACATGAACAATGCCAAGATGGTGATCTTCTGCAACGCGGTCGAAGATAATCCGTTTATGGCAGGGGGCTTTCATGGCGTTGGCGAATCGGATGTCGTCATCAACTGTGGAGTCTCGGGTCCAGGGGTTGTCAAGGCAGCCCTTGAAAAGGTTAAGGGCGAATCAATGGACGTCGTAGCCGAAACCATCAAAAAGACGGCCTTTAAGGTTACTCGGATGGGGCAATTGGTTGGTACCACGGCGGCCAAGCGTCTAGGCGCCAAATTTGGAATTGTTGACCTTTCATTGGCCCCCACGGCAGCGATTGGCGACTCAATTGCCGAAATCTTGGAAGAAATCGGGCTTTCAAGCGTTGGCGCGCATGGAACGACTGCAGCTTTGGCAATGCTTAACGATGCTGTTAAAAAAGGCGGCATTATGGCCTGCAGTCATGTCGGCGGACTTTCCGGCGCTTTCATTCCGGTTTCTGAAGATGCTGGGATGATCAAAGCCGTGAATGCTGGCTACTTGAACGTTTCCAAGCTAGAGGCCATGACGGCGGTCTGCTCGGTCGGGCTTGATATGATTGCAGTACCGGGTGATATCGAAGCTTCAACCATCAGCGGGATGATTGCCGATGAAGCCGCAATTGGGATGATCAATGCCAAAACAACGGCAGTCCGGGTCATTCCAGTTCCTGGCAAAAAGGTTGGCGATACGGTTGAATTTGGTGGTCTGCTGGGCTATGCGCCAATCATGGATGTCAGTCACGCCTCTTCAGCAGCCATGATCAGTCGCGGCGGCACGATTCCGGCACCGGTTCACAGCTTTAAAAATTAACGATAATGTTAAAGATCGTACTTGTCTGGTTAAATTGACAATTAACGGTCTTTTTTTTATTATTAAATGAGAAATTGCGGATTTATTTAGAATATGGTATCATAATTCTAATATTTTTTTAATTTAGAATTGGGAGTGGAGAATATGAGTGTCCGGGTTCGCGACCTATTGAAACTGCCAACCCTGTCGCGATCACACATTGCAGCAGGCGAAGCAGGGCTGGATCGAATAGTTTCAACGGTATCGGTAATCGACTTTTCAGCGACGTCGGTGGCCCAACGAGAACTCTATCAGCCGGAAAATTCGGCTAATGAACAGCTGCTGCTGACCTCAATTGAACAAGACAACTATGATCTGGTAACGGATTGCACTAAAATCGAACAGCTGGCCAAAACTGGTTGTGTTGGCGTGGTAATTTATTATGTTGGTGAGCGGGTGCCAAGTCTCCCTGCTGAAATCAAGGAAACGGCTGATCGTCTCAACTTCTTGATGATTTTTGCCCAGGAAACGCAAAAGAACATGACCTATAGTGCCGTTATCTCTGAAATCATGTTTGCGATTTTCCAAGATCGGATGCGTCATCCCAGCTTTGCACCGACAATTATCGGTCGCGTTTCGGCAATGCCGGAATATCGGCGCAGCGTTGGCGAGGTCCTAAAGCTTTTGGCCGAACAGATACAGGCTTCATTGGCAGTTATCGATGACCAAGGCGAGATCGTGTATCGTGAAAATTGGCCTAAAGAAGCGGTTGTCAACTGGGAAAGTCTCTTGAACGTGGTTGAAAAAATTAATATGAATGGCGAGCTGCCGGTAACTACATCTGATGGTATGAAGATTACGCATTGGCGCTTGCCAAACAGTGAGGAGACGGTCTTGTTCGTTGGCCGCCAGACGGTAACCAATCTGACGTGCGAGCGAGTGGCTGAAACGCTGCAGACGGCCTTGAATCTTTGGGGCGGGCAGAATCAGGATGATCAAAATCTGATTCGCGCCATCATTCAAGGACAGATCGTTCGGGCCGCCAAACTTGGTCGCCAGTACCGTTTTGAGCCTAAAAATACGCAGGCTGCCTTGATTGTCAGCTGTCCGAATGACGTTAACAAAGCTAAGATGAAAAAATGGGTTGATCAACTGACTGAGCAATATACCGACCAGCTGATCAGTGACTGGTATAATGACCAATTGATCGTATTGTTGGAAAAGACGCCTTCCTATCAAAACTGGCAGAATTGGGAAACTGACTTTAAGAAGGACGATCATCAATTGGCTGCTCAATGTGTCGTAGTCGAAGCCGCCTTGGTTGATGGCGTTGGTGGCATTCAAAGACTGTATCAGCTGGTCACTCAATACCTGCCAGCAGCCCGTACGATCTTGCCATATCGCTTGTTTTTGAATCAGGCTGATTTAGAGTTTGCGCGGGGCTGTCAAAGAGAGCTGCAGGAAGAAGGCACTGAGGTCATTCGTTGGCAAAAACGGTTGGACTCCATGCAGCATAATCTGGTAGAAACACTAATGGCCTTTTTGCTTGACACGCCGCAGAATATAGAGCAGGCTGGTGATCTGCTTTACGTTCACCGAAATACGATCAAATACCGGCTGAATAAGATCAGCAATCGATATGGCTTTGTTCCCGGCGTCATGCCTGAATCATTCGAGCTCTACCAGGCTTTAGGCGTCCATCGGCTTTTGCGCGGCAATGATGACCCAGGCGAATTAGGCGAATAAAACAAGTGCAATGGAAAATTTTAGTTGACATGCCTAATGACAAGCGGTGATTTTATTCGTATAATATTGCGTATAGTTAGAAATCTATCTGCGAACGTAGACTTCTAATTAGCTGTCAGCGTCGGCAAGCGCTGGCACACTTCAAATTTTCCTAATTCCGAGAGTAGCTAGAGAAAACCTTGATGTAAAGGCTTTCCGGCTACTTTTTTATTTTGGTCAACAGAAAAAGTCAACAGAAACCTGCTGCTGATCAAGCCGGCTGAGCGATTCGCTAGATTAAAGCATTCGGCGACCAGCCGTTTTAATTTTTGCTGAAAAGTGAGTTGTAACTCACCTTAACGTCCGCTATAATGAGTGCATACTCACTTAATGAAAAGAGGGAAACAATGGAAAATACGATTGCAATTACCGACCTCCAGATTGGCTATCAGCAAAAACCCGTAGTCAAAAACATCAATCTTATCGTTCGTCCTGGTGAGATTCTTGGGCTGCTTGGTCCCAGTGGTTCGGGCAAAACCACCTTGATTAGGGCAATTATGGGGATGATCAAGCCAATGAGCGGCACGGTACGCGTTTTTGGCCAAGCCATGCCGAATCGACACCTGCTGGAAAAGATTGGCTATATGGGACAGACGGATGCTCTATACGATACGCTTACAGCCCGTGAAAATCTCCAGTTCTTTGCCAGCCTGCGCAAAATGCCGCATCAGCAGACTGTTGCGGAGATTGAGCGAGTTGCGCGGGTGGTTAGTCTGCAGTCGTTTCTGGATCGACACGTGGCTGACTTTTCTGGCGGTATGAAGCGGCGGCTTTCATTGGCAATTACGCTGTTGGGAACCAGTGAGCTTTTGATTTTGGATGAACCGACCGTGGGGATTGACCCCGAGCTGCGGATCCAGATCTGGCAGGAGTTAAAGCAGCTGGCAGCAGCCGGCAAAACGATTCTGATGACAACGCATGTAATGGAGGATGCTGAACAGGCCACGCAGCTTTTGATGATTCGAAATGGCGAGGCGATTGCTGCCGGCACACCGCTTGATCTGAAACAGCGGTATGCCGTTGATAATGTTGAAGAAGTATTCTTAAAAGCAGGGAGGATTCAAGATGCGCATCTTAGCAGTCTTTAAGCGAGTTATTTTGGAAATGCTGCGTGATCGACGCACGCTGGCTTTAATGATGTTTGGACCGTTGCTGATGTTGTCTTTGATTTGGGCGATGTTTCAGACCAATGCCACGCAAACGACCGTCCTGGCGACACAGAATGTCGATGCTTCATTGGTTAAGGCAGTTGACGGCACCAAACATCTCAAGGTCGTCAAACTTGCCAAAAACGAACGGCAAACGGCCCGCCAGCTGATCAGGAAAAATGATTACGCGGGCGTTTTAAAAGAACATGATGATAAATTAACGCTGACATTGGCGAATAACAACCCGTCGCAAAGCAAGCTGATTCGCCAAGGCCTCAGTCTGGCTAAGATCAAACTGGCACTGCAGAACCAGACGCGAATAATCAAACAGCAGCAAGCAATGCTCCAAACACTGCTTGCTCAACTACCAGCGACAGGCAGTCAGTCAACGGCCGAGAAAAAAGTTGCGGTTAAGTATCTATATGGCAGTACCGCTTCGACTTATTTCGATGCGATTTTTCCAATTATGATCAGTTTTGTCGTGTTCTTCTTTGTTTTTTTAATTTCAGGAATTGCACTGCTTAGAGAACGGACACGCGGCACGCTGGATCGAGTCTTAGCAACACCGATTCGTCGTGGTGAATTGATCAGCGGCTATATTCTTGGCTATGGCACGTTCGCGATCGTACAGACCTTGATTATCGTTGGCTTTAGCATCTGGATTTTTAAAATGCAGGTTTTGGGCAGTCTCAGCGGTGTCTTTTTAACCAATATTCTAGTTGCGTTGGTTGCGCTCACCTTAGGCCTTTTGATCTCGGCATTTGCTCAATCCGAGTTCCAGATGATGCAGTTTGTACCAATCATCGTTATTCCACAGCTTTTATTCTCAGGCTTGATTCCGTTTGATACCATGCCGCATTGGTTGAAGCTGATCGGATATTGCACTCCGCTTTATTATGGATCCACGGCGATGACCGATATTATTGAAAAAGGTGCTGGTCTGCTGCAGGTTGGCAATGAATTGGGCAGTCTCATTGTATTTGCCGTTTTATTTATCTGTCTGAATGTGGTATCTTTGAGAAAATATCGTCCAGTTTAAAGGAGCTGTTGAGATGGCTGAAGATATTTTTGAAAACATGCTGGCTAAGATGGATATAACCCAGCGTCAGCGGGAAGTATTACGAGCCAGCATGGAGCTGTTTGCCAAGCAGGGCTTTAACCAGACCAGTACGCGGCAGATTGCCCAAAAAGCCGGTGTTGCTGAAGGAACGGTCTATAAGCAGTTTAAGACCAAACAAGCGATTTTAACGGCGATTCTGACACCGATTCGCGAATTGGTGATTCCTCAAGTAGCAGTTGATTTCGCACAAAATGTCTTGACGCGGCAATATCCGGAATTAAGCGACCTGGTTCATGAGATTTTTTTGAATCGGCTGGAGTTGGTTGATAACAATCGCAACTTTGCTCGGTTAATGTATGGATCGTTTTTGGAACAGCCACATCTGCGCCAAGAAGTAGTTGATGCCTTTGCCAAAGTTGCCACGCCCTTCATTGAAGTATTTGAATACTATCAAAAGCAGGGCAAGATTCGTGAAGGCCTGACGATGGAAAGTATCGTTCAGTTAATGATTTCAACGATTTTGGGCTATACGACCAGGATGATTTTATTTGGTCAGCACTTTGATCCGCATACGGCAGCTGATGAAGGGGCAAGTCTGGTACTGCAAGGCATTGCCAAAAATTAGCTATTAGGCCAGTGACAACTCAGGTCAATAAAAAAACATCACCTGACGATGAAGTCAAGTGATGTTTTTTTATAATTAGATGGCAATTTTATGATGATGCCTTGTCAGATAGACCAACAGAAAGTCCAGCAGCAGGGTACAGCCAGTAATAGCGAAGACGGCCGAATAGCTGAACAAACCGGAAATAGTGGAGCCAAGCAGCGCGCCAAGTACGGAGCCGGCCGCTTGAAATGATTGATTATAGCTGAAGACTCGGCCAAAAGCCTCGGTTGGCACTTCTAAGGTCAGAATTGTCTGGGCAGCCGGCATCAAAGCCGCGTTGGCAAACCCAAGCAAAAAGCGCCAGAACGCTAACATCCAAGGCGAATTGGTCAAGGTCATCGGGATAAAAAGGACGGCCGCAATAAGCAAGCCAGCCGTTAAGACTTTTTGCGGACCAATGCGATCCATGGTATGGCCAACTTTAGAAGCGGCTACGAGATTTCCCAGCCCTGGGGTAGCAGCGACAATCCCCGCGACAAATGCGATATTGCCGGTATCATGCATCATTTCCTTAACATAGAGCGAAACGATAGGGTTGATTGACATTACCGATGACTGCACCAGCATGGTTGTGACAAACATAACCACAATTAATTGAACATTGTCGATTTGGCCCATTAATTCGCGCATGGGCTTCATATTTTCTTTTTTAATCGGCGTAAACTTTTCTTTAACCAGAATCGAAGTAGCGATAAAAACACCAAACATCAATCCGCCGGTAATAAAGAATGGGATTCGATATCCCAAGGCGCTTGATAGGGTTCCGCCCAAAAGCGGTCCGATCAGGTTGCCGGTAACGCCAGCTGTCGTCATGGCTGACATTACCCATCCAGATTTGCTGTGGGGGGTCTCACCAGCCATCAAGGCAATTGAGTTGTTGATATAGCCAGAGAATGCGCCTTGTAAAAAGCGCATGCCGATAATCATCCAGACATTGACTGAAAGTCCAGTCAAAAAAATCGTACAGGCCATGACGCCAGAAGCCCGCATGCACATCAGCTTGCGACCTTTACGATCGGCAAGACTGCCCCAATATGGTGAAACGATTGCCTGGGAAATAAAAGTTGCCGCAAACGCCATACCAGAATAAATATTAAGCTCAAAGCGCGAGAAATGCCCCAGTTCATTGATAAAAAGTGAGATGAACGGCATGGTCATCGAGTAGCCCATTCCAGTAATAAAACAGCCAAACCAAAGAGTGTAAAAAGTTTGATGCCATTTGCTGGGCAGTTCATGATGGGTGCCGATATTCGAGTCTTCCAAATGATCACCTTCCAATTTGATTGTATAAATGAACCGGATTAGCCCAACTGACGCTTCTTCCAGCCAAGGTAGCGATAAAAGATTACCAGCATTAAGACGGCTAAAGCAACGGTTACCCACATGGCGGACTGAACACCAGTTGTTAACGAAGCCGGTAAGCCGGAAATAACCACCAAAAGCGTGACGGAAGCAGCCCCACAAGCTTGGCGCAGTGTATTGTTAAGCGCCGTTCCATGACTGTTTTCCTGCGGTGACAGTTGGGAGAATGCCTCCGAAAGCGCGGGATTAAACAAAAATGCATTACCAATCAGCCGAAGCATGTAGGCAACGGTTAAGACCCAGATTGGCATTTGAGCATTGATACGAACCAAGGGAACAGAAGCCAAAAGCGTCAAGATGCCGCCAGTCGTTATCAGCCATTTAGGACCGTATTGATCGTAGAGCCGACCAGCAATTGGCGCAAACAAAGCATTACAGATGGCGCCAGGTAGCAGAATCAAGCCAGATTTAAAACTGCCGATGTGCATCACGTTTTGGGTAAAAATGGGGATCAGTTGCTCGGTTCCCAGCAGAATCATGAATGCACAGCAGCCGACCGCCGTCATCATCCGAAATGAAGGATAGAGGATGATCTGGACTTTCAGCATTGGATCAGCCATTCGCAGCTGGCGTTTAATAAAGAACCAGATAATGATCAGCCCAATTAACAGCATGGCCAGGCCAATCAGCAGATTGATTTCAAAAACGGTCAGACTGCCTAAAATCAAAGAAGAACCAACTAAAGAAATGAAGACTGACGCCAGATCAATCTTAATGGACCGTGGCTGAGAGAAGTTGGGCATCTTAAAGAACGCGCCCACCCAAACCAAAAGCATCAGCGGCAAGACAAAAATAAAGATGTAGCGCCATGAGAAGTATTCCAGAATCAGTCCCGATAAAGAAGGTCCCAAAGCTGGTCCAGAAGCAATCACCAGACCAGACATTCCCAAAACGGAACCGCGCTTTTCAGGTGGATAGATCGTAATCATCGTCGTCATTTGAAACGTCATTAAGATTCCGCCAGCGCAGGCCTGAACCAAGCGTGCCAATAGCAACAGCCAGAAATTATTTGCAAAGCAGCCAATCAGCGTGCCGATGATGAAGGTCCCAACCGTTGATAAAAAGACGCTGCGGTTGGTAAAGCGTTCGTAGATGTTTGACGATAGTGTCGTGCTAACCCCTATCAGCAGCGTATAGCCGGTGGTCAGCCATTGAGCGGCATTTAGCGAAACGGGCAGATCGTTTTTAATCACTGGCAAGGCGGTAACCATCATAGTTTGACTTGCCAAACTGATGAAACTGGCAACCAGCAGGATGATCGTTACGCTGCGGCGAGTGCGTGCGTCGACATTGGTTGCGGACATAACAGACTTCCTTTCATAAAATATCAAGCAACAAAAGTAGATTAAAGATATAATTTCATACCAATCTAGTCTAGCATTGAAAGCGTCATGCAAAACAAGTCCAACTGGATGATTTTTCGATTTTTTTGCTCAGAGGTCGGTCAGGTTTGATATGATTGTTCTTGTGAATAAATAATGAGGTGACATGATGAGCAAGCGAATCGCGGTATTTTCCGACGTACACGGCAATCTGCATGCTTTGCAGGCAATGTATGCTGACAGTCTGCGCCATAGTGTTGATGAATATTGGTTTATTGGCGACTTGTTGATGCCCGGCCCAGGTGTAATGGAGATTTGGCAACTGATTAAAAAAATGCAGCCAAGCGTAATGGTGCGCGGCAACTGGGATGATTTAACGGTCAAGGGCGTGCGGGGACAGATGGATCTTGAAAAGCCCTCGCGAATCTATTTTGCTCGTTTGGCCCAGTACGTTGGCGAGCATATTTCCGCCGCTGTGATTGATGAGATTGCCAGTTGGCCGCTGCATGTTCAAAAGCAGGCTGGTAAATTAACGTTTGGCATTTCGCATAATCTGCCAACGCTCAACATGGGGCAGGCGCTGTTTCCCACCAATCCAGTCGAGCATTTTGACCAGCTGTTTGAAAATTTCGATCAGCAAGACGTGGCCATCTATGCTCACGTTCATCACAGTCTGATGCGCTATGCCAGTGATGAGCGCTTGATCTTGAACCCGGGATCGGTCGGGGAGCCGTTTAATGGCTGGTGGCCGCTGCAGCACGATACGCGGGCTCATTATCTGATCTTGGAGGTTGACGATGATGGGATTGCCGAATTGGACTATCGGCACGTACCTTATGATCGTGAATCGGAATATGAGCTGGCTGTTGAGGCAGATATTCCTTACCTGGAACTTTATAAGCGGACGCTTGAAACTGGCCGGGTCAATACGCATGATCAAGAGCTGCTTGATCAGATCAATCGCAAATGGGACTATCTGGCTGAGTACCAAGCTTATGCCAAACGAGTTAGGAAACATTCCTGACATATTGACCAACTAATGGCCGCTTTTTTGCCAGATTCCCATAATCTAATTTGATTACAAAAAGTAAGGCAAAAAGTTTGCATTCAAAAACGCAAATTGGCATAATAACCAACGAATGACTATGCAAATGTAAAAATCTTATTTTTAATCAAAATCTACA
>OGGI01002300.1_pt1 | contig 11435 bp, 6 predicted proteins | sample 1571051 | NCBI WGS metagenome assembly OGGI01 (sample SAMEA2582075, study PRJEB24529) | metagenome | biome: Human gut stool | place: China | collected 2011 | reverse complement strand
GGAAAGAAAAATATATTAATTAAGAAAATTTCCCCACCTTTTTTCTACTGAGCCCGAATTTCTCGAATGACACGAATCCTTATAATCCTTTGACCTTTGAACTTTATGATTTGTATCTTTGAACTTTCTCTACATCGGTAATTATAATTATGACGTACTGATGAGCACATGATTTCTCCCGATTACGTATGAAACGAAGAGCTTTGCAATAAGCATTTACATAATTAGGGGAATTCGTAGTCGGTTAAAGTTTGCGTGGATAATGGTTTGAAAAAATATGACATAAAATCGGGTAAAAGACCTATAAACAAAGGAAAAACACGTGTAAAGTTCCTATTTGTAAACGGCAGTAAATCAATTCATTATGATGTAGTGCAGGAATAGGTGCTTAATTGTGTTTCAAAAGGGCGTTAATAAGACGCCAAAAGGGCATCTATTGCAAGTCAATTAGGCGTCTTTTAGATGCTAAAAAAGCATGTATTAACTTTGAATTAAGTAAAAAAAGTTTATAAATCCATTCCTCTTTTACCTTTGAACTATTACCTTTGAACTTTGAGCATTGAACTTTGACCTTTATGATATGGGTAGTTGATGAGTTGACAAGTTTACGAGTTTACAAGTTGCATGTAGCGATAAACTTCAGTTAACAGTAGTAATCATAATTATGAATTGTGAATTATGAATTTTGAATTAAAATAGTAATCATAATTATGAATTTTGAATTATGAATTAACAGAGGATTGTGAATTATACTTGGGGTATATAAAAAAAGAAACGGCAGAGCAATTGCTCTTCCGTTATCTCCGAATAACCACCGTCTCACGACGATAATGTTTCTACAATCTTTACCTAAAATATAACTAAAAACCTAAATCTATTACTAACCTAAACAAATCTTCTTTTTCAATAATAATCCTGAGCAATCTTAAATACCTGTAAAGTCTAAAACCTTGTAATCAGATATATTTCTCTTGAATTACAATGCAAAGGTATGGATAATATTCAGATTATCAAAATTAAACGATGAAAAATATCATTCTATCAGTTGTTTCTTGATATATATCAAAGGCGATGATTAGTGTAAAGTTGTCTTTTTGAGGGTATGTTTTCTTAACGGAATGTGCTTGAAAACCGCAAGAATCCTATTGTTTTCGTGAATAGAGTCGGGCGGAGCGATAGGCAAGCAAATGCGAGGAGGCTTTGTTAGCGGAAGCTGATTATTGGTTCTTCACACTTTTGAAATGATAAGGAAACGCCTAAGTTTAGGGCTTTAATGAAATGTCACACGGAGTTACGGAGGGAACGGAGGATTATTAAAACAAAGCAATGGAAGTCACGGAGGCACCGACGGTGCATAGAGCAACGGAGCTTGTTAGCCAATTCTATTAGCAATTTATACACAAAGCGTTTACCCCAAAATAGTTATCAAGAATCTGTACGCTATATCTCTGTTGCTCTTTGTGCCGTCGGCACCTCCGTGACATTGTGTTTAGCTCCGTCCCCTCCGTGACTCCGTGTGCCTATTATATAAGACGTTTAGTTTATCACTCCATATTCGGAAGACCCTTATATAAGACGTTTAGTTTCACACTCCATATTTCGGAAGTGGCTTATTATTTTCATATAAATGTGTTTGTCTTTATAAGAAATATTGTACTTTTGCACTTGTAATAGGCAAATCCTTTTGCCCTTTCCATCTTCCTGAAAGGTATTAGGACTTTGTTATGACAGATTGGAGAGTACTTGCAGGCTGGGAAGCGGAGCATAATCGTTTTGAAGAACAGTACTACAGCGCGTTCCTTGGATTTATGTAGGAAACAAAAACGGCTTAAAACACAGGAAGTAGGATTGAGAAGGATAACATTGTTTGTTCTTAGATACAATCGACGGATTGTCACTTTATGCGTAGAACCTTTATATTCTTATAGGTGAAAGAAGTCATCCGCTTATTATGATAGGAAGTAACAACCCACTTCCCACGTTTATATCTAAGGAATAAGATAGTGGGACAAAAGCCCGAAAAAAGAATTAGAGATACAGAAATCATCTATAGAAGGATGTCTATAGATAATAATTATTGCTTTCATTTAATAGAAAAGAAACAATGAGCAAGCAAGTTTTTCAGACAGACTCCCGTCAGCGCTGGAGTTATTTTAAGTGGACCTTACGCGTCATTCTTACGATTCTCTCATTGTTAGGAATCGTTTTCTTGGCAATGTTTGCCTTGGAAGGAAGTCCTCAGATGCCTTTCCGTCACGATTATCGGAATGCAGTAACAGCGTCATCACCTTATACCAAGGATAACAAGACGGCAAAGCTTTATAAGTCGTTCCGCGACTTCTTCAAGGAGAAGAAGATGCACAATAACTATGCGAAGGCTACGATTAAGAAACAACGATTTATTGGAAAGGCAGATAGTCTGACACAGAAATACTTTCGTGAGTGGGACGATCCACGAATCGGTGTGCGTTCGGCATGGTATGTAAACTGGGATAAGCATGCTTATATCTCTCTGAAGAACAATATCAAGCATTTGAATATGGTTCTGCCAGAGTGGTTTTTTATCAATCCTAAGACCGACAAGGTGGAGTATCGGATTGATAAGCAAGCACTGCGGTTGATGCGTCGAACAGGTATTCCGGTTCTTCCTATGCTCACCAATAACTACAACTCCGACTTCCATCCAGAGGCGATAGGGCGTATCATGCGTGATGCGAAGAAGCGTATGGCACTTGTCAACGAGATGGTTGGGACGTGTCGGCGTTATGGATTTGCAGGAATCAACCTCGACTTAGAGGAACTTAATATTCAAGATAACGACCTTCTTGTCGAATTGCTCAAAGACTTCTCACGTGTTTTCCATGCGAATGGGCTTTATGTAACACAAGCCGTAGCCCCTTTCAATGAGGATTATAACATGCAGGAATTGGCGAAGTATAACGACTATCTCTTCCTCATGGCTTATGATGAACATAGTATGGGGAGCCAACCGGGAGCAGTTAGTTCACAACGATGGGTAGAAAAGGCTACTGACTGGGCTGCAAAGAATGTTCCGAATGATAAGATTGTCCTCGGTATGGCTACCTATGGATATGATTGGGCAAACGGAGAAAGCGGTACGACCGTGTCATTCGACCAGACAATGGCTATTGCACAAGATGCAGATGCAAAGGTAAAGTTTGATGATGACACCTATAACGTGAACTTCTCTTATCAGAATACCGACGATAAAAAGGTTCATCACGTGTTCTTCACCGATGCTGCCACCACGTTTAACATCATGCGTTTTGGTGCAGAATATCATCTTGCAGGCTTTGGCTTATGGCGTTTGGGAACTGAAGACAAGCGTATATGGCGTTTCTATGGCAAAGATATGTCGTGGGAGAGTGTGGCAAGGATGTCTGTTGCGAAGCTAATGCAACTCAACGGCACCGATGATGTCAACTTTGTTGGCTCTGGTGAAGTGCTCCAAGTGACAACAGAACCTCACCCTGGAGACATCTCGATAAGGATAGATAAGGACAACCGCCTTATCTCGGAAGAGTATTATCGCACCCTGCCTTCTACTTATACCATCCAACGATTAGGTGAATGTAAGGACAAGCAGCTTGTTATTACCTTCGATGACGGACCAGATAGCCGTTGGACTCCTACCGTATTAAGTACGCTGAAGAAGTATAATGTCCCTGCAGCGTTCTTCATGGTGGGACTGCAGATGGAGAAGAATCTGCCATTGGTAAAGCAAGTATATGAGGATGGACACACCATTGGTAACCACACCTTCACCCACCATAACATGATTGAGAACTCCGACCGCCGCTCTTATGCAGAGTTGAAGTTGACAAGAATGTTGATAGAGAGTGTGACAGGACATAGTACTATCCTCTTCCGTGCGCCTTATAATGCCGATGCCGACCCAACGGAACATGAAGAGATATGGCCAATGATTGTGGCAAGTCGTAGGAATTACCTCTTTGTGGGAGAGTCTATCGACCCTAATGACTGGCAGGCAAACGTTACAGCCGACCAGATCTATCAGCGTGTCATTGATGGTGTACACCATGAAGACGGACATATCATCTTGTTGCACGATGCGGGTGGTAGTTCTCGAAAGCCTACCCTTGATGCGCTCCCACGTATCATAGAGACCTTGCAGCATGAGGGATATCAGTTTATCTCCCTCGAACAATACTTAGGTATGAACAAGCAAACACTGATGCCTGAGATTAATAAAGGTAAGGCATACTATGCGATGCAAACCAACCTTTGGTTAGCAGAGATGATCTATCATGTCTCAGACTTCCTCACAGCTCTTTTCCTTGTCTTCCTTGCCCTGGGAGTGATGCGCCTGATATTTATGTATGTGCTGATGATAAGAGAGAAGCGGGCGGAGAACCGACGTAATTATGCTCCTATTGATGCTGCCACAGCACCAACAGTTTCTATCATCGTACCGGGTTATAACGAGGAAGTAAACATCGTGCGTACCATCACTACGCTTAAGCAACAAGACTATCCTAACCTGCATATCTACTTCGTTGATGATGGTAGTAAGGACCATACACTCGAACGTGTACATGAGGCTTTCGACAATGATGATACGGTTACGGTGCTTGCTAAGAAGAATGGTGGAAAGGCTTCAGCCCTCAACTATGGTATTGCTGCCTGCCGTTCAGAGTATGTCGTTTGTATTGATGCCGACACCCAGTTGAAGAATGATGCGGTAAGTAGATTGATGAAACACTTCATCGCTGACACAGAGAAGCGTGTCGGTGCGGTGGCTGGTAATGTGAAGGTGGGTAATCAACGGAATATGCTTACCTACTGGCAGGCGATTGAATATACGAGTAGTCAGAACTTCGACCGTATGGCGTACTCAAATATCAATGCTGTCACCGTTGTGCCCGGAGCTATCGGCGCTTTCCGAAAGGAGGTTATTGAAGCCGTGGGAGGCTTTACAACTGATACCTTAGCAGAAGACTGCGACCTGACGATGAGTATCAATGAACATGGATACATCATCGAGAACGAGAACTATGCTGTGGCACTTACCGAAGCGCCAGAGACACTCCGCCAGTTTGTGAAGCAGCGTATCCGTTGGTGCTTTGGTGTGATGCAAGCCTTCTGGAAGCATCGTTCTTCACTCTTTGCACCTTCTAAGAAAGGATTTGGTCTATGGGCTATGCCTAATATGCTTATCTTCCAGTATATCATCCCAACCTTCTCACCATTGGCTGATGTACTGATGCTCATCGGACTCTTTACGGGTAATGCCCTTCAGATATTCTTCTATTACCTCATCTTCCTTGTCATCGATGCCAGTGTGTCTATCATGGCTTATATCTTCGAGGGCGAGCGTCTGTGGGTACTTCTGTGGGTTATCCCTCAACGATTCTTCTATCGCTGGATAATGTATTACGTCCTCTTCAAGAGTTACCTCAAGGCGATAAAGGGTGAGCTGCAGACATGGGGCGTGCTGAAGAGGACAGGGCATGTACAATAGCCTCACCCCCCAGCCCCCTCTCCTGCAGAGAGGGGGAGTGCTGCCAACAATTTGCTAAAGAATGACTAAAAGTTCTCCCTAACCAATAGGGGTATCTCGCTGATTACTCCCCTCCCTATGGGGGAGGGGTAAGGGGGTGGGGCTGCTATCTCTTTCGCATTTCACTCCCCCTCTCTCTCGGAGAGGGGGTTGGGGGGTGAGGTTTCCTTATCTCCAACCTCATCGGGTCCTGTATATTTGCCTTACTGATCAGTTGCAAGTAGCGTTCGCGGAGCGGACCGACCCTTACATTCTTTCGGGCACGGACTGATGAGATGACGGACGAAGGGTTACAGGGTTCGCGCACATGAAGCACCCTACAGATATGATGTACGATGGTTTGGAAGTCCATTGGCCTACCGCATTTATCCATTAGTCGTCCTGTCTCCCAAACCATGTGAGCCAAGTCGATGAGGTCACACTTCAAGCCAGTCCAATACAATCCTTCCTCCTCGCTTCTATTGATTAAGTCACAGAAGTTATCAACAATCCTTGTCGTCAGTCGGTCTTCCTCCTCTTGAGTCCAGAGGTGGGCAGCCTTCATTACTATGTTAACTTTCTTCATCATTGTTCTTAGTGTTTTTTGTTATAGAATAATGGTTTTAATCATCTACCACCTTCTTTATTCGTGACGCAGTGTAGGTCAGTAGGAGAAGTCGTCGGGTGGCATTCGCATCGTCCCCCTATAGAAACAGCCTACTGGGGAGAAGACTGTTTCGTGAGGTTGCTGCAAAGGTAAAACCCTAAAGTGCAGTATATGTTCAATACCAAAAATTTTTTCATTAAATAAAACTAACGAAATGACCACTAATTTGATTCGGAGGAACAAGACACGTGAGCCACATTAAAAGTTAAGGGTTCATCTATAAAAAATCTGCTTACCCTCAATTGAGGATAAGCAGATTTAATGTATCTAATAAAAATCTATTCTCTTAGCCGTTTAGTACTTACGACCAGTAGCATCAATGATTCTGCTAAATGGTGCAAACTGAGCTGCATCAGTAACTGGTGGAGTGCCTGTGATGTCTGGACCAACATAGATTGGGCGGATAGCACAAGCCTGCTGCTTCTGTGGCGGTGTTATTCCATAGTTAAGAGAACCAAAGAACAAACCCGTACAAGTACTTACTGCCGTTGCATAATCAGCATAATAGAACCCCATGAAATTACTACCCTCAGCAACATGACGATAAACGGTAGTGCTAACATTGTCATTACGACGTCCTGTTATAGGCAAGAACAGACCTCGGTTAGCAAGTACAAGGCCAGTTACGTCTTCATACTTCCAAAGCTTTTTACCTGTAGGGAACTTAGCATGCTGACCAGTCAGTGGGTAATCGCTATAGAAGATACCATAAATTTTATTACCCTTATCGGTATAACAGAATGCTGGCACCTTCGTGACACTATTCTTCTGCAAGTTTTTGAGTTGGTCTAAGGTAGGATATTTATAATAATAATCGCGTCCACTCTTTTCGGTATGATATTTTACGATATCACCAAACTTTGCTTGACTCTTATTTACTGGGTCATTACCAAAGAATCCTGGAGTGGCATCTCTCTTATAAAATCTTCCATTCATACTAAATGCTGTTCCATTAAGATAAGCATTGCTATTCAAATTCAATGCCTCTGCAATATCTCCCCATCTAAAGAGGTCTAAGTCGTCAGAAGTCTGAGTGTAACGTCCATTATGGTTATCAATATACCAGTTCTGTGATCCTAATCCATTCTTTTCTATATTTTTGTTATCCACTCTGTTGGCAAGTGTTGGATTATCTCCATAGTTACTAATCCACCACTGTGCTGGTGCGATACCCCAGTACTCCTGTGAACCCTTCTTATAGTGTATGAAGTTACCTGTAGCCCATTTTACGCCGTTTACTGTAACGTATGGCTTAGGAGTAATATTCTTGACAGTAATGGTTGAGCGGTAGTCGTAGCCAGTGTTAAAGAGCTTTGCAGCACTCTTTGTGTAGACACCACTTTGTGTATAAACAGTTAGTGTGAAGTTGGTTAAGGCATTCTCAGCCAAGAAAGCCACCCACACGTAGCCGTTTTTCAACTGAATCTTAGACTTGTCTTTGTTGGCTACAGTAATCATATACTCCTTCTCATCAGAAGTACCTACAAAGTTTCCATCCTTGAGATTAAGTACATCGTATGAACGAAGACCATTGATTTTTACGCTATCAATGTCCTCAATGAAACCAGTACTACTTGGACCGTTAACTACCTTGAACTTCATACCCCAGATAGCAACCTTACGATCCAGTGTTACCTTTGTCTTGGCAATCTTCTGTCCGTTGTCGTTCTTAACCACCTCTGTAGGCTTAGCTTTACCCCAGTTGTAATCAAACTTCTGGTCGATAGTTGTTAATGTACCATCCTGCTTTTTCATGTCAAGAGAAATAGTACTGCGGATACCATATTTCTTATTGTTAGTTGGGTTTTCTGAAGTATGATACTTTAAATCTACACCACCATCGGTTTCGTGATGAGGTGTTGGACCTACCTGCTCAACAGTTTTCTCTCCCTCAACAGCTGTACCAGGATAGAAGAAAGCAAGGTCGTCCGTAGCCTTCATAGGCTTTACGCTTTTAACTTCACCGGTGAAGTCAGCTTTCTTCTTGTTGCTGTTGTTAGCAGCCATGGTCACTAAGCTATAGTTAGCTTCGGTACTGTTATCATTATCAGCGATGTCATAGATAAACATCTTATCACCGTTTTTCCACTCTGACAAAATGTTGTTATTCGCATCAGGGGTAAGTGCGCGTGTTCCTGCCTGCGCAGCATCACCTGTAGCTGCTGTTACCTGAATTGTTGTGACATAACCCTCTTGCTGTGTAACATCACCTGCCACATCGTTTGTATCGCTGCAGGCTGCAAGTCCCATCATAGCAATTGCGCCATAAAGGAATTGTAAACTCTGTTTTTTCATTTTACGTTTAATTTCTTTAGTTTTAATCTTCCCATCCTTTCACTCCAGAATTCTCGTCATCGCCAAAAGGATTTGACTTAGAGAGATTGTCCTCTCCACCATGATTCGGATCATTCTTAGTTACCCCGTTATCACTTCCTGCAAGTAGTGACATCTCTACCATAGTCTTAACAATCCCACATGTGGGACGCTCATAACTTCTCTTCATAATCGTCAAATATTTAATTTAATAGGTGCAAATCAAGACTTCAAATCAGTTTTGAACAAGGCTGTTAATGTCTACAAAGTAGATTCTTTAACAACTTGTATCTTAATAAATCTTGATGTAGTTTCTCTTTTGTTATCCAAATATCAAATATATCAAAATGGATATAATTAAATCCGTTTGCAAAGTTAAACATAAATTTCGAAAGAAACAATAAATCCATATAAAAAAAAGATAGAATGACATAGAGAAACTTTCACCTTTGAAGTTTGAACTTTGAACTTTATGATTAGAACTACGAATTACCCGAATTTCTCGAATAATGTTTGCGATAATGATTCGTGTCATTCGTGCAATTCGCAGTCTTGTCGCTTTTGTCTTCGTGCAAAAATATGTCATTGAAGCATATGTCTCTATGTCATTCCGTCTTCGTGCAATTCGTGTCATTCGTAGTCTTGTCGCTTTTGTCTTCGTTCTAAAATATGTCATTGAAGCATATGTCTCTATGTCATTCTGTCTTCTTATCTCATTCTGTCTGTCAAATGTTTTCACAATCGGCAAATGAGTCGGGCATAAATAGCGTGCGAATTAACGGCTTTTTGGCTTGCAAAAGGTGCCCTTTAAGGTGCTTACTAACGCCCTTTTGAAGTCCTATTAAGCACCTTTTGAAATCTGTTTTTGCAACTTCTTGACAGCAAAAGACTTACAGGGACGCAGAAATAACTTGTTTTTATCCCCTTTCACTTACTTTTCCACAATCGAAATGTAAAGAAAACCTCCCCCAACCCCTCCAAAGGAGGGGAGTGCCTAACGGATAAATATGGGGCTTTTAAATTAAAATACTTTGAACTTTGAACTACGAATTTCTCGAATGACACGAATTATTTAGCAATAAGGATTCGCACAATTAGAGAAATTCGTAGTTCCATGTTGGGAGTTGACGAGTTAACAAGTAGACAAGTGAACGAGTAGACAAGTGAACAAGTTAATTGCAGCGATAAACCACAGCTAACATCGGTAATCATAATTATGAATTCTGAATTATCAATTATGAATTTTATAAAAAGCAGTCTTTTTGTGTTTATTTTTGTTAAATACTTGATATATGATAAGTATTGTTTGCGTGTAATATGTTATCTTTGTATTAAGAACCTACAAAAAAACGGATGGGAATGTGAGAAAGCATGGATAACTTTTGAACATCTATTTGATATAGGGATCTACATTTTTAATATAGAGACCTACATTATCGTATAGGATACACCTATTATATATATAAGGCTGCCCCACATCTGTTTTTGGGCAGACCTAAGTCAGAATAAGATTATTATCAAATATAAAATAACTAATGAGAAAAGGAAAGATTCTACCAGTAAGTGTTTTCCTATCTTGCTGCTCTTTGACCGCTTTTGCCAGCAGTCATGTCACTTCGGCTGACAACTTTGGCAAGAACGTAGTCGTTGCTGCAACTAAGGCAAATACCGCAAAGGTATTGGGAACACAGCAATCAAGTGGTGACGTGAAGGTTACCGGAACTATCGTAGACAATGCTGGCGACCCAGTTATCGGTGCTACTATCCGCGTGAAGGATTCGCAGCATGGTACGACCACCGACCTCGATGGTAAGTTTGAGATTATGACACATAAGGGTGCTACGCTTATTGTCAGCTATATCGGTATGAACACTGAGGAGGTGAAGGTTAGCGGTGATGCTCCATTGAACATCACTTTGAAGGCTGAGGCTCATCAGATTGAGGAAGTTGTGGTAACCGCTTTGGGTATCAAGCGTTCTGAGAAGGCGTTGAGCTATAATGTTCAGAAGGTAGGCGGTGAGAACCTTACAACGGTTAAGAACCCTAACTTTATGAATTCCCTCTCTGGTAAGGTAGCCGGTGTGAACATCAATGCTTCTTCTGCTGGTATGGGTGGTGCAGCGCGCGTTGTGATGCGTGGTCCTAAGTCAATCACCCGTAGCAATCAGGCTTTGTATGTAATCGACGGTGTGCCAATCAACAACACCAGTCAGGGTGAGATTTCAGGTGGTGCGTTCAGTTCACAGCCGGGTTCAGAAGGTATTGCCGATATCAACCCAGAGGATATCGAGTCAATCAGCGTCCTCAGTGGTCCTGCTGCTGCTGCCCTCTACGGTTCAGCTGCTGCGCAGGGTGTCATCATGATTACCACGAAGAAGGGTAAGGAGGGTAAGGTAAGTGTGACTGTAAGTAACAGTACACAGTTTGCTAACCCATTCGTCATGCCAGAGTTCCAGAACTCTTACGTAAACCGTGCAGGCGACGTGAAGTCATGGGGCGCAAAGACTCCATCAGTCTATGGTAACTATGAGCCAAAGGACTTCTTCAATACAGGTACGAACGTTCAGAACAACGTTGCTCTTACTGCAGGTACTGACAAGAACCAGACCTATATCTCAGTAGGTACAACGAATGCAAAGGGTATCATTCCTAATAACAGCTACGACCGTTATAACTTTGCATTCCGCAATACAACAACGTTCTTGCACGACAAGATGACCTTCGACTTCAACTTCAATTACATCAAGGAGCATGATAAGAACTTGACAGCTCAGGGTCAGTACTTCAACCCATTGACCGCTGTTTATCTCTTCCCACGTGGTGAGAGCTTCGATGCTGTTCGTACATACGAGCTTTACGATGTGACAAGAGGTATCAATGTTCAGAACTGGAACTTCGGTGATGCGTTGAGTATGCAGAACCCATACTGGGTAG